>Ga0172373_10003936_pt1 | contig 21237 bp, 20 predicted proteins | sample Lak10m_2_FD_114546 | JGI IMG/M metagenome (GOLD analysis project Ga0172373, IMG submission 114546) | Freshwater microbial communities from Kabuno Bay, South-Kivu, Congo - kab_092012_10m | ecosystem: Environmental > Aquatic > Freshwater > Lake | place: Democratic Republic of the Congo...
TTAAAACCGGAGCGTACTTAAACGTACGTGAGGATTTTAAGACCCAATATAACACAGTGGAACGGCGGTTTAACCGATGCCATTACTCCCTCCCCTCTGGGGAGGGAAAGGGTGGGGTTTTAACTGTGGGCGCTGCGCGCCCAGCCCCGCCTAGGGGGCGGAGCCCCCTTAGAACCACCATTGGATAGCGACTCCTACGCACCCCTGTCAATTAGAGTTAGGCTTGTCGTAGATAGCATACCATCGTACGATGAATGATATCACTTAAATAAGGAGATACTATGAAATATTTAGCAGGATTAATGGCCATCATGGGTTTTACTAGCATGGGATATGCATATGAAACCCGAACTCTGGTAGGGCTGTGGCCATCCATGACATCATCCGTGGTTAATTTTAGGTCTTACCACAATGTGGGCCTAGGAAATACCGAACTAATAGTAGGCTTTTCGACTGGTTTGGACAAATCCAATATTTTTTCTCCGTTTGTGGCCCGTGTTGGCTTAACCATGAAAACAGAATTGCCTCTTTTGTCGGATTTTGATCTGATTGCAGAGGTGAGTCGCTTGGGAAGTTCGAATTTGGAATTTAATTCCATTAATATTGTTCGTAATTATGTGTTTCCCCTATCCAATTCAGTTGAACTGGGTGCCAGTGTAACGTTGGCTCGGCTTGGTTTTTTGGGAAGCACCCGATTTGATATTTTGAGCAGCGTCGAACCGGTATTGGGTGTTAAAGTTAAGCTCTAATGCCGGCCTCATCCCGTATTCCAGATTCCTTTGAGATGGGGTCTCCCAAGTTCGCGGAGGGGGTATGGATTGCCCCTAATGCTGTGGTGGTGGGTAAAGTGGAATTGGGGAAGCATTCATCAGTTTGGTACGGGGCCGTTTTAAGGGGGGATCTTCATTCCATTATCATTGGGGAGTCGTCGAATGTTCAGGATGGAGTGGTGATTCATTTGGAAAATGACCGAGGATGTCACATTGGCGACTATGTTACCGTCGGCCATCGGGCGATTATACATGGGGCAACCATTCACAATCATGTGGTGATTGGCATGGGGGCCATTATATTAAATGGGGCTGTTATTGAAGAAGGGGCTGTTGTTGCGGCAGGGGCGTTGGTTAAAGAGAATCAAGTGGTGAGACGTGGAACCATGGTAGCGGGTATTCCGGCTACCATAAAAAAAGAGGACCCATTCATGATTGAACGCAATCGTGAATGGGCCCTTAAGTATGTATGGTTGGCCACACAACATCGACCGTTGGCTAATTAATCATCAATATCCATCCAATCATCTCCTGAATAAAATACCTGATCCCGTAATTGGGGATACCCGTTGTAAATATCGCAATCAATCATACCATCAATCATGAGAGGCCTCCTTTAATATTACAAATCGTTTGATATTTCGATTATTCCCTCATCACGGTGATGTTAAACATATCGTTTTAGATATCGAATCGATGGTCAATATTAATAGGGTTAAGGTGAGAAATATGAGTTGGAATCGGCACCCCCAAACCAACATTTGCGTTACCTATTTTTTAGCGGTATTCTTATTTCTATGAATTCCCAGCCATTATTAGATGTTCAAAACTTGGTAACTGAATTTGGATCGGTCAAAGATCCCATTCGGGTGGTTAATGGGATTTCTTTTTCAATTTATGAGGGCGAAACAATTGGATTGGTGGGCGAATCAGGGTCTGGCAAAAGTGTGACTTGTTTAAGTGCCATGAATTTGTTGCCAACGGCTCGTGTGTCTGGTTCAGTGCGTTGGAAATCGGAATCGGTGTTGGATGCACCTCGTCACCGGCATCAATCATGGATGGGGAAAGAAATGGCCATGATTTTTCAATCCCCGCAAGCTAGTTTTAACCCCGTTTTTACCATCGGGTACCAATTTATTGAAACCATTCAAGCACATCATGGGGTTAGCAAGCCGGTTGCCAAACAAATGGCCATCGAGTTACTTAAACAAGTGAATATTCCTGATCCCGAACTAAGAATGACTGATTATCCCCATCAATTTTCATTGGGAATGTGTCAACGAATGATGATTGCATTGACCCTTTCAATGTCGCCATCATTATTAATTGCTGATGAGCCAACTGCCTCATTAGATGTTACCATCCAAGCCCAAGTGATGGCACTCATTGAGGATATTAAGCAAACCCATTCACTAAGCGTATTACTCATTTCCCACGATTTGGGTTTGGTGGCCCAATATTGTGATCGGATCATGGTAATGTATTTGGGGGATATTGTAGAGTCGGGTCCCACCGTGGATGTCTTCCAAAATCCCCAACACCCTTACACCATTAGCTTGCTTCAGTCGATTCCATCCACAAATCCCCATCATCGGGTGAGACCTGTGCCCATCATGGGGGATATTCCCAGTCCGAAACACCGACCCAATGGCTGTTCCTTTAACCCCAGATGCCCACTTAAAACCAGTCGATGTGTATCTGAACGGCCATCCATCACCACCGAACAACATCGTCACCATGTGGCCTGTTTTGAGTCTGCTTTGTATCAAGGGTAGGGGACCCGTAGGCTTTGGATGTGGCATGCCAATTTAATTGGCATCTGATTCATTTATTCAAAAAATTAGATGCAACTTTTTTTTGAAATAAACGATAACTAATTATCAGGCGATTCATTTCGCTTGACCGCCTGGGCTGGATAAGAGAGTCAGAGTTTCCCCCTTAGCTCAACTCACCCTGTTCAGCCCTCTGCAATAGCCGGTGGGCTACATACAAAATGAGTGTTTCTAATGGCGGGTATTCTTCCTTGTAGGTAGGGGTCCAGAGTATCCCCGGTGGGCGGGGTGCTGCACCATTCCGTATATCTGTTTTGATTTGCCAAATTCTGAATAGTGACGCTTCCTTGAGGGGATGCCCAAAAAGGTGTACAGTTTATTCAAAGCAATGGGTTAAATGGGAGACGTGTATGGAACGGTTACGTGAATCGACAATTATAGCCGTTCGGCAGGCCCCCTATTGGGTTGGGGTTTTGCAATCATATATAACGCTTAAAAAACGGGGGCGAAATTGGATTGGCTTGTGTCCATTTCATAGTGAAAAATCCCCGTCTTTTACTGTGAATGAAGAAAAACGGTTATGGCATTGTTTTGGTTGCCAACAATCCGGAGATGTCATCGCTTTTGTTCAAAAAATAGAAAGTGTGGGATTTGTGGATGCGGTGCAATTAATTGCAGCTCGTTTGAATATTCCGATTGAATTTGACGAGGTGTCCCCTCAACAAATGGCACAGGCATCTGAATTAGATCGACTACGCCCAGTGATAGGGATGATGCGTGATTTTTATATCTCCCAATTAGAGAGATACCCAAAAGTGTTGGACTATATCAAAGAACGGGGAATTGCTGACCCCATACGCCACCAATTTGGGTTGGGGTATTGCCCGCCAGAGGGGGGGATCGGGGTGCTAAAACAGAAGGGCGTTGGGGAAGACCTCATGCGTCAGGCTGGTCTGGGGCCATCGAATTATGATCGCTTTAGTCATCGACTAATGTTTCCCATTACCGATGAAAAAGGACGTACGATTGCATTTGGGGGGCGTGCCTTGGGTCCGGATCAAACTCCAAAATATATGAATAGTGATGAAAGTGCCTTATTTGCCAAGCGACGGACGTTGTTTGGTTTGGATCACGCCAAAACCAGTATCCGAAAAGACGGGGTATCGATTTTGGTTGAAGGGTATATGGACGTATTAAGTATGCATCAGGCCGGTTTTACCAATACGGTAGCGGCTTTGGGAACGGCTTTTACAGCGGAGCATGCTCGGATACTGCACCGTTTGGGCAATCGATTGATTTTGGCACTTGATACGGACCAAGCTGGTATCACGGCTATGGTAAAAGCCTATGAGTTGGCAAGCAAAGCGGGGCTGTTTGTTCGGATTGCACGGTACCAAGGGAAGGATCCAGCAGATGCATTGGCAGAGAACCGGCTTGAGTTTGAGCAGGCACTTCAAAATCCAGTATCCATGTTGGCGTTTCAGTGTGAGCAAGTTGCCATGAACCCACCCGCTCACTTAGATGAAGCCATTGCAATTATTGATCGACTACGCACCTATTTTAATCAGGAGGAAGACCCCGTTGTTCATCGTCATTTTGTAAGGGTGTTGGCCCGACAACTTAACATAGAAGCGGACGATATTATGGCTAAATTAACCACAACCATGCCGATTGTAAAAAGAGCCTATCAGGCTATCAAGCCATCCAAGCCGCCGGTGCAACAAGCAGAAGAAGAATTATTGGTCGCCATGGCCATGAACGTACAAGACCGCATTCGAATTATGTCAAATCATGGCTTGGATTTATTACGAACCCCATCATACCGTGACTTGGCCGTGGCCATGCTCGACTTTGCATTGGTCGATCATGATTTGGTGGCCGCCATCCCCAACGATCAACAACGGTCGTTATTAACGGCACTGTTGGTAGATGCGCCTTCCATTTTACATACACAAGATGCGCTTTTGTTTTTACAACGACATCGGGATGAGCAAGAACTGAAAGCATGCCACGCTAAATTGGCGGCCTTGGAATCATCACCCGATTCAATGGAATCTGACATACAAGCTGTTTTAACGGACATTATGAGTATTACCCAACGGTTACGTGGGGAGTAATCTTTCGACGTGGTGTCGATTCATAATTGGCAAAATAGGGTCGAGACATCAAAATGAGCCGAAAATTAATCTTATATTTGGCTTGTCAGACCATGCCTGATTCAGTAGAATGAATAAAGTATGGTTCTTCTTTAAAACATTCCCCCTTTTTGGAAAGGCTTTGGTATGTCGGCTTCTACACATGTAATATTACCCCTTCATGTAGGCAGTATGGATTTGTCTGTCACCAAACCAGTATTGGTGATGTGGATAGTGAGTGTTGTGATTATATTGTTTGTATCATTGGCCACACATACCTCATTTGGAAAGCGGTTAATGACCCTTCTGTATGATTTTATTCACGATTCATTTGCAAGTAGCCTTCACACATCAAAAAAGCTTTGGTTTTCTTTTTTAATCACAACCTTCTTGTTTGTTCTAGTGTGTAATTTATCGGGTTTGGTGCCATTGTCTGAGGCACCAACCAGTAGCTTATCTGTTACAGCCGGTTTGGCCCTGTTGGTATTTGGTGTATCGCATGCGGTTGGGTTTGTATGTCATGGGCCCAAGCACATTAAGCACATTGTTCCGTCGGGTATTCCTCCTGTGATGGTTCCTTTCATGTTTGTATTAGAATTGGTGAGTCAGTTAGCTCGTCCTTTGTCGTTATCTATACGGTTATTTGCAAATTTATTTGCGGGGCACCAAGTGCTTCTCATCTTTTTGGGTTTAATTGCATCTGCCGTTCCATTTTTAAAGTTGTTGCCATTTGCTGGCGTCATCTTGTTGTCGATGTTCGAGATTTTTGTGTCGTTCATTCAGGCCTTTATCTTCACGTATCTCGCTTCATTCTACATCAGTGATGCTGCTCATGGTGCCCATTAGGGTGCAACAACTGGTTGGCGTTCAAATTTTTTAGGAGGTATTAGTTATGGAATCAATTGGTGCAGGTTTAGCAATTGCGATTGCTGCGTTGGGTGTTAGTGTATCTTTGGCGGTTGTGTACTACAAAACATTGGATAGTATTGTCCGACAACCTGATTTGTTAGGTGCCTTTCGTGTATTGATGTTTATTGGTTTTGCGTTTATCGAAGCCATTGCGTTGTATGCGTTGGTTGTGTCGTTTACGATTTTGAATTAGGTCAGGTATTTAAAAAATTTATTTAAGAAGGTGAAGTGAGCCGATGTCAACGTTGTCTGTGGATTCATCAACTGTGGTTTGGACCACCATTAATTTTATTGTTTTGTTGGGCGTATTACATCGGTTTGCTTTGCCATCTTTGTATCGGATGATTGAGGATAACGAGCAGAAGAGAGATCAGTTATTGTCTGAACTTGAGTTCAAAACGGCCGAAGCCAATCGTTTGCGTGACGAGTATACAAAAAAAATGGCTGTTGCCAATGAAGAGGCAAAAAGAATAGTGGATCAAGCTACAAAAGAAGCGGAAGAATTAAGTCGGTCTGAAGCAAAGCGGATTGCGGAACAAAAGCAGTCTGCATTAACGGGATTAACAGTTGAATTGGCCCAAGAGCGGCAACAGTTGATTCAAACAATTAAGGGGGAGGCCGCCGATTTAATTGTGACGGCAGCCCAGAAGGTGATTCAGGTGGAATTAACCCCTGATACCCACCGTGAACTTATCAATCAAAGTATCGCCCGTTTTGAGACGGTGGTGACCCATGGCTCGCGCTAATTTATTGGATATAGATGAGCTCATTCGTCGAGCAAAAAATCGTAATGAACTATCTTCTTTATCATCTAATTTGGCACTTTTTTTCCACTTGATTCAATCCAATATGGATGTTCGAAACCTTTTGAGACGCCACTCGGTATCTGTTGAAAATCGAGTTGAATGTCTATTGTCTTTGCCCGGTTTTTTGGTGGGGGATACATTTTCAGAATTAATGACTGCGGGCATCGCAGAGGGTTGGTTTTCAGAATGGCGGGTAATTCATGATACGGTGCAGACCCGCATTGACGAGATTTTGAATCGTTCAGTGGTCCAAGTCGTCTCTCGTGTTCCTTTGACGGATGATCAATCGAATCAAATACGGGAAATTGCCCAGCGGGTATCACAAAAGCCAGTTGAGTTAAGGGCTTTGTTGGATGAATCAGTAGTGGGTGGAATATTGATTATTTTGCCGGATGGCAGGGTGGTTGATCTGACCGTGTCCTCAGCGTTAACGCAGTTAAAATCTTATGTCATGGAGCGAGGGTGAAGCAATGCAACAAGTAGTAGATGATATTTCTTCTTTAATTCGGCGACGAATCGAAACATTTCAACCGCAGTCCGATGCCACTGAGCAGGGGCAAGTGATTGAGACCACCGATGGTATTGTTCGGGTAACAGGATTGCCCAATGCCATGTTGGGAGAAATGATTGAATTTCCCAATTCATTATATGGGATTGTGTTTAACTTAGAGGCGGATCAGTTGGTGGCCATTATTTTGGGTAAAAAAACAGATGTGGGTATCGGGGATTGGGCAAAGTGCACCCGTCGTATTATGGAAGTACCTGTGGGGAATGCCTTACTTGGACGAGTGGTCGATGCGATTGGGCGACCGATTGATGGTAATGGGCCAATTGTGACAGATCGTTTCAGGCCGGTTGAAACAAAGGTGCCGGGGGTATTGGATCGGACGCCCGTTGAACAGCCCCTACAAACTGGCTACAAAGTGGTAGATGCCCTGATTCCAATTGGGCGTGGTCAGCGTGAATTAATTATTGGCGATCGTCAAACAGGTAAAACCACGTTAGCGATTGATACCATTATTAATCAGCGAGATGCCAACATGATTTGTATTTATGTGGCAGTTGGGAAAAAGTCAGCGTCGGTGGTTGAAGTAGTTGAAACCCTTCGTCGGCACAATGCGATGGACTACACCATTGTTGTAGACGCTTCGGCGGATGACCCTGCTGCCATGCAGTGGTTGGCTCCGTTCTCTGGAACTGCCATGGCAGAAGAGTTTATGTTTGCGCATCAAAAAGATGTTTTGATTATTTATGATGATTTGACCAAGCACGCAAATGCGTATCGCCAGTTATCCTTGTTACTTCGCCGTCCACCTGGGCGCGAGGCTTTTCCTGGGGATATTTTTTATTTGCATTCCCGATTATTAGAAAGAGCCAGTCGCTTGTCTGCGGAGCTTGGTGGGGCATCTATTACGGCCCTGCCCATTATTGAGACGCAAAAAGGTGATGTTTCTACCTATGTTCCGACCAATGTCATTTCAATTACGGACGGGCAAATCTTTCTTCAATCTGATTTGTTTTATTCTGGATTTCGTCCAGCGATTAATGCCGGTATTTCGGTTTCTCGTGTTGGGGGTAAGGCTCAGATCGAGGCCATCCGCAAATTATCTGGTAAATTACGTTTGGAATTAGCCCGGTTTAGAGAAAAAGAATCGTTTACGGCCTTTGCGTCTGAATTAGATGCCGAAACCCAGCTTCAGCTTAAGCGTGGGCAAATTTTAGTCGAAATTTTAAAGCAAGATAAAAATAATCCCATGCCAGTTGAAGAACAAGTGATTAGTATTTTTCTTGCCACTTCCAATTTGTTGGATCAATTGGATATATCGGCCGTCAAATCGGTTGAACTTGCTTTGTTAGATCGAATACGCTCATCGGATGTGGCTTTGTTGGATTCCATTCGTTCCTCTCAAAAATTTTCTTCAGACGTCGAAGCAAAGGTTCGCGATCACATTGCTGCTGTTTTGAACACCGTTTCATCAACGAATGCCTAGGAGCTAATTCATGCCGGATATTTTTGAGTTAAAAAGCCGACTGGATGGATTAAAAAGCATTCACAATATTACATATGCCATGCAAATCGTGACCATTTCAAGGTTGAAGCGAATTGTGCAGTGGTTAACTTGTACCACTGAGGCATCCCAAGAGGTGTCTCAGACCATGGCCACGCTTTTGGCGGAATACCCCCGATTTTATAATCGACTGGTTCCCAAGCAAACAAGCTCTATTCCGATGGTAATGGCTGTATTTAGTAACCGTGGTTTTTGCGGGTCTTACAATCAGGACGTTTTATCGTACTTAATGCCTGTTTTAACGCAATATCCAACCGCTCAAGTTGTTGCGTTTGGTAAAAAAGCAAAAGATGTTTTAAAGCGGATACCCGATACTCATCAGATCACTTATTTTCAGCCAGAACGCGATGTCTTTTCTGAAGCGGAAGCGATGAATGCCTATCAATCGGTTCGAGAGGTATTGGAGGCTGGTGTTCCCATTCATGCGGTTTATTATGGGTTCAAGTCAATTGTAACCCAAAAAATGGTGTCTGAGTCCTATTTTCCTCCCACTACTGATGAATTGCCAACGGTTGAAACCTTGCTCCTATCGGTCCCCCCGTTTTGCGAGCCTAATCCGTCTGTTTTAATTAATCGCTTAATTGATCAATACCGGTTTTTGAGATTTTTAACCATTTTAAGAAATGGTGCTAGCTCTGAATTTAGTCAGCGATTTTTATTAATGAAGGGTGCGGTTGACAATGTGAAGGGTTTGCAAGAAGAGTTGTCGATTGAGCTGAATAAGCAACGTCAGGCTGGTATTACGCAGGAAGTGTCCGAAATTATTAGTACGTTTAAAGCCCTCAGTGAGAAGTAAGGAGTCAATACAATGAGTGATGGTACAAATACAGTAGGTCGTGTTGTTCAAGTCATTGGGCCGGTGATCGATTCTGAGTTTCCACCCGGGCAAGTTCCAAGGGTTCGTAATCGCTTAGAAATATCCGTTGAGGTGAATGGAAACACCAGCATAGTCGTTTCTGAGGTTGCCATGCAACTTGAAGGTAACATTGTTCGATCGATTGCGGTGAATCCAACCGAAGGCATTCGACGTGGTGAGTCTGTCTTGGATACAGGGGCACCCTTAACCGTTCCTGTGGGCGAGGCTACATTGGGTCGTTTGTTTGATGTGTTGGGGGAACCCCTTGACAAAAAAGGGGATCTCGAAAATGTTGATTATGTTGCGGTGAGGCGGGATGCGCCTACTTTTGATGTCATACAAGTTGACAATCAGATTTTTGAAACAGGTATTAAAGTTATTGATTTGATTGCCCCCTATATTAAAGGCGGTAAAACGGGGTTATTTGGTGGTGCTGGGGTTGGTAAAACGGTTATTATTCAAGAATTAATCCATAATATGGCCAAGCATCACGGAGGGATATCGGTGTTTGCTGGGGTGGGGGAGCGAAGTCGAGAGGGGAACGACTTATGGCTGGAGATGAATGAATCTGGGGTAATTGATAATACGGTGTTGTTGTTTGGACAGATGGGGGAGTTACCCGGCGCACGGCAAATTGCTGGGCTTGCGGGCCTCACTCAGGCCGAGTATTTTCGCGATCAAAAAGGCCAAGATGTTTTGTTCTTTTTGGATAACATTTTTAGGTTTGTTCAGGCGGGTTCTGAAGTATCAACCCTCTTGGGTCGCATGCCCTCTGCGGTGGGCTACCAACCAACCCTAAATGCAGAAGTGGGGCGCTTTCAGGAACGTATTGTATCCACTAAAAAGGGGTTCATAACATCCATCCAAGCGGTGTATGTGCCGGCTGATGACATCACGGATCCTGGAACCGTTGCTATTTTCAGTCACTTGGATTGTTCCACGGTTTTATCTCGTAAAATTGTTGAGCAAGGAATTTATCCGGCTGTTGACCCATTGGCATCAACATCTCGGGTGATGGATCCTTCTTATGTGGGTAAGCGTCATTATTCCATTGCCCAACGGGTTTTAGCCATTTTGCAACGCTACAAAGAATTGCAAGACATCATTTCTATTTTGGGTACCAGTGAGTTATCTGATGAGGATAAAAAAATCGTATTTCGTGCTAGAAAAATTCAGATGTTTTTATCTCAGCCCTTTTTTGTTGCAGAATTTTTTACGGGATTACCTGGTAAATATGTTAAATTGGAAGATACCTTGGCTGGCTTTTCTGCAATATGTGATGGTGAGTTTGATCATATTCCTGAGCAGTATTTTTATATGAAGGGTACCATTCAAGAAGTGAAAGATGCATATGACAAGTCTCGCGGTTAAAGTTCGGTACTTAGACGGGCAATCATTTGATTATGATGCCTCCCGTGTAATGGTTAAAGATTCAGAGTCTGTTTTGACCATTTCATTTGGCCACGCCCGTTTGTTTTCTGCACTAACTGCCGCTACCGTTACAATTGTTGCGTCTCCCGCTGTGCCCAACTCAATTGAACCCATTTTAGTTACCGATGGGCTTATGAAGGTGGATCGTGACGTGGTGATGATTACGGTGTTCCATTAATGAATTGGGTTAATGTTATTTTCGATCGCCTCATTCATTTGGATCAGAACTTATTGTGGCTCGTTGAAACCTATCATAATTGGGCGTATTGGATTTTAGGTTTAATTGTATTTCTTGAAAATGGTGTTGTTTTCGCACCGTTTTTACCTGGGGATTCATTGATTTTGGTTTGTGGCACCTTGGGTGCTGCGGGCGTGTTGGATTTGGTATGGTTATCCACCATTTTAACGGTTGCGGCTATTGTTGGTAGCACCTTTAATTATTTTGTTGGGTACTTTTGTGCCGATTTAATTCGCTCCGGTCGCATGCCATTTGTTAAGATGTCTCATATTCAAAAAACCCAAGACTATTTCGATCGTTATGGGGCCTTTACCATTGGAATTTCCAAGTTTTTACCAATTGTTCGAACCTTCGCACCTTTTTTATCGGGTGTTGGGCGGATGAATTTTTGGAAATTCTCTGTTTTTAATGTTTTGGGCTCCATTGCGTGGGTCGTTATTTTTGCATCAGCTGGGTATTATTTTAGTAAAATACCGGTTATTCGAGATCATTTGGTTGTGGTGGTGATGGGGGTGCTTGTTTTATCTGTGGTACCGGTTTTTTGGAAATTTTTCCGATCTGGGTTAACCAGTGAATAACCCTCCGTGTCGATTATTATTGTCGGATGGGTCTCGGTTCGAGGGGTTTTTTTTTACGTCACCTCATGTCAGAACAGGCGAAGTTGTATTTAATACAGCATTAACGGGCTATCAGGAAGTGGTCACGGATCCGTCTTACACGGGCCAAATGGTGGTGATGACGTATCCCATGATTGGTTCTTATGGGGTGACACCCCTTGATAGCGAATCATCAAAAGCCCACTTGCGTGTACTAATTTGTAAAGAATACATTCCTTTTTATAGTAATTGGCGGGCCACCCAATCATTGGGCGAGTTTTTGGACGATCATCAGGTGGTGGGTATTACGGGTGTTGATACCCGAACCCTCACGCGTCGTCTCCGTGATCATGGCTCCCTGAATGGGGTGGTAGCTCCAGCAACCCATGCTTGGGAGCAGTTAGCAGATATGATCGGAGACATACCAACCATGGTTGGGCAAAATTTGACCCCCTTGGTAAGTACCACTACCCCCTATCGGGTGGTACCTATCAATGCCTTGCCGACGTATCGGGTTGCGGTCATTGATACGGGTGTGAAACGCCACATCTTAAATGAATTGACCCAACGCGGGTGTGCGTGTGATGTTTTGCCGGTGACCGCCTCTATCGATGATATTTTGGGTCAATTTGATGGGGTTATGTTGGCCAATGGTCCTGGTGACCCTGAGCCGGTTGAATCGGTTATTCACTTGATTCAACAATTGCTTGGTAAACTTCCTATTTTTGGTATATGTTTGGGTCATCAACTATTGTGGTTGGCGTTGGGTGGACAAACGTATAAATTAAAATTTGGTCATCATGCGGTTAATCATCCGGTTCGTCATTTGGCAACCGGTCGGGTGGAAATGACGTCACAAAATCATGGCTTTTGTATCGACATTGATTCATTGCCATCCGATCAAATTGAATTGACCCATATTAATTTAAATGACCAAACCCCTGAAGGGTTTCGGCATCGGCGCTATCCGGCTTTTTCGGTGCAGTATCATCCTGAATCGGCTCCCGGCCCACACGATTCCACCTATTTATTTGATGATTTTGTGGCCATGATGCAAGAGTTTCGAGTGAAAGGGTTTGCGAATGTCGTATCATGAGTGGCGAGATAAGTGTGGGGTAATGGGTATTTGGGGAAGTAAGGGCGCATCTGAATTGTGTCGGTTGGGGTTGTATGCCCTGCAACATCGTGGCCAAGAAAGTACAGGGATTGTATCCAAAGACCGCAACACATTTTATGTGGTGAAAGATGAAGGATTGGTTAGCGAGGTATTTTCATCCGATCATATGGATTATTTGCGCGGTAGCGTGGCCATTGGGCATGTTAGGTATGCCACAACGGGCGAGTCGAACTTGGCCAATGTTCAACCGTTGGTAACCAAAACATCCAAGGGTAAAGTTGCCGTTGCCCACAATGGGAACTTAACCAACGCTCGAACCTTGTATCGACAGCTTAAAAAAGAGGGGGCTTTGTTTCAAACCACGGTGGATACAGAAGTGATTCTTCATCTCATTACCCGGTCAACCTTTAATCGACCGGCCGATCTGTTTCCGGATGTCTTGTCGCGATTAGAGGGGGCGTATTCACTGGTTGTTTTAACTGAAAAATACATGGTGGCGGTTCGTGACCCCTATGGGTTCCGTCCATTGGTATTGGGTTCATTGCCCCAAGGGGGATGGGTGGTGGCATCAGAAACCTGTGCATTTGATTTAATTGGGGCCACTTATCAGCGTGAGATTTTGCCTGGTGAAGGTGTCATTATTGATGATAGCGGTCTCCATTCTTTTTATTTGCCAGCTGCACCTGCTCCCGCACGGTGTATTTTTGAACATGTTTATTTTGCTCGGCCGGATAGCATTGTATTTGGTGAATCGGTTCATTTGGTGAGAAAAATGATGGGTCGACAATTGGCCAAAGACTATCCGGTGGATGCCGATTTGGTAATGGCCATTCCTGATTCCGGCAACAGTGCCGCGTTGGGATACGCCGAAGAATCTGGCATTCCATTCGAAATTGGAATGACGCGCAATCATTATGTGGGGCGCACCTTTATTCAACCCGAACAAAAGATTAGGGATTTGGCAGTAAAAGTTAAATTAAATCCCATTCGAGAGGTTTTACAAGGAAAGCGAGTGGTGGTGGTGGATGACTCATTGGTGCGGGGAACCACTTCCAAGCAACGAATCGGTGCAATACGATCAGCTGGGGCCAAAGAAATTCATCTTAGAATTTCGTCTGCACCCATTATTGCGCCCTGTCATTTTGGCATTGATACCCCCAATCAAGATCAATTAATCGCCACGCATAAATCGATTCGGGAGATTTTGAATTATGTTGGGGCGGATAGCATTGGGTACCTCACACCTGAAGGAATGGTCACCGCTGTTTCATCCGATCCAGCGCAGTCGTTTTGCACCGCTTGTTTTACCGGAAAATACCCATTTGATGTGAAGGATAAAGGAAAATACGCCATGGGGTCACGAAAGATTAAATTATATGCCGAAACGAAAGGACATTAAGTCTGTTTTATTAATTGGGTCTGGTCCAATTGTGATTGGACAAGCATGCGAATTTGATTATTCTGGAACCCAAGCGTGCAAGGCCCTCAAAGAAGAAGGATGTCGGGTTATTTTGGTCAATTCAAATCCGGCCACCATTATGACGGATCCATCTTTGGCGGATGCCACTTACATTGAGCCCCTAACGGTGGAGTGTTTAACCCAAGTGATTCAGAAAGAAAAACCGGATGCCATTTTGCCGACCTTAGGGGGGCAGACCGCGTTGAACTTAGCCATGAAATTGGCCCAATCAGGGGTGTTACAAGCCAATGGGGTTGAAATGATTGGGGCCACCCTAGAGTCGATACAAAAAGCAGAAGACCGACGGGCCTTTAAGCTGGCAATGGATTCAATTGGGCTGGCCTCTGCCCGATCACATATGGCGTATAATTTAGAAGAAGCGAAGCGTGCAGCCCTTAATCTGGGCTATCCGTGTGTGGTTCGACCCTCCTTTACATTGGGGGGGACGGGTGGTGGTATTGCGTATAATCAGGATGAATTAGAGTCGATTGTGGGTTCAGGTTTGCGCAATAGTATTATTTCGGAAGTATTAATTGAAGAATCAATTTTAGGCTGGAAAGAATATGAACTTGAATTGATGCGAGATCGGAATGATAACGCAGTGGTGATTTGTTCCATTGAAAATATGGACCCGATGGGGGTTCACACCGGTGATTCTATTACCGTGGCCCCAGCCCAAACCCTCTCCGATGTGGAATATCAGGTGATGAGAAACGCAGCCATTGCCATTTTGCGTGAAATTGGGGTGGAAACAGGGGGTGCCAATGTTCAATTTGCGGTTAATCCGGTTGATGGCCGATTAATTGTGATTGAAATGAATCCACGGGTGAGTCGCTCTTCGGCGTTGGCATCTAAGGCCACCGGTTTTCCTATTGCCAAGTTTGCAGCCAAACTTTCAATTGGGTATACACTCGATGAATTGATAAATGATATTACCAAAAAAACACCCGCCTGTTTTGAGCCGAGTATTGATTATTGCGTGGTAAAGATACCCCGATTTAATTTTGACAAGTTTCCTCAGACGTCGCCGGTATTGGGTACAGCCATGAAATCAGTGGGGGAGGCCATGGCAATTGGCCGCACGTTTAAAGAGGCATTTCAAAAAGCCATTCGATCGTTGGAAATCAAGCGCTTTGGGTTCGGCTTTGATGGCAAGGATCCCTCCCTTATTTCCGATGAAGATTTGAGGTATCACCTCATCACCCCCGGACCGGATCGACTGACCATGTTGGTGGTGGCGTTGCAACGGGGTATGTCGGTTTCGGAAGTGGTGGATGCCACTAAAATGGATCCGTGGTTTGTTCACCAACTGTATCAATTGGTTCAGTTTGCATTGACCGTTACCAATACCCCATCGTGTATTAAACAAGCCAAGGAGTGGGGATTTAGTGATAAGCAATTGGCGCATTTATTGAATGAACCCAGCGAGCTAGGCATTCGAAAACGACGATTGGAGTGGGGTATTCGCTCCACATTTGGTTTGGTGGATACCTGTGCAGCTGAATTTGAATCGGTTACGCCGTACTTTTATTCAACATATGAAACCGAATCAGAGCATCGTCCATCGGACCAACCCAAGGTGATGATTTTAGGGGGGGGGCCCAATCGAATTGGTCAGGGGATTGAATTTGATTATTGCTGTGTGCACGCATCAATGGCCTGTCGGGATGCGGGGTATGAGAGTATTATGGTTAATTCTAATCCCGAAACGGTGTCAACCGATTATGATAGTTCCGATCGGTTATATTTTGAGCCCTTAACATTTGAAGATGTCATGTCGATTTATGAAGTCGAGCAACCACTGGGGGTCATTGTGCAATTTGGGGGACAAACCCCCCTCAACTTATCTCAACAACTTGAGCAAAATGGGGTCCGTATATTGGGTACGTCTTCGGCGAGCATTGACTTGGCAGAGGATCGGGATAAGTTTAAAACCCTGATGATGGCCTTGGGCATTCAACAACCTCGCAATGCGATTGTGGTGTCACTGGATGATGCCCAACAGGCCGCCCAAGAAATTGGGTATCCGGTATTGGTACGCCCCTCGTATGTATTGGGGGGGGCATCGATGCAAATTATTGATGACGCCATCCAATTGCAACACTATATTCAAACCAGTAATGTGGAAGTGACGTCGGCAAAGCCACTTTTAATTGACCAGTATTTAGATGGGGCCATTGAGGTGGATGTGGATGCCTTATCGGATGGGGTGGATGTGGTGATAGCAGGGGTGATGGAGCACATTGAAGAGGCAGGGATTCATTCTGGTGACTCGGCTTGTTCATTGCCACCCTTTTCGTTGGCCGATGATATGGTTCACCAAATTGAATCGTCGACCATTGCCATTGCCAAGGCATTGCAGGTGGTTGGGCTACTCAATATTCAATTTGCGGTTCGATTGGGGGAATTGTATGTATTAGAGGTGAACCCTCGCGCATCCCGTACGGTGCCATTTGTGAGCAAAGCCACTGGCATACCTTGGGCCAAATTGGCGACACGGGTGATATTGGGTGAGTCAGTTGAATCATTGGCCATTACCAAGCCCGTCATGAACCACACCGCTGTTAAAGAGGCTGTGTTTCCATTTAACAAGTTTCCTGGTGTGGATATTTTATTGGGGCCTGAAATGAAATCCACGGGGGAAGTGATGGGGATTGATGAATCGTTTGGAAAAGCCTACATCAAGGCACAGTTGGCAGCGGGGCAATCCATTCCACAAAATGGCCGTGTATTTTTATCCTTAAAAAACCAAGACAAACCTCGTTTTGCTGAGGGTGCAAGGGAATTATTGAATATGGGATTTGAATTGGTGGCTACCAAAGGAACGGCGGCGTATTTGGAATCGATTGGGATTGCATCCAAATCAATTTACAAGGTGTATGAAGGTCGTCCTAATATTATTGATGCCATTAAAAATGGGGACATTCAGTTAATTATTAATACCCCCAGTGGTGCCAATCCGATTAAGGATGAGGTTTTAATTCGCCAAACGGCATTGGGATTAAATGTGCCGGTTATTACCACCATTTCAGGGGCCATTGCCACGGTGATGGCCATGCGATATATGGGGTCTGATCCATTGACGGTGGCGCCCATTCAATCGTATTTTCAGTCGAATCGGCATTCAGTCCATACCAAGTCTACTTCATCTACGAAAGGGTAACCCATGATTCCTTTACTTGATTTACAAGCGCAGTATAGTGGCATTGAACAAGAGGTAATTGATCGGGTGGTGGCGGTGATTCAATCCAAGCAATTTATTATGGGCCCCGATGTTGCGGCATTGGAGGCGGAGTTGTCGGCGTATTTGGGGGGTGCCCACGTATTGGGTTTATCGTCGGGAACGGATGCTTTATTATTGGCATTAATGGCGTTGGGAGTGGGACCTGGGGATGAAGTGATAACGAGTCCGTTTACTTTTTTTGCCACGGCGGGGTCGATATCGCGTGTTGGGGCCACCCCTGTTTTTGTGGATATTGACGACACCTTTAACATCAATCCAGACCTGATTGAATCTAAAATAACCCCTCGAACCAAGGCCATTATGCCGGTTCATTTATTTGGGCAAATGGCAGATATGGACCCCATTATGGCCCTTGCCAAACAGTATCAGTTGGCGGTTATTGAAGATGCGGCCCAGGCCATTGGGGCGATGTATCATTCCAAAGATGGACAAAATTATATGGCTGGTTCGATGGGGGATGTGGGTTGTTTTTCTTTTTTTCCTAGTAAAAATTTGGGAGCCATTGGGGATGCGGGTGCGGTCGTGACGCATCGATCGGATTTGGGTGAAACCATGCGGTTATTGCGGGTTCATGGAGCCAAAGAACGGTATTACCATCAATTGGTGGGGGCCAATTTTAGGTTGGATTCCATTCAAGCGGCTGCGTTACGGGTAAAATTAAAATCGATTGAAGATCAGCATGAAGCCCGCATTAAAAACGCCCAATATTATAATCAATTATTTGCAGGTAGTGGGGTGATGATTCCGGTGGTTCGTACGGGGGGGCGTATGATTTACAATCAATACACAATACGGGTATCGAATCGGAGCCATATGATGTCGATGTTATCCGAACAAGGGATTGGGCATGCCATTTATTATCCGGTTCCGTTGCATTTACAAGATTGTTTTAAGCATTTGGGTTATGAAATAGGGGCGTGTCCGGTGGCGGAAACCATGGCAGACCACGTCTTATCCATCCCCATTTATGGTGAATTGACCACGGAACAATTGGATAGGGTTGCACAAGTGGTGATCGAGGCAGAGCGGATGGTTCCAACGCATTAAGTGAGAGATAGGGGGGGGTATTGTCATTCTGTCGTCTTAATAGTACTGTTTCCGCTTTCATTCATTTTAATTAGGAGGTTACATGCCGAAACATTATTCATTAACGCTAGCCCATCCGTGGCATGGAATTTCAGAGGGAGACGACTTCCCTGATATTGTCAATGTATTTGTTGAAATGGTACCGGCAGATACAGTCAAGTATGAAATTGATAAATATAGTGGGCATTTGATGGTTGACCGGCCCCAAAAGTTCTCGAATCATTGTCCTAGTTTGTATGGGTTTATTCCTCAAACCATTTGTCAAACACGGGTGGCGTCATTTGCCATGTCCAAAACGGGTTTGCGGGACGTTGTTGGAGATGATGATCCACTGGATATTTGTGTATTAACCGAACGACCGATCAATCACGGGTCGATTATTTTAAAAGCGCGTCCGATTGGTGGGTTTCGATTATTTGATGGTGGGGAAGCGGATGACAAAATTATTGCGGTACTCGTGAATGATGCGGCGTATAGTGGGTACACGGAATTATCTCAAGTGCCGGCACCGATTGTGGATCGGTTGAGGCATTATTTTTTAACTTACAAGCAAAGTCCAGATTCCACATCCCATCCATGTACCATTTCAAATGTATATGGACGCGAGGAAAGTTTATCGGTGATACGGCACGCAAAAGCGGATTATGAGGCTTTTTTGTCTGCGCTGAGCCAAGATTCTAAGACGTTGCAAGGAGTTCAATCATGAAATTTAAGTTAACGAGTATTACCACCCAGATTTTTTTGGGTATGGTGTTGGGGATTGAGTTTGGAAGTGTGGAGTTTTTGCATCCGGTTGCATTAAAGTCACAAATTTTAAGTGATATTTTTTTGCGATTAATTAAGATGGTGGTAGCCCCCTTGGTATTTTCGACCTTGGTGGTGGGGATTGCGAAGTTAGGGGATATTAAGTCATTGGGGCGTATTGGAATTAAGACCTTTTTGTATTTTCAGGTGGCAACGGTGGTTGCTTTGTTAAGTGGGATGACGTTGGTCAATTTATTAGAGCCAGGGCATCGCATGCAGATTGAATTGCCAAAAGATGGGGTGGTTTCGGGGATTACGGGTAAAGAGCATCGCAGTGCGAAGGATTTTATTACGCACATTGTACCCACCAGTTTGGTACAGGCCATGGCGGAAAATGAAATTCTACAAATTGTGGTTTTTTCGTTATTTTTTGGAGCGGCGATTCCAACTTTGGGCAAATCGGGGGAGCCGATTGTGAAGGCGTTAGATGCGGTGGCGCACATTATGTTTAAGGTGACAGGTGCGGTGATGTATTTTGCACCTTTTGGGGTATTTGGGGCGTTGGCTGCGGTGGTTGCGAAGCAGGGGCCCGATATTTTGTTGGGTTATTTATATTTAATTGGTTGTTTTTTAGGGGGGCTCCTCTTTTTTATATTTGTGGTATTGGGAGGGGTATGTTTGGCGTTTCGTATTCCATTATTAAAGTTATTGGTTCATTTAAAAGATCCTTTGTTGTTGGCGTTTAGTACGGCTAGTTCAGAAGTGGCGTTACCCAAGGTTATTGAAAAGATGGAAGATTTTGGATGTAGCAATCGGATTACGAGTTTTGTATTACCGTTGGGGTATTCGTTTAATTTAGATGGGTCGATTATGTATATGACGTTTGCGACGATGTTTATAGCGCAAGCGTATGGGATTGAGTTTACGATTGCGCAAGAGGTATCGATGTTATTAATGATGATGGTAACATCGAAGGGGATGGCGGGTGTTCCGCGTGCGTCGTTGATCGTGATTGCGGGTGCGTTGCACACATTTGGGATACCGGTAGAGGGGTTATTGTTGGTATTGGGGGTTGACCAGGTATTGGATATGGGGCGTTCGGCGACGAATGTGGTAGGGAATGCGGTGGCAACAGCGTTGGTATCTCGTTGGGAGGGTGAGTTAGATGATGCCAAGATGATGGCGGTGGGGGTTTAATAGCGGGCACGCAGTGCCCACCACCTTCCAGGGGCGAAGCCCCTGGACCCCAAATGCAAAGGCTTTTCCCCTTACTCTGGGATCCTAAGGGCGAAGCCCTTAGTCAAGGGGTCTGGGGACCGAAGGTCCCCAGAATCTACTTAATGTGAGGGCGTTCCCCCCTCACACTCCCCCCTGAACCAATTAAATAGTGGGTGCTGCGCACCCACGCCCGCCTTAAGGGCTCCGCCCTTAAGAATCCCAAGGGGGCAAGCTCAGTTTAGGGGGTTCAAAGGGGGCTTCGCCCCCTTGTCTGGGGTCTGGGGACCGAAGGTCCCCAAGTCAAATTGGTTCAGGGGGGGCGTGGGGGCCAAAAAAATAAAATAGACCCCCACATAAAAAAATATCATGATACGCCTTCCCCTCTGGGGAGGGCTAGGGTGGGGTTTTAATAGTGGGCACGCAGTGCCCACCACCTTAAGGGGCGGAGCCCCTTGGTGATGTTGTTAGCTCAAAATTATCATTAAATTAATAGATATAATTGCATCAATGGCCATAACATTTTATCTTATCGTTATTAAATTCGTGTTAAAACAAAAAAATGGTGGGCGTGGCGGTATCATTGTCCTTACGCCACCTATAATCCCGCCCAGATAGCACGATAGGCGGGGGTATTGGTAGTGTAGATTAGGTAACAATAAAAGGGTATTCTAATGAATGAGCAACAAATAAGAGAGAAAATAGAGAAGTCTAAGAAATCTTTAAATAGGCAAGAAGAAGATTTTAAGAATAATATACAACAAGTAAAAAGTATGGTGGGAATTTACAA
>Ga0172373_10003940_pt1 | contig 21228 bp, 13 predicted proteins | sample Lak10m_2_FD_114546 | JGI IMG/M metagenome (GOLD analysis project Ga0172373, IMG submission 114546) | Freshwater microbial communities from Kabuno Bay, South-Kivu, Congo - kab_092012_10m | ecosystem: Environmental > Aquatic > Freshwater > Lake | place: Democratic Republic of the Congo...
AATGCAACCGCTAAGTTCGACGAATCGTTCGATGTGGCGATCCGCCTTGGTGTGGATCCCAGAAAAGCCGACCAGCTCGTTCGCGGCACAGTGTCGCTTCCTCACGGAACAGGTAAATCCGTAAGAGTATTGGTGATGGCCAAATCGCCCAAAGATGCGGAAGCATTGGCGGCCGGTGCAGATTATGCAGGCCTTGAAGAATACTCAGAGAAAATCCAAGCAGGTTGGGCTGATATCGATGTCATCATTGCAACTCCGGATGTAATGGGTGAAGTCGGTAAGCTCGGCCGTATTCTTGGTCCTCGCGGTCTTATGCCAAATCCGAAAAGCGGTACGGTAACCTTTGATGTAGCAAAGGCCGTCAACGAGGTTAAGTCAGGTAAGATCGAATATCGCGTCGACAAAGCAGGTAATGTTCATGCTTCTGTAGGTAAGTGTTCCTTTACACAGGATCAATTGGCAGAGAATATTCTTGCATTGTACAATAGCATTTTGCGTTCAAAGCCTTTGACATCCAAAGGTAAATATGTACGCGGTATTGCATTCAGTTCAACTATGGGCCCAGGTTTGAGGATCGTCGAATCTTCACTTAGTGGCAATAGTGCAGAATAATTAACATTGTCTATTACGCACTTCTCGGGTATTGGGCTTCTCTCCGATTATCGGAGCCATGACCGAAAGTCATCATTTTAATATAATCGTACAATATGGTAACCAAAGAGCAAAAAGAGCAGGTTGTTGCCGACTTAGTGTCCATGATTCAAGGCGCAAGTTCATTGTACATTCTTGATTATACTTCTATGACCGTGGCGGAGAGTAATAATCTTCGTTCTGAACTTCGTAAGAAGGGTCTCACATTCAAAGTTGCCAAAAACAGGTTGATTCAACGTGCTTTGGCAGAAGTTGGTGGTTATGAGATTCCTGAAGACAGATTCTTTGGTCAAACAGGTATTATTTGTGGGTATAGCGATGCAATTGCTCCTGCAAAAATCATCAAGGATGTTTCTGAAAAGTCGGAAAAACCTAAGCTCAAGGCTGCTGTCATAGAAGGTGAATACTTCGATGGCAAGAGATTGAAAGAAATTGCTTCATTGCCGACACGCGAGGATATGATTGCTGCTATCATGGGTAGCCTAGATGCGCCAATCTCCGGTATTGTCGGTTCAATCAATGCGGTTATGCGCGATGTTGCTTCACTTGTTGAAGAAGTCGCAAAGAATAAAGCCGCTTAATTAATCAGTAAAATTGAATTTTATTTTTTTGGAGTACATCAATGTCAGCAATCGTTGAAGAATTGGTAGAGAAAATTGGAGCCCTTACACTTGTAGAAGCTTCAGAACTCAAAAAAGCACTTGAAGAAAAATTTGGCGTAACAGCAGCAGCCCCAATGATGATGGCCGGTGCACCTGCAGCAGGCGCTCCTGCAGCAGCAGTTGAAGAGCAAACAGAATTTGATGTTGAGCTCACAGACGGTGGTGCTAACAAATTGAACGCAATCAAAGTAGTGCGTGAAATCACAGGTCTTGGCTTGAAAGAAGCAAAAGACTTGGTTGAAGCAGCACCAAAAGTTATCAAAGAAGCTGCTTCTAAAGAAGAAGCTGAGTCAATCAAGAAGAAACTCGAAGAAGCAGGAGCAAAAGTTACTCTTAAGTAATTTTTCTATCGTAAGCTTCATTCCCATTAGGGAATACAGTCTGAGAGGGCGACAACAGTGTTTTACTGCGTGTCGCCCACTCTTGTCTTGCAAAGTTTGACTTAGTAATAATCCCTGAAAGGGCATGATGTTCGCAACGGACAATCTCACATATTCCGTATTCGACATATACATAGGATTTCTCGATCGGATCCTCTGAAGATCTCATCGGGAAATTGTCATTTTTTCTCTATTTGTTGGAATGTCATCAAAACGATGATAGCCAACCATAGCATTTACTAGAGTTTGCTCTCTTGATCCCAAGGAGAAGACGAATGAATAAACCACAATACACGAGTGATGGGCGCATAGTTCGATTGCGCGATCGCGTAAATTTTGCCCAACAGCGTGAATATGCCGCATATCCGGATTTGCTGAATTTGCAAATCGAATCATATAAAGACTTTTTGCAAGAGGATTTGCATCCTATCATGCGAAAAATCAAAGGTTTGCAACAGGCATTCCTTCTCAATTTCCCCATTGAAGATTCTTCAGAGATATTCCAATTGGAATTCATGGAATATTTCATTGAAAAACCAAAATATTCTGAAGAGGAATGTCGTGAACGGGAATTGACCTATGCCAAAGCATTGAAAGCTCGTATGAGACTCTCAAGCAAGGCAGACCCTTCATCAGAAGATTATATTGACCCAATAGAACAAGAAGTCTATTTGGGTAATATTCCTGCAATGACACCCCGTGGAACATTTATTATCAATGGCGCGGAGAGAGTTATTGTTGCTCAGCTCCATCGCTCTCCCGGTGTTTTCTTCGATGCCACATTGCATGCAAATGGATCAAGAATTTATACCGCTCGTGTCATTCCATTCAAAGGTTCATGGATTGAATTCACAACAGATATCCATGATGTGATGTATGCATATATTGACCGCAAGAAGAAGTTTCCGGTTACCACATTGCTCCGTGCATTGGGATATTCTTCTGATGAGCAAATCTTGGGATTGTTTGAACTTGCGATGGATGTTCCGGCTGATCAACTTGATGATTCCTATATCGGACGTAGAATCGGTGGTGATGTCATTGACATGAGTACAGGCGAAATCATTGCAACACGTGATATGATCATTGATGAAGCAATGATGGAATTATTCAAACAATCTGAACTTGATACCGTACGTGTCTTTAGATATGAAAATGTAAATGATGAGCCTGTAATTGCCAAGACTTTGGCAAAAGATACTACTCGTACACGTGAAGAAGCACTCGAAGTCATTTATCGTCAAATGCGATCCAGTGATCCACCGGATATGGAAACAGCATTAGCACTTCTTGAAAAATTATTCTTCAATGATAAGCGCTATGATTTAGGAATCGTTGGTCGTTTCCGTATCAATGATAAATTAAAATTGAGTGCACCACTTGATTGCACAGTACTTCGACTAGAAGACATTGTGACCATCATCCAATATTTGATTGATCTTCATAATCAAAAGCAAACTGTTGATGATATCGATCATTTGGGTAATCGTCGTGTAAGAACAGTTGGTGAACAACTTTCTGCACAATTCAATCTTGGTTTGACAAGAATGTCACGCACAATCAAAGAGCGTTTGAGTATGTATGACGGTGAGTCAATGACTCCATCTGAACTCGTAAATGCTCGTACAATCACAAGTGTCGTGAATCAATTCTTTGGTACAAATCAATTGTCTCAATTCATGGATCAAACAAATCCATTGTCTGAATTGACACATAAACGTCGTACTTCTGCATTGGGTCCCGGCGGTTTGACACGTGAAAGAGCAGGTTTCGAGGTTCGAGATGTTCATTATACCCATTATGGACGTCTTTGCCCGATTGAAACTCCTGAAGGTCCAAATATCGGTTTGATTTCATCTTTGGCGATACATGCTAGAATCAATGAATTCGGTTTCATTGAAACACCATATCGTAAAGTCAATAATGGAAAAGTAACAGATGAAATTGAATTTTTGTCTGCTGAGAAAGAAGAAGGACTCATCATTGCTCCTGCTTCAACTGAAGTTGACAAAACAGGACATATCTCCGGTGATCGTGTGAAGGCACGTCAGAGCGGTGACTTCGTGGTTGTTTTGCCAGGTGATATTCAATATATGGATGTTAGCACCGATCAAATCACCAGTCCTGCAGCTTCACTGATTCCATTCCTTGAGCATGATGATGCAAACCGTGCATTGATGGGTTCAAACATGCAACGTCAAGGTGTACCGCTTCTAAGACCAAAGGCTCCCGTTGTAGGAACCGGCATGGAAGTCAGAGTTGCACATGATTCAAGAGCAATCATTCTTGCTGAAGATGATGGTATCGTTGAATATGTATGCGCTGATTTCATTCGAGTGCGTTACAATGACAATAGAACACCGATTGAAAAGATGATTTCTTTTGAAACAGAAAGAGTACATACATATACTCTTCAAAAGTTTTATCGTACGAATCAAGATACATGTATCAATCAGCGTTCTTTGGTTCGCTCAGGCGAACAAGTAGTAAAAGGTCAACCATTGGCAGATGGTGCCGCAACCGAAATGAGTGAACTTGCTCTTGGTCAAAATGTGCTCGTTGCATTCATGCCTTGGCGCGGTTATAACTTTGAAGATGCGATTATCATCAGTGAACGATTGGTAGCCGAAGATGTATTCACTTCGATTCACATTGAAGAATATACTCTTCAAGTACGTGATACAAAGCGTGGCGAAGAAGAATTCACTAAAGAAATTCCAAATGTCAGCGAAGAGACAACAAAAGATCTTGATGACAATGGTATCGTTCGTCCTGGTGCCAAAGTTCGTGAAGGGGATATTCTGATTGGTAAGATCACACCAAAGGGTGAATCCGATCCAACACCGGAAGAAAAACTTCTCAGAGCAATCTTTGGTGATAAAGCAGGTGATGTGAAAGATGCATCTCTCAAAGCACCTCCGGGCTTGAAAGGTATTGTAATCAATACAAAACTCTTCAGTCGTCGCATGATGGCATCAGATGCTGAACTTCGTGCAGAAGAGAAAAAGCGTCAAGAAGTTATCACGAAGCGCGAAGGCAGAACACTCAAATTGCATGATGATGACTGTGCAGCAAGACTTGCACAATTATTGGATGGCAAGAAAGTACTCGGCATCAAATTGGCAAATGACAAAGTGGTGTTCAGAGCAGGTTCTACGATTGCAGAGAAAGAAGTACTTGAAAAGTATAATGAAGGCACATTGAAAATTGATGCGCTTGATGTTGAGCAATCATGGTTCGATGATGAAGATACCATGAATCTTGTTCGTCAATTAATGCACAATTATGCTGCAAAGAAGAATGATATTCAAGCCGATGCAAGAGCAGAGAAGAATAAGATTGCTGCCGGAGATGAATTGCAACCCGGCATCTTGCAAATGTCTAAAGTGTATGTAGCCAAGAAACGCAAATTGCAAGTTGGTGATAAAATGGCCGGTCGTCACGGAAACAAAGGTATTGTTTCCAAGATTGTTCCGCTCGAAGACATGCCTTTCTTGCCTGATGGAACCCCTGTTGACATTGTACTCAATCCACTCGGTGTACCTTCTCGTATGAATCTTGGTCAGCTCTTTGAAACCGCTCTAGGCTGGGCAGGAATGAAACTTGGGGTTCACTTTGCGACACCAATTTTCGACGGTGCAAGCTGGGATGAAGTAGGCGATTATCTTGTAAAAGCAGGTTTACCTAGAACCGGAAAAACCGTATTGTTTGATGGTCGCAGTGGCGAGGCATTCGAGCATGAAGTGACAGTTGGTGTTATTTATATGCTCAAATTGTCACACTTGGTTGAAGACAAGATCCACGCTCGTTCAATCGGACCTTACTCACTCATTACGCAACAACCGCTTGGTGGTAAAGCACAATTCGGTGGTCAGCGTTTGGGAGAGATGGAAGTTTGGGCTTTGGAAGCCTATGGCGCGGCACATACATTGCAAGAAATGCTTACTGTCAAATCAGATGATGTGACCGGTAGAGCAAAGATGTATGAGTCCATTGTCAAAGGTGAGAATATTCCGAATCCAAATATTCCCGAATCATTCAATGTTCTCGTTAGAGAATTGCAAGGCCTCTGCTTGGACGTGGTCATAGAATAATGATCTTGTCTTGTAATTGAGTTGAACCAGGAGATAGCATCTCCACTTACACTAGAACTATTTATACATCCAACTGGAGAAATCGATGCAAGCGCATTCAATTCCCCGAAAAGGATTTTCTCAGATAACAATTAAGATCGCATCACCTGATGAAGTGTTAAATCGCTCCATGGGTGAGGTGACCAAACCTGAAACAATCAATTATCGCTCATTCAGACCAGAAAAAGACGGTCTCTTTTGCGAAAAGATCTTTGGCCCAATACGAGATTGGGAATGCGCATGTGGAAAGTACAAGCGTATTCGCTATAAAGGAATCGTATGTGATCGATGCGGAGTTGAGGTAACTCAAAAATCTGTTCGTCGTGAAAGAATGGGACATATCATGTTGGCAGTTCCGGTGGTTCATATCTGGTTCCTCCGTTCTCTTCCAAGCAAGATTGCTCATGCACTCGGTATGATTACCAAAGATGTTGAGCGTATTGTCTATTATGAATCCTATGTGGTTGTTCAGCCGGGTAGTACAGGTCTGACAAGAAAAGATCTTCTTACCGAGGAACAATATCTTGAAGTCATGGCATCGCTTTCCTCTGCTGAAAGAGCAATGGATGATGATGATCCGAAGAAATTCATTGCATTGATCGGTGGGGAAGCAATCAAAGAATTGTTGAAGCGCATTGATCCAGAAAATGATTTCGAAACACTTCGTATTCAATTGCGTGAAGAGACTTCTCAGCAAAGAAAAGCTGATTTGCTCAAAAGATTGCGTATCCTGGAAGCATTTACAGGCACTGAATTACCAAATAAGTCACGTCCTGAGTGGATGGTACTTGATGTGGTTCCTGTGATTCCTCCGGATCTCAGACCTCTTGTACCTTTGGAAGGTGGACGTTTTGCAACATCCGATTTGAATGATTTGTATCGCCGGGTGATCATCAGAAATAATCGCTTGCGCAGACTGATTGACATCAAAGCTCCTGAAGTGATTTTGCGTAATGAGAAGCGAATGCTTCAAGAATCTGTTGATGCATTATTCGATAATAGCCGTCGCAGTGTACGTTCTGAATCACAAAGAGCGCTCAAATCACTTGCTGATGTATTGAAAGGAAAAACAGGTCGTTTCCGCCAAAACCTTCTTGGTAAGCGTGTCGATTATTCTGGTCGTTCCGTAATCGTCGTTGGACCTGAATTGAAGATTCATGAGTGCGGTCTTCCAAAAGATATGGCTGTCGAATTGTTCAAGCCTTTCATTATTCGCAAGTTGATTGAAAGAGGTCATGTAAAAACCGTTAAAAGTGCAAAGAAATTGGTTGAAAGAAAGACCAATGAAGTTTGGGACATATTGGAGAAGGTGATTGATGGACATCCAGTGATGCTCAATCGTGCTCCAACATTGCACAGACTTGGTATTCAAGCATTCCAACCTCGTTTGATTGAAGGGAAAGCAATTCAATTGCATCCGCTCGTTACAACGGCATTTAATGCCGATTTCGACGGCGATCAAATGGCAGTGCATTTGCCTATTAGCCATGAAGCTCAGCTTGAAGCATTATTGCTCATGCTTGCCTCACACAATATTATGCATACGCAACATGGTGATCCAATTGCCGTTCCTTCACAGGACATGGTATTGGGTGCATATTATTTGACAAAACTTCGTCGTGGTGCAAAAGGCGAGGGCAAAATATTTGCTTCAGCATCAGAAGTGATCATTGCCTATAATTCAAAGCAAATATCACTGCATACCAAGATCAAAGTTCGTATTGAAACGGAACAAGGTAAGCGTTCACAACTCATTGAAACTACCGTTGGCCGAGTCATTTTCAATCAAATTGTTCCAAAAGAAATGGGCTATTTGAATGAGCTTTTGACAAAAGGTCGTTTGCGTCAAATCATTGGTCTATGTTTCCGTAAAGCAGGTCTTGCAAAAACTGTTGAATTCCTTGACAATTTGAAAGAAACAGGATTCTTGACGGCAACACGTGGCGGACTTTCTGTTTCAATCTCTGATGTTGTTATTCCTGATGAAAAACAAACAATCATTGATAGAGCACAAGAGACAGTAGATAATATTGAAGAGTATTATCAGAATGGTGTTATCACTTCCGGTGAGCGTTATAACAAGATCATTGATACTTGGTCAAATGCAACAAATCGTGTAGCTGATAAACTCTATTCAGAACTCCAGAAAGAATCTGATGGATTCAATACATTCTGGATGATGCTTGATTCACAAGCTCGTGGTTCGAAAGAGCAGATCAGACAGCTTGCAGGGATGCGTGGTTTGATGGCCAAGCCACAAAAATCACTTTCGGGTTCAAGTGCAGAATTGATTGAGAATCCAATTATTTCGAACTTTAAGGAAGGTTTGACAATTCTTGAGTATTTCATTTCAACGCACGGTGCTCGTAAAGGTCTTGCCGATACCGCATTGAAGACAGCTGATGCGGGATATTTGACACGTCGTTTGCATGATGTTGCGCAAGACATGATTATCTCTCATGATGATTGCGGCACCATCCGTGGTGTTGAGATGCGAGCATTGAAAGATGGTGAGGATATCAAAGAGCCATTGACCGAAAGAATTCTTGGAAGATGTTCACTCCTCGATGTGATCAGCCCTGAAACTGGTGAGATTATCATCAAAAAAGGTGAAATTTTCAATGAAGAGAATGTTCAGAAAGTTGCTGAAACATCGCTCGAAGCCATTACAATTCGTTCAGTACTCACATGCGAATCCCGTCGTGGAGATTGTGCAAAATGTTATGGTAGAAATATGGCAACCGGTCAAATGGTTGATGTTGGTGAGGCAGTAGGTACGATTGCTTCACAATCAATCGGTGAACCTGGTACTCAGCTTACACTTCGTACATTCCATACCGGTGGTACAGCGTCACTTGTTGCGTCTCAGTCCACAGTACATGCAAAGTTTGATGGTCAAATCACATTCGAGAATGTGAAAACCGTTGCGTATGAAGATGAAAATGGAATGGATGTATCTGTAGTAATCAGCCGAAGTGGAATCATCTATATCACAGAACCTGATACAGGTCGAGTCATGACCCGCTATGATGCTGTTTATGGTGCACTTCTTAAAGTTGTTGATGGACAAAAGATTAGCAAAAATGATGTGATTTATGATTGGGATCCATATAACTCCACAATCATCACTGAAAAAGCCGGTTCAGTGCGCTATCGTGATCTTATTCCATCATTAACATATCGTGAAGAGAATGATGAGCAGACCGGTCACATCACAAAAGTTGTGATTGAATCTCGCGATCGTTCAAAGATGCCTTCCATTGAAATCATTGATGATAGTGGCAATATCCTTCATACCTATATCATTCCTATCAGAGCACAAATAAGTGTTGATGATAATGAAAGAGTAAGTGTAGGTACAAGACTTGTGAAAATTCCAAGAGATCTTGGTCGAATGAGAGATATTACGGGAGGTTTGCCTCGCGTTACAGAACTCTTTGAAGCAAGAGCTCCACAGAATCCAGCAGTAGTTTCAGATATTGATGGTACGATTTCCTTCAAGCAGGCAAAACGTGGTCAGCGCGGAATCGTAATTACTTCACTTGATGGTCAAACTACTTCAGAGTATACAGTTCCGTCAAGCAAATATGTTCTTGTTCAGGAAGGAGATTTGGTCCGTGCAGGCGATCGTCTTACTGATGGTTCCATCAATCCTCATGACATTTTACGTATCAAAGGTGTTGGTGCGGTTCAAGAATATCTTGTGAATGAGATTCAGGAAGTGTATCGTATGCAAGGTGTGAAAATCAATGACAAACATATCGAGGTCATTGTACGCCAAATGTTGCAGAAAGTACGAATCGTAGATTCAGGTGATTCTACCTTCCTATTCAATGATCAAGTTGATCGTTTGAAATTCTTGGATGAGAATGATATTCTCAAATCACAAGTCGTTGTTGATGATAAAGGTGACTCACGCTTCAAAGTTGGACAGCTTGTTCCCAAGAAACGTTTCAAAGAAGTGAATACTGATCTTGGCAAGAAAGAGAAACTTGTTGCTACTGGAGTTGATGCGGAACCAGCAACAGCTGAACCATTATTGCTAGGTATCACACAAGCATCTCTAACAACAGAGAGTTGGTTATCAGCTTCTTCGTTCCAAGAAACAACACGCGTACTTGCCGATGCATCAATTGCATCTAAGATTGATACACTTTCAGGTTTGAAAGAAAATATCATCATTGGTCAATTGGTTCCTGCAGGTACAGGTCTTCGTCATTATCATGATATGATTGTGACAAGCGAAGTAGGAAATATTTTCGGTAGTGAAATGATTTCTGAACAGCAAGAAGATGATGCTGAAGGATCAGATGGATTCAGAAGATTGGGTAGAAGACGCATCTCCGTCTAATACTTCACATTGAAAACAGCCCCGCTATATGAAGGGCAGACATATGGTTTGTCTGCCCTTTTCTTTTCTTATTCTAGTACACTTGTATGCAAACATTGATTCTAGACGGTCATTCGCTTACCATTTCTGATTTGGTTCATTTTGCTGAGCAGTCTCATATTTCAGTGGCATTGTCTGATATGGCAAAGAACGAAATGAAGAAGAGCAGAGATATCATTGAACATTGGGTGAATTCCGGCGAGATTATCTATGGAATAACAACAGGTTTTGGTGAGTTTTCAAATGTGGTGATCCCAAAAGAAAAAATCGAACAATTACAAGAGAACTTAATTATATCGCATAGTGCCGGGATTGGACCATATCTCGAAAGACATATCGTCAGAGGCATGATGATTCTCAGAATCAATGCTCTGGCAAAAGGACATTCAGGAATCAGAATACAAACAGTAGAGACATTGATTGCAATGCTTATGCATGATCTCATTCCTGCAGTCCCTTCGCAAGGATCAGTTGGATCTAGTGGTGATTTGGCCCCGCTTTCGCATATCGCATTAGCGATGATTGGCAGAGGTGATATTCTGAATGCAGATGGTACGATTATTCCATCGGCTGAAGCAATGAAGTCTTGTGGTATCGAGCCGGTTACTTTGCAAGCAAAAGAAGGATTGGCCTTAATCAATGGCACTCAGATGATGACTTCGCTTGGTGCTTTTGCTGTCCATAGAGCAAAAAGACTTGTTGATATGGCAGATCTTTCCGGTGCCATGAGTATAGATGCACTTCGTGGAACCGATACAGCCTTTGATGAACGTATCCATGCAGTGAGAGGTTTTTCCGGACAATTAACAACCGCATCCAGACTTCGTACTTTCCTAAAGAATAGTGAAATCAGAGCCTCTCATTGTGAAGGTGATGGTCTGGTTCAGGATGCATATTCACTTCGATGCATGCCACAAGTTCATGGTGCATCCAGAGATGCGATTGACTATGTAGAACAAGTGATTGGAATAGAATTGAATTCCGCCAATGATAATCCATTGATTTTTGCTGAAGACAAATCGCATCTTGAAGGTGGAAATTTTCATGGTCAACCCATCGCATTGGCACTTGATTTCTTGGCAATTGCTTGTGCAGAATTGGGTAATATATCAGAAAGAAGAACTGAAAGAATGGTCAATGGTGCTTTGAGCAATGGTCTTCCCAGATTCCTAGCACATGATGGAGGATTGCAATCAGGAATGATGATTGCGCAATACACTGCCGCTGCATTGGTCTCGGAAAACAAAGTATTGTGTCACCCCGCAAGTGTAGATTCTATTCCAACTTCAGCCAATCAAGAAGACCATAATTCTATGGGAAGTATTTCCGCAAGAAAGGTACATCGCATTTTGGATCATCTTGAAACAATAATTGCAATTGAAATGCTGTGTGCGATTCGTGGCATTGAATTCCATGCTCCTCTGAGATCGAGTCCAATATTGGAATCGGTAAAGAACTCTATTCGTGAGATCATCCCATCCATTGAACAGGATGGAATCATATATCGGGAAATTACAGCAATGACAGAAATCATTGCATCAGGAAAACTCTTGTCCATTATCGAACCATTGAACAATTAATCATATAGGCAATATCATGTTTGAGCCACAAAAGAAGAAAGTGAAAGAACTGAAAGAAAGAACCGAAGCTTTGCGGAGGTTCCTTTGACATTGATGTCAAACATACCGAAATAGCCGAAAGAGAACAATTGAGTGAGCAACCCGGTTTTTGGGATGATGCAATGAATGCTCAAAAAGTCATGCAAGAGATTGCAGAACGAAAAGAGTGGATCACCATTTGGCAATCCGCTCAATCTGCAGTTGATGATGTGGGTGCATTGATTGAACTTGGTGATGAGGCAGAAGATCCATCCATGGAAAATGATATTGATGGTGAATTGATCAAAGCACAAGATGCAGTAGATACACTTGAACTAAGAAAAATACTATCTGCACCGGATGATGGAAGAAATGCCATTCTCACCATTAATGCGGGAGCCGGTGGAACAGAAGCACAAGATTGGAGCGAGATGCTTATGCGTATGTATACACGTTGGGCAGATGCACATGGATATCAGATATTTTTGGCAGATGAACAACCCGGAGATGAAGCTGGTGTTAAATCTGCTACGCTTGAAGTAGTAGGTAAAAATGCATATGGTTTTCTAAAAGCAGAAAATGGAGTTCATCGATTAGTGAGAATTTCTCCATTCAATGCGCAGGGGAAAAGACAAACTTCATTTGCTTCCGTATATGTTTATCCTGAGATTGAAGATGATGTTGAAATCGAGGTGAATCCGGCTGATGTTGAAATGGATACATTCAGATCAGGTGGAAAAGGCGGTCAGAATGTCAATAAGGTTGAAACCGCTGTTCGATTACGACATATTCCATCAGGAATTGTGGTGGCATGTCAACAAGAACGTTCGCAGCATCAGAATCGCGAAAGAGCAATGACGATGCTTAAATCTAGATTATATCAAAAGCGCAGAGAAGAAGAAGAAGCCGCAAAAGCAGCCATCGAGGGAACAAAGAAAAAAATTGAATGGGGAAGTCAAATTCGCTCTTATGTGTTTCAACCATATACAATGGTGAATGATCATAGAACCGAATTGAAAAAGACTGATATCCATTCCGTCATGGATGGTGACTTGGATGATTTTCTAAAGGCATATTTATTACTTGGTGAAGAAGCATAATCATCGAGTGAGTCTATTTCCAATCCAAGTACCTAGACTGATGATGATTGAACCCCAAAATGCCGGTGCGAAACCTGCTATTTCAATGCCTTCAAGAATTTCACCGGCAAACAATAGTAATAATGCATTGATGAAAAGCATAAAAATGCCAAATGTCAATAGAATTACCGGTAATGTGATAAAAGCCAATATAGGCTTGATGAAGGTATTCAAAAAACCAATGATGAGCGATGCTATGATGGCCGAAAAGAAGTTCTTGACCCAGATTCCATCGATAAGAAATTGAGTCAGATAGACCGCACTAGCTGTAATCATCCAGCGAATAAAGAGTGATGACATGTGTATTTTCCTTAGGTATATCACAATATAGCATTTGTTAGAGATTTGCTTTTCAAGTAGAAGGAATTATCATAGTTTTGAATATGTTTCGTCATAGCCACACCATTTGTTTCATTTTGATTAGAATTTACCATGCCATATGACCCATTAATCGTTCAGCCAATGCGTGAAGAATTGACTTCCGCAGGATTTACTGAACTTCGTACTCCAGAGGAAGTGGATCAAGCGGTTTCCTCTTCAGGAATCTCTTTGTTAGTAGTCAATTCTGTGTGTGGATGCGCAGCCGGAGGTGCAAGACCCGGCGTGAAAATGTCTTTGGACAATGCCAAAAAACCTGATAATCTCTACACTGTTTTTGCAGGTCAAGATTTGGATGCCACATTGAGAGCAAGAGAGCATTTCAAAGGACAACCACCTTCATCTCCTTCTATTGCATTGATGAAAGATGGTGAACTCATTGGCTTCATGCCAAGACATGCCATTGAAGGTTCATCTCCGGATATGATCTCCTCTGCATTGAAACGGGCATATGATGAAGTATGTTCTTAATGAATAGCTATAGATTTGATTCATGACAATGCTCCAAGTAGAGGGGCATTGTCTTCTTTTTTTAAGGTGGAATAATGGACAAAAAGCATTCTATGATTCCGGGATTGCCATGGAATATTGGCATTTCAATCATACTTTCTGCAATTACGTGCATGGCTTTTTTGTTTCTAACCGATATGATAGCCAGCCCACTCATTCTCTTCCTCATTGCATTTTTTCTATTATTCCCCTATAGACACTCCTCTTTTATCGCAGGTAGATTATTGACCCTACAATGGGCCATATTTCTTCTGTGGATGATCATGGATTTAAATTCAGCACTATTACCATTTGCTTTGTCTTTTGGATTGGCATTTCTTCTAGATCCAATCATCAATGCAATGGAGCGCGTGAAAATCAAACGTTGGCTTGGTTCTATAATAATGCTTGGAATTATCGGTGGCATTCTTGCAACAGTTGCGATTTTTGTCTTTCCACCAGCTTATGCTCAATTGGATCAAGTGACAAAAGAAGTATCAAGATTTGTGGTGCAAACAACCAAGTATCTTGAAAGCAGACAATTCTATTCCATGTTGCAGTCATTCGGCATTCCTAAAGAAACAGTAAAACAATTGGTTCAAGATCAATTGATGCCCAAAGCTGAAACACTCTTTGCATCAGTCATGGATGCGCTTTTCGCATTGCTTACCAATATCTCGATGATTGCAGCGCAAATTTTGAATCTTATTCTGATTCCAATCATCACGTTTTACTTTTTGAAAGATCTTCCCACGCTCAAAAAATTCATAAAAGAGATTCTATCTATCAAGAATCCTCATGCTCTATCAATGATGGAAAGAGTGAGTGACATTTTGAAGATCTATGTCGGTTGGCAAGTCCTGGCTGTCATTTGGATTGGTAGTGCTGCATCACTATTATTAAGTCTCTTAGGAATTCCCTATGCAATTGTCCTTGGCGTGGCATTCGGACTACTCAATCCAATCCCGTTTTTTGGATCTATTGCAAGCATGATCATTGGAATCATAGTTGCAATTTTTGTAGATCCTCAACATGCGTTGATACATGTGATCGGAATTGCATTGGTCGTAAATGGACTTCATTTCTTGAATGCATATATCATTGAACCGAGAATACTTGGAACAAGAGTTGGTTTACATCCTGTGCTATTATTGGCTTCCATCTTCGTCTTTGGACATTTTTTTGGATTCATAGGACTTCTCATTGCAGTTCCGACCACTGCAATCTTGATGATGTTTTTCAGGGAATGGGAGAAAACATTACATGCATCAGTGCAATCATCTACAATTGATGTTTCTGCCGAAACCAATCAAGAATGAGTTTGAATTCAATGCATGATTGCATCATCATAGGAGCAGGCATAGCAGGAATGGTCAGTGCAAGAGTTTTGCATGATGCAGGATATGATATTCTCATCATTGATAATGCTCGAAAAGGGTCAGCATCCATGATTGCTGCAGGTTTGATCAATCCCATCACCGGAAAACGTTTCGAACCATCATGGAGATATGATGATTTCATGTCGATAGCTCGACAATTCTATGCGGACTGTGAACATCAAGATGGGGCAAGTGTCTATTATCAACCTTTTCCAATGCTAAGAGTATTTGCCGATGAGAAGGAGAGAGACACATTTCACAGAAAAAACATGTCAGAGTCATTGCAACGCTATATTGGACAACAATTCGGGAAAGATGATATTTCTGTGCATCCTGCAATCAACAATCAATTCGGTGGATTCAGAACTTTGGATGCAGGCATATTTGAATATGTGAATTTTCTCAATATGATGTCAGAGAAATTCTCTTCGATCAGCATCAATGCATTTGTTGACAAACACACACTCTCAAAAAAAGGTGATTTGTGGTCAGTGACGCTTGGTGGAAATACCTATCATTCCAAATATGTATTGTTTTGTGATGGTTGGCAAGGAAGCATAAATCCATTTTTTGCAGATATTGATCTACGATATGATATCGTGAAAGGTGAATCCTGTATCATTCAATCATATGAATTACCAGAAACAGATATCATAAGTAGAGGTTTTGCAATTCTACCTATTGGAAATCATATGTTTCGATGTGCGGCAACATTTCAATGGAATGAGTTTCATACAATACCAACAGCATTTGGAGCGGAGAGATTGGAGAATAGAATCTCATCGCTCATACGATGCAAGTATGAAGTCTTGGAGCAATCCGCCGGACTTCGTCCCACAATGTTCGATCATAGACCATTCATGGGTGAACATCCACAATGTTCCGGATTATTGACCATTGGTGGACTCGGAACCAAAGGTGCATTATATGCACCATTTATGGCTTTGTCACTCGTGAAGTATCTCAATGGTATGGAAGAAATCGATCCGGAACTACATATGAAAGCAATTCACCACAAACACAATTGATTTTCGGAGCTTGGAATCATGAAACGAATACTGTTTCTATTAGTGGTTTTCTGTGTATTCAATATAATTGATGCAGACGCTCAATCGAGTGCAGATCCATGGTCATATATTCAAAAGAAAGATTTTGACAGTGCGGAGATTGTCTTTAAAGAATCACTCTCCAAGAATCCAAAAGACATTCGATTAATACTCGGACTATCCTATCTCTTGGAGATGCGATATCGCTATCAAGAGTCATGGAATGTGTATAAAACAATAGTTCAAGCAACGAGTGATCACATTCCATATCTTTATTCGATTTGGCTCACACCTCGCTTCTCAACGCAAATGCATGAGAAAAAGTCTGGGGTGCAAGATATCTTGAAACAATTGACATTGAAAGGAGACAAAGCAGGTTCTTTGCGTGCAATGGCCATGGAAATGCTTGGATCTGTGGAAATACGAAATCGTAATCTGAAAAGCGCAAAACAATATTATGATGGTATAAAAGCATTGTCATCATATCAGATCATTGGTCCATTCGAACATATCTCAGCATCAGGTTTCACGATTCCATATCCACCCGAGGAAAAATTCGAGATTGGAGAAAAATATGAGGGAAAAAATGGAACTCCTGCTTCATGGTTTATTCCGCCATATATAAAATCAGATTATTGGCTTGACTTTCAAGCATATTTCCCGGACAGGCAAGCCATTTTTTATGCAAATACATTTGTATGGTCACCAAATGCAGAGATAGTGAATGTTCGCATTGGCACATCCGGTTCGGTTAAAGTCTTTTTGAATGATAGTGAGATCATCCGAGATTCAAATGAAACAAATAATGACTTCGATACCTATATCGTGAAAACAGAATTATCCAAAGGATGGAATAGACTATTGGTGAAAGTAGGATATTCCGAAATTGATCGATGCAATTTCTTGATGCGTATCACCGATGATGAAGGGAACCCCATTCCCGGTTTACAAGAGAGTGCCCAACCCCAAGAGTATAAAAAGCAGAAACCACGAATCATCGAGCATATACCAAATCCAATCATAGCGCAATTACAAAGCATCATCGAACAACATCCACTGTGGATTGAACATTATCTATTATTGGCTGATGCATATCTCAGGAATGATAGAGCAATTGAGGCTGAACAATTATTGAAACAAGCTTTGCTCATTTCCAAGGACAATCCATTGATTCTTTGGAAATTTTTGGATACATATGCACGTGGAAGAAAGAAGGATGAAGTGAATACCACATATGAATTGCTCGCATCCATGAGTAAAGATATTCCGGATGGAATCATTCATAAATTCAATCAGCATTTGGAGAATGAGGATTTTGACAGAGCTGAAGATATGGTCAATCGGATTGAACAATTACTTCCCGGTTCTGAAACAGCATATACACTACGCATTCGATATTATGACAAGAAGCGTATGCAGGACAAAGTGATTTCAACGGTAAGAGAGGCAAGAAAGAAATTTCCTCAGTCATGGACATATACCGAGCTTTCCGCCGCATTTGATTTTCAAGCAACAAGAAAACGAGATACCATGATTGGTATGTATACGAAATTCTTACAATCAGTCTATGGTGAAGCTCCATTATTGGCATTGGCTAAATCATATTTGGAGGATTCCAAAGTCAAAGATTGGGAAAAAACTTTTGCTGAACTATTGACTTTGTCTCCATCTTCCCCTGGTTTCCACTTTCAGATGGCATCGGTGTACACCCAATTGGAACAATATGACAAAGCTGAAAAAGCAGTAAGCACTGCCCTGAAATTTTGTCCTTCCTGCAATTCATACTGGTCCAAACTTGGCGAAATACATCGCAGTAAAAAAGATGTCAATGCTGCTATAGCTGCATATCAGAAGGCATTGGAATATTCTCCGACGGATTATGATGCTCGCGCCATTCTAAGAGAATTGCAAGGTAAAAAGTCAATCTTTGCAATTTTTGGAGAAACGAATATTGATTCTATCGTGCAATCGGCTCCATCTTCAAAAGATCATCCGGAAGCGAGCGCTGCCATTGTTTCAGATAAAATGCGAAGAGTTGTCTATGAACATGGTGCTTCTGAATCTGTATCTGAGAGCATCATTCGTGTTTTCAATGAAAAAGGTATCGACTTTTTCAAGGAATATCGAATCGGATATAATGGAAATTCACAATCATTGAGCATTGAAAAAGCAGTTACCATCAAAGCAGATGGTAAAGAAATACGAGCGGACATCAATCGAAATATGGCAGTGTTCAAAGGGCTTGAAGTCAATGATTTCATATATGTGAAATATCGCATCAGAAATTATAATACAGGTAAATTGGCAAAGCATGTTTGGGATGAATATTACTTCAATAGATTTTTCCCGGTCACTCATGCTGAATATGCATTGATTATGCCAAATGAAATGCAATTCACCACTTCGCAACAGGCAATGGATATAACTCCAACAGAATTGCAATTGCCAGAGATCAACTCAACATTGTATTCTTGGTCAATACACAAAGAACCCGGAATCGTCTATGAAACCGATATGCCTAGCTTGCCTGAAATAGGAAAAGTACTACGCTTTACCACAATTCCCAATTGGGTGTTTTTAGTTGATTGGTATGCAGAATTGGCACAGTCCAAGGCGCAATCTTCCTATGAAATCAAGGAAGCGGTAAAGCAACTTATTCCACATCCTGAGACTTTGACTGAAAAGGAGAAGATTCAAAAAGTATTTCAATTTATCACTGATAATATCAGATATAGCAGTGTTTCATTCCGACAATCTGCTTTCATTCCGCAAAAAGCAAGAGATGTTCTTGTCAATAAAATCGGTGATTGCAAAGATGTATCCACACTTGGCATTGCGATGCTCAGAGAATTGGGAATCAAGGCGGATTATGTACTTGTCAATTCCGGTAATGAAGAGAGATTGCTCAATGTCTTGCCTTCCATAGCATTCAATCATTGTATCATTGCTGTACAAGAAAAACATACACAAAAACCCCTATTTCTAGATTTGACCGCCTCGAATTTTCCAACGGGTGTGATTCCCGCGGCCGATAAAAATGCATTCTCATTATTGATCAAACAAGGAGTATCACAACCAATCTTGCTCCCAGATAAACAGGTGGCTGCTCCAACATTTATCGCAAGAAGTACCGTTCAATTCTCAGAAGATGGAATGATTATTCAGGGTGGTGAAAAAGTGTCAGGTACATTGACTGCTCAATATCGTTCCGCTTATAAAGGAAAGACATTTGAGGAACGTAAAAAAATGATGCAAACCGCTTTGGCTTCAGATATTCCATCAGCCAAGATTAATGATTTAGTGATAATTGGTGCTGACTCTTTATCTGAAAATATGTCAATGTATTATACCTATGAAGCACCTAATTCAGTGGCAGAGGCGGGAACATATAAAATCATTCGTATCCCATGGCGTAATGAATTATCCACCGATAATGCATTGACCTATGAACATCGTACATATCCTGTAAAAAATCTCTATGATGTTGATACAACCTATGAGGAAGTTTCGATGATCATTCCAAAAGGATATGTACTGGCTGAAATACCTCAATCCGTGAATTATGTAAATCCTTCCGCTGAATATGCATTCTCTGTTATGGTGAAAGAAAAGGATGGACTCACTTTGCTCACTGCGAGCCGTACATTTATCAAGAAAAAAACCTTTATCGAGCCAAAAGAATATCAGGAGTATAAAGCCTTTTATTCAAAGGCGGTTAGAGAAGACAGGAGACAATTATTGCTTAAGAAAGTGGAGTGATGAAGTTAGTTTGTGCTGAAAGTTGTCTATCATGCTATTTTTCACTACTTTCGATTCGAATTTCCTTTTAATTGGGCAAAAATGCCCATCTTTAGCCGTATGCAAGACAATCAGCAGAATCAAACCGTACCAGAACAGTTTCCCGTTGGATCCATTGTTCCATTATCACGTATAGACATTTCCCATACAGATGAAATTGGGAATGCCGCAGAAACTTCCGTAGCAAAAACACTTTTGAATCGAAAGTCACATTGCACTGCATGTGGCGACACCGATGGAGGCTGTTCCAGTTGTAAAAGCGGATCATCCTCAAGCGAAGAAAATGCAAGAGAAGTCCAAGACAATGGGCAAGATTGGTTTGTTGAAGTGAGCTTCAAAGCCAGAAGAAAGCAATTATACAAGAAGAACAGAAATGGTCGCTATGCACTTAGTGATACTGTCATTGTGCAATCTGAACATGGGTCTGATGCCGGAACTATAACTGCTGTCGGTTCCATTGCCGAAATGAAGAAAAATAAACATGAAATGCCAGTGCTGAGCTTGCAGAGAATCGCAAACCCTGAAGATATCTTGAGAATCAAAGAAAATAGGGAGCATGAAAAAGACATAGTTCTTGAAGTCAAAGCCAAAACAAAAGAAGCGGGACTTGATATGAAAATTGTGGATGCAGAGTGGCAATTTGATCGCTCTCGTTTGTCAATTTATTTTTCTGCACCGCAAAGAGTTGATTTTCGTGAATTAGTCAAAGAATTGGCAAGAACATATCATGCACGGATTGAACTCAGACAGATACCAGCGCGCGAAGAGGCCAAACGATTGGGTGGTATTGGACCTTGCGGCTTGGAATTATGTTGCTCTACATTCCTGAATGAATTTGAGCAAATCAATCTCGAACATGCCAAAGCACAATTATTGCCCCCAAATATTAGCAAACTTAGTGGCATGTGTGGTCGCTTGAAATGCTGCTTGCTATATGAAATAGACAATTATGTATCCGCTTTAAAAAATTATCCCCCTCTTGATTCCTATGTGCATCTCACTGAAGGCAGAGCAAGGATGATTAAGATCGATATTTTCTCGGATACCGTGACAGTGATCGGTGAGAATACAGGAACATTTCATACTGTTTCTCTCGAGGAACTCAATACGCTTCGCAGAAATGGCAAAGTGGAAGCACCAAGAGAATATCAATCATAAAGAAAAAAACGGAGTTAGATATGAATG
>Ga0172373_10003942_pt1 | contig 21214 bp, 26 predicted proteins | sample Lak10m_2_FD_114546 | JGI IMG/M metagenome (GOLD analysis project Ga0172373, IMG submission 114546) | Freshwater microbial communities from Kabuno Bay, South-Kivu, Congo - kab_092012_10m | ecosystem: Environmental > Aquatic > Freshwater > Lake | place: Democratic Republic of the Congo...
TCGCGGCTACCTTTCCACTGCTCGTAAAAATGGCGTCAAGGCTCTTTCCGCTTTGCGCCTTGCCTTTACAGGTTCTCCTTTCTTGCCCGACTTTGTCGCTCCGCTACACTGAGTAGTTACTTTTTTTGGCTATATTAATTTCTGAAAAGTCGAAACCACTTTTTCCTAGTAAATGCTTACCAACAACAGTGCTGTGGAGTGTTGTGATTATTTGGCGTAGATCTTCCCAAGAAAAATTAGCTGGGCCTAGGGAGTAAATAAATTGAGACGATCCATTATGATTATTTGCCAAATCTTTTTTGTATTTATACTGCGCTATCCTGTCAATTTTTCCAATAGTACACATACCATGATGCGTTGGACACAAAGCTAACATATGTGCAGTGTCGTAATGACCAATGGATGAAAAATCGATAATGTGATGAAACTCTACAATAGTACTCTCCCCGCAAATTGCACATCCATGCCTTGCTTCAAGCAATAACTCTCGACATACCTTTACAGGAGGGTGTCGACCAGGATCTTCTGACTCAAATCCCTCAATAAATCCATCTAAATCGGACTCTTCAATATCGTAGCTGTTTCCAACTTGGTGGGCTTCTAAACGAGCAATCTTATGCGACTTCGGTAATTCAATGCCTACTTCAATAGCAATCCTTACCTGGTCTCTGGACATTTTTAGAATTGTTGCGACTTCATTCAGATTCATATTTTTTCCAGTTAAAAAATCCCTAGTTAATCTGATTTCATTTGAGAGATACGATAGTTATGAATAATTTATTATAACAAAGAAAAAAATTTAGAAGAAAGTTAGTATAACAGCGCAAGGTTGAGAGTAAAAAAACAGGGTAATCCGAGAAAAACGATTAATGACAATTATCTTTGAGATAAACGCCCTTTTTAGCCACCACAGTCTCATTAATCTTTGATACACGACAATCACAAAGATAACGAAACTGTCTTTACAATGTTTTCCCCTGCTGCGAAACGCGCGCGCCGGGTCCGTGACCTGACAGGAGACCTTCGGGCATGTCCCGAACGTCCGCAGCCGGTGACGTAAAACGGCTTCCCATTTACGGAGAGTCCGTTGTCAGTTCTCCAATTTTATAAAGGGGAGAATCCATCGAGGGTTTTCCCCAAGGATTTCCCGGCGCATTCAATTCAGAAGCACATGATAGGTTTAAAGCAAACGAAACTGATTCGTTTGCTTTAAACCTGAACTCCCCGTGAAGGCTTTATCGTTCGACTTTTCGCATCCCGCAGGATGTCGTTGATCTTCCTGATCATGGGCGGTGTCCAACCGATTTCCCGCAGCGCCTGATTGCGGGATAACCCGCGCTCGATCTTTTCCCAATACTGAGGAGGCGGCAGGGTAATTTCTTCGCAACGAATGCGCATCTTCAACACTCGAAGGGGAATCCCATGCGCCAGTGCAATCTGTGCGATGGGCTGTTCCCAAACCGCAAGTTGCAGTGCGGATGTTGTCTCGATAGGTGACTTGCCTCCACTCATACTCCTCATTATGCCATATCTTCCCCAAGCCGCTTCCCCATGATGACATCTCTTGATGTCGGTGTGGGGAAGCGGCTTTGCCGATTCACATTTCACATCGGAGGTATGCAACATGCTTGCATCAATCGTTATCGTAATTTTGGCTGTCCTGTTTGGAAGCCTGTCCATCATCACCCAGTACACAAAGGATCGAGAACGCCGCAAGAAGATCGAGCGCGCGGTATCAATCCCCGCTGCGCTTGCCTTATACGGCACGATCTCCTGGCTGATGTCCCATGCGCATCAACTGGATAACCTGGGCGTCTTGCCCATCACTCTCGGAGTGGCGCTTGTATTCTTCCTGCTGATCCCAGCTGTGACATATATCTTCAGTCCAGCATTCAAAGATGGTACTGATGGTACTGAAGAATACTCTCGTCGTCCGCGATCACATACATCGGGGATAAGCCATCCATGAATATATCATCCCCTTTGGGGACAACAACTGCAACTCCTGTTGGTCTGGTTGGATTTCTGTGCGAAGTCACCGAAGAACCGGTCACATTTCAGGAATGCCTGGCTTGCGCCCAGCGTGGCGCACCTGGCTGCCCGATGGTGCCAGCCATCATTCACGACATCGCAAGCTCCATCCGCTCTCCCGAATACGCCAATGACCTCGCAAAGCAGGCTGGCGCGGAGGTCGGTTTTTCCGCCACCGAATTGCTGGGCTGTCCGCGCCAGTATAGGTTGAAGAAACAACACCCATATTGGGAAAAGCCTTCGGGCATGTACCGCATGACCTTTGGCTCCGGCTATCACGCCGCGCTCTCAAAATACTCAGCAGGGATTGCGGAAGAGACCCTGACCTGGAAGTTCAAACTCTTAGGTAAGTCCGTCATGCTAGTCGGAACACCTGACTTGATTGAGCTGAGAACAGACGGCTGGTTCATCACGGACTACAAGGTCACAGGCAACCCGCCCTTTGGACACAAGGTTCCGATCTGCAATCACTGCGACCTGGAAATGTACAAAGGCGATGATGGGCTGACCTGTCCCAATTGCGGACCGCTCAACCCGCGCTCGTCTGCTATCTCCCGTGTCTATCGCCCTGCACAAGCACGTTCTTCGCATGTTGAGCAGGTCAACCTGTACGCGCTGCTGATTGAGAAGAACGCCGCGCACCTGGTTGCCAAGCACAACTTGGAGGAGATGGTCGCAAAGCACAATCTGATCCCCGCTGGAAGTTTTAGCGGCGGTCAGATCGCGTATCTCGCCCAGAAAGGCGTCGTGCGCTGCGACGTCAAACTTGACCGCGCGGAGTCCATGGCTTTGTTGAAGCAAAGTCTGAACGCACTGCTCTCTGACACTCTTCCGCCCATCCTGGATGATGCGGATGAGTTGTGGCGCTGTGACTTCTGCGCCGTGCGCGCGCATTGCGAGCAATTACATGGCGCGCCTGTTGGCAAGCCCGCGAAAGAAACATCGGAATAAATGGAGGAAAGTCATCATGACTACCAAACGCAATGGAAAGGAACAAGCCGCCAGAATCAATCGCCTGGTCGATTTTATCGAGATGAAAAGCGAGGCAAAATTCCCTCGCATCTTTATCCAGGATATTCTTCTCGTCTTCGGGAGTATGTACGATCTTCACGCACTCTTGTGCTACTTCAAGTGGGCGCAAGACCACCATGAAAGTGACGACACTATTCTCAAAACGATCTTGTACGACCTGGGTGGTGTCCAGCAGAACCCCGAAACATTTTGTCCGCGTACAGCGGGATATTCTGCCGAAGCATCCGAATAACTGGGCTACCTGCCCAGCCTTCTATCACACCCCTGAAAAGAACTTTTCAGGGGTGTTTTTATTTCGTTCCGCGCACGCGCAAGCGGGGCGCGCTTGGGTTCGATCCCCGAAGGAACATTTTGCGTTTTACGACGCAGGCTAACGCGGGATGATGCCCAACACCCGCACTAACTTCAAAGGAGGTAAGCCCACATGGCTACCAATAGCAATTTCAAGAACCGCCCGTCCAATTACGTCATCCTGACGCTCATGGCAATTTCCGCTGGCGAGATGAAAGTCTCACAAGCGGGACACCCCTTCGCATTCGTCCGCGCCTTTCTCTCTCAGGGCAAGGACAAGGCAAGCGGCGAGTACAAACCCTCGCTCTTCTTCGATGTAAAAGCCTTCTCAAAGGACGACAACGTGACTGCGCTCGTGCAGAGCATCGCTGATGTCCAGAACAAGGATCGCTTCACCGTGAAGGGTCGTATGGGCATGGAAGAGTGGACTGGACAGGATGGCGTGAAGCATCAGAAGATGGTGGTCTTTGCATTGTCCATCGAACCGTTCACTTTTGACGAAAACGCGGCAGTTCCCGAAGATGAATTGGAAGGCGAACCCGCCTTCTAGTTTTTCTTCACAGTACGACCGAGAGGAACAGAAATGCTCCTCTCCACTTTCATCCCGAAAGGAATCACCTGGTTCAACTCCAGGCGGGGTGCCTGCGAGCGGGGTTCTTTTTTTCGCTCCACATATTTCATGTCTGTGCCTCTCTCAGCGCTTGCCTTTGGCAGATCATCCTGAATGCTCTTTCAAGGGCAGGCGAAATTCTTTTGCCTGTGGGCTATCTGCCCCATTTTTTTCCTGAGAGAGGCACAGCATGTTATACGCTTTCATTTTGATCGTGGTGGTTGTCCTGTTTGTATCCAATGCGTACGCAATTTGGTATGCGAAAACTGGCAGATACGAACTTGATAGTCGTCTCGATACCGTCACTAAAAAGTAACGGAGAAAGCGAGTGGAGTCTATGACCCCGCTCGCTGACTTTTCCACGGACTTCTTCGCATGTAGTTGTTTTCGAATGACGATGCGCGAAGCGGCCTGTGACAACACAGACGCTAAATCCATTTTCGAGGTATGTCCCATGACTACAACTATTACGATCCAAAAATCAGAACTGGCAACTGCCACCAATATTGTCCAGCCCTTCTTCACAAAGAAAATGCCCCCGTTATCCTGTATCCAAATGCGCCTGAAAGATAAGCGCCTGGAATTGTTCACGTCGCTCGGCTTTGAAGGCGGCAGCGCCTACGCGGCAATTCCAGTCTCTTTCAAAGGCAAGGACATGCAGCGCTGGCAGATGCTGGACGGTCAGGCTTTTGTGGATGTGCTCGCCTTGTGTACGAACACGCTGTTGGAACTGACCTTCTCCGAAACCAGCCTGGTCATCAAAGATATTGGCTCATGCTCCACGTTGAAATTGCTCCAAAGCGTTGGACTTGCGGAAGATACTTTCCCCAGGCAGGATGCAATAATCACGCTCGACGGCTTGAGCTTTGCCCACATGGTCCGCGTCGGAGAAGCCGCCAGTGATGACATTGCCCGCGCCACGCTGACGGGTATATATCTCCATGCAGATCCCGCAAAAAGTGAGATCACCTCGGTCGCCGCGGATGGTTTCATCCTGAGTGTTGCGACGCTTGCAGTCAAGACCAACAGCGCCAGCGAAACAATGGTGGGTGTGTATTCCGCCGATGCCCTGGCACGTTTGGTGCGTGCGACAAAACCAGTCGAGACGGACATCATCAGCCTGGCATTCCGAAAGGCGGGCATGCTGGTTTCCATCTCTCGCGATAACTGCGAGGCGGTCTTCATCATTCCCATGCTGGGCAAGGATTACGTGGATTTTGCGCAGGTCCTGCGCGCTAGCACACCGAAGGGAATGAAGATCATTGTCCAAAAGAAGGCGCTTGAGTCTTTTCTGCGCCGCACGCGCACGATCAGCGGCGCATTGTATCTGCAAGCCAAAGGCGGTTATCTCTGGCTGCTGGCTGAGGATGAAGATAAAAAGATCGGGCGAGCTGTGGACAGCCTGCCCTTCGAAGGAGATCCAAAGGAAACAAGCCTAGTCCTGGCGTATGGCATGAACGTGCTGCATCAGGCGATTGTTTCATCCATCGCGCAGGACGAGATCACGATCACGTTCCCGACGGGTGAAAAGGCTGCGCCCGCGATGGTGACTGGCGCTTTCGCTTCGGTGATCGCCATGCCGTTGGCGCGCAGTCAGGAAGAGGCAGATCCGTTCAAAGGTCTCAAAGTCCCGCAACCCGTTCTACTTCCCGCATAAACCAATCATTCAAACTGGAGAGACATCCCATCTCTCCAGTCTTTTTATATTCCATCAATTCGAGGTATGTCACCATGACTAATTTGATTTTGCACTATCTCCACCGCGACGAAGGTAACTGGAAGGATCGTTTTGAAGCCTGCATTCAAAATCCCGCAGGCTGCACCGCCGAACAAGCCGAGGGAATGATCCGCGATTGCCTGATCAACGGAGAGTTCTTTTATCCCCAAAAAGTTGGCTTGTCTTTTTCCGTCGCCACCGACTGGCATGAACTGGATAATGTGGAAGCCAATGCCGAGGGACTTGCCCCACTTGCCATTACGCTTGAAAGCCTGCTGGATGATCTCAAGGAATCCAACAAGGCTTATCTGCGACCGATCAAGATCCATAAAATCCCTGCGGTGATCCCGATTCGCCTGGCGGTCTGCTGGCTGGAATTCCTGCGCCAAGTGATTTATCCATGAAAGCAGGCTGGACTTTTTTCAGACCGCAACGCGCGAGGCAGCAATCCCTGCATCGCGCCATTGTGGGTCGTATCCTGACTGGCATCCTGGTTGACGAAGATACTCTGTTGCTGCGCTTTGTCGATGCAACCCTGCGCATCAACCTCAACACGCGGGCATACAAGTTTCAGCCCATTCAGGTTCATTGGCTGACCCTGCCAGGCTGGCTGCGTGTGACGCGCGTCATCGAGGATCAACATCAAGTCATTCTCGAAATCAGCGGCGGTTTATTTACTGCTCGCATCGTGGTGCGTGAGATCGAGCGCGAATGGCACATCACTTTTCAAGGCGGGCGCATCCTTGCGTCTGTCTAATTCAACCTAACGAGGTATGTAACACCATGCAAACAAAATATCCAATCTATGCCGCTCTCGTGCAATCGAATGACGAGTACAGTGACGAACCCACTCATTGCACCTTTGAAGTGCGACCTTCGCTCTTGATGAAGTTCGCAGGGTATCTGGTGCTGACGTGGCTCGTACGGCGTCTTGCCAACTCCTGCTCCGAGGTCCGCTTTCTTTTCCCGCATGTCAACTGGATGGCTTTCATCGAGGAGGACAACCTGCTTGCGCAAGAGAACATCCGCAAGATAGTCGAAGAGGGCGGCTTCGCGGATGAAGATCAAGTCGGTCTCTCCTTCGATCTCTGCGAAGACGGTTTGCGCGGACATGAAGTCCAGATATACAACGAAGGAACCCTCCGCTTCCTTTGCTATCACAAGCACAGCGGGGTTGAGTTCTTCTCAGATGAAATCAGTCTTCGAAAATTATTTGACGCGCTGCGCTTTGAGCATGTTCAGAAAGAGGTCGAGCATTTCATTCTTCTGTGGAAAGCAAGAGCAGTGTTGAAGAGGTTATCACTTCCCCAACATTGATATTACATAAACGAACAACCACCAGAGGGACGCTACCCGCGTTCCTCTTTTTTTATCTTGACATGCGCCACTTGCAGATAAGTTCTTCTCATCTGCAAGTGGGACAGGTCAATGCGATCTGCCCAAATTCATTCGGAGGTCTGCTTTCATGCAAACAACTTTCATGGGCGGCTCATACGCGCCCTCCAAACTCAAACTCCTCGCCCTGCGCGAGACACCCATCCAACGGTCGTTGACCGATTCAGCCGCTTGTACAAATCTTGAGCTGCTATCCGCCATGATCGGTGGTCCGAAACAGATCGAGATCGCAGAAGCGATCGTTGCACATTTCAAGGGCGACTTGCATCTGCTCTTTCAAGCCTCGGTCGTGGAGTTGGTCTCCATCGCTGGAGTTGGCGAAGCGACCGCCGCGCGCATCAAATCTGCGTTGGCACTCTCTCGCCGCCTGTCAATGACCACGATGGATCGCACGACCATCTCATCACCAGCCGATGCCGCTGCGTTGTGCAGTGACATGAGTACCTTCGATGTCGAACACTTGCGCGTCATTATGCTCAACACAAAGAGTATGGTGCTTGGCATTGCAGATGTGTACAAAGGCTCGGTCAACTCATCACAGATTCGAGTGGCGGAGGTCTTTCGTCCTGCGCTGCAGCGCAATGCGCCAAGTATTGTGATCGCACATAACCACCCCAGCGGGGACGTGATTCCGAGTCCTGATGACATTGCAGTTACAAGGGTATTGGTTCAAGCTGGCAAGTTGCTCAACATCGAGGCGCTCGACCATATTATCGTTGGCCATGGGCAATTCACATCCTTGAAGGAAAAAGGGGTTGGGTTTTCATGAGCTGTCGGTTCCAGCATAACTCTGGAATGGAATGAATTCCAGAGTAACTAAAGAATGCGGCGTATCCCTTATCTGGAACTTTACTGGATAAAACATCTCAAAAGCCAACATCTGGTACAAGATTTGCGGGATTAACACTTTTCGAAAACTCCGCATTCCAGAGTTACGCCAGACGAAAACTACCGATTCCAAACATACACAAAACTAGGATACAAAAAAACATGAAGTTATATACAAATTTTCAAAGACATTGCTTGGTTTTAGGCACAAAATGGCGATTCCATTCCAGAGTTACATTGGAACCGACATGAGCCTCGTCCAACGTAACTCAAGAATGGAGGCATAACATTATGTCAATCACAACTGTACTTTCATATCCCCAACGCGGTGTTGGCGGCGACCCGAAGTGGCGCGGCAATCATTCCCCGCTGCTCAGCCACGATTTGTTCCTGTGGCTCAAACCCAAACAGGTCCTTGATCCGATGTGCGGCTCAGGCACGACCGGCGATGTAGCCAAAGAAATGGGCATTGCCTGCTGGCAGAATGATCTGCATAGCGGCTTCAATATCCTGCGCGATGAACTGCCGCTGATGGGCGACGTGGTCTTCTTTCATGATCCCTATCACGATATTATCCAGTATTCGGGCAATGTCTGGGGCAGGACGCCTCACCCGGACGACCTCTCCCGCTGTCCCGATTACGAGACTTTTCTCAAGCGCATGGACATCGCGCACTACAACGGCTATCAAGCCCTGCGCCCTGGCGGACACCTTGTCATCCTGACAGGAGATGTCAAACGCAAGGGCGCGTTGTATCCCCTGCAGCGCGACTACCGCTGGTTCGGCGACCCCGTGCAGATGCTGATCAAGCTCCAACATAATGTCTGGAGCAACGGGCAGACCTACAGCAGCATGACCGATCCGCGCATCATGCACGAGTACGTCATTGTCACCCGCAAGCCGAAGCAGTTTGTCTCAGCCTGGATGGTGACAGTACGCCGCTCGGAGTTGCTCAATACAGACCAGCGTGAGGTTGGCATTCAGACCTGGCATGGCATCGTTTGGACCGCCCTGCTTGCCCTCAACAATCGAGCCAGCCTGAACGACATCTACGAACAGGTGAAAGACCATGCCCGCGTTCGCAAGCTTGAAGCTTCCGGCACAGACTGGAAAGCCATCGTGCGGCGAGTCTTGCAAGAGACTTGTCAATCGGTTGAGCGCGGCGTTTGGGCTTTGCCACAGTACGTCAATTGAATCACGGGAGGGCAATTCGCCCTCCCATCTTTTTGCAATTAACTTGCCTCGCCTGCTCTGGAATCGCTCCAAGTCGGACGAGGCAGTCTGTTTTGGATTGTCAAATAAAAATTATCGGAGGTAACCCCTTATGACCTATCACACTGAACATCTGCGATTGAAACCCGTGCTTGACCTGGCGCGAGAGTTCGACATCGCCACCAACGCAGATCCGCAAGCCATCTTTGAAGCTGGGAGCGGAGGCTTCCAGGTCTGGTGTACACCTGACGATCACCCGCAAGGTTGGAACGAGATCCGCATGAATTCAGGCGCTTTCTCCAAACCCTGCGAGTATGCAGGCGGCGCACATTGGAAATGGGAAGATGAAATAATCGTGGCTCTTGAAATCGAGACCACGGCGTATGCGTTGTCAGATCAAAAACCTGATGAATACCGCAACCATCGCGCAATCACCAATCGCGCGGCAGATATCGAATGGCTTAAGCAAAAGATTGTCTGGCTGTTTGAAAAGGCTGGTGTGCCGCTGCTGCCATTTGAGTTTGAAGAATCCAAACTTGCTGCTGACAACTGGCTCGAATCTGGTTATGAAGACCGTGTCAGCGGAACAAAAGAATGACATGATCGCCACTCTTTCAACAACTGATCTTTCCATCCCCGCCCCGCTCGTTGATTGGAGTGTCATCTTGAATGACCCGCATGCACTGGCAAGTCTTTTGCGGAAACGCAAACAGCTTGGATACGGCGCGTTTGGCGTTGTATACGAAGTCGCGGGCGCAGCGGTCAAGATCGGCTGCGTGGACGATAACGAGCCTATCATTCAGCAGTGGGTCTATGAAACCCATGCGCGCGCCCTGCCTGTCTGGGCATATCAACAGGAGGTGATCCTGCCGCGAGCTGTGACGCGTGAAGTCTGTCCGAGACATGGATACTTGTCCGACCTCTGGACACCAACCTCCGTCAATTGTCATTGCGGCGAAGCACTGGCTACTCTTGTAATGCCAGTCGCTGAAACGCCCGACATGCTGGAGGTGGTGGATGACGGCGATTCCATTTTTCAAACCGTGTATGACGCTGTGTACAACAAATTTGGCGTCAGCCTCGACCTGCATTCGAGAAACATGATTTCCCTGCAAGGCAGGCTGCTGGTCTGCGACTTCGGAGATGTTAACAGCAAGCTGGTTGAACTTTGGTAACTGGGCTATCTGCCCGTTTTCATGCAGGAAGGTGTTTTGCCTTCCTGCTTTTTTTATTTTCTGGGGTCGCTTCCCCTGTTCACTTCACACGAAGTAGGCAGAGGAAGCAGTCTCAAAGGAGGCTGCTCAAAAAAACAATCTGGAGGTATTCCATTATGGAATTCTATTTTCACAACGACCAGGCACTTGACCTGGGTTCCCCCGCAAAGAAATACGCCAACAATTTGCAAGCCATTCGTCTCACAAAAGAAATTATCGAGCAGGGACGCGCGGCTTCATCGGAAGAACAAACTATCCTTGCCCGTTATGTGGGCTGGGGAGATTCCGCACTACTGCGCCTCTCGAACGGCTCGAAGGAATTGAGCGAGCTCCTCAGCGAAGACGAACTCCGCTCCCTGCGCGGCTCGTCCCTCAATGCCCATTACACCGCACTGCCAGTCATCGGCGCAATGTGGGACGCGCTGATCTTCATGGGCTTCGGCGCGCAGCCCGCGCGCATCATTGACCCGTCCGCAGGCGTGGGACATTTCAAGTCCCTGATGCCGAATTCGTTTTCAGCGGATTGGGCGGAAGTCGAACTGGACAGCCTGACCGCGGATATCCTGAAACTTCTGCACCCTGAAAGCAGGGTCTTCGCAGAAGGCTATGAGCGCGTGGACTTTCCCTGCAACTGGTTCGACCTGGCGATCTCCAATGTGCCCTTCGGGGATTATGGAGTTATCAAGCGCGAACTTCCATCTTTCCTGCGCAAGTCCATTCATGATTTCTTCTTCGCCAACACTGTCTCGCTTTTGAGGCCAGGCGGGGTTCTCGCTTTCATCACCTCGCGCTACACGCTGGATAAAAAGGATAACAGCGTCCGTACCTGGCTGGCTCGTCATCTCGACCTGCTGGCTGCCGTGCGCCTGCCGAACAATGCCTTCAAGGAAAACGCAGGCACAGAAGTCGTGACCGACGTGCTCTTCATGCGCAAGCGCTTCGAGGAAAACAAGGAGATGCCCTACTGGGTCGAGACTGATTTTCTTTCCCAGAACTATCGGCAGACTAGCGTTAACCGTTACTTCATGCGCAACCCGCAAATGATTTTGGGTGTGCAAGGCATGGATGGCACGCTGTACAAGTCGGACGGCTATACCGTTCATGCAGATGATCGGATTCTCGCTGAGGCAATGAAGTCTGCTTTGCGCTCCATTCTGCAAGAGAATGTCTTGAACGCGGGCAAGGAAGTATTGCCCGAAGAATCCATTTCGCATGAAATCGAGATCACCCTGTCTGCCCCCAAGCCCGCAGATCAGGAACGCATCGATGGCTTGAAATCCATCTACCTGACTGCCAAGAAACTGCTCAAAGCAGAAACGAAAGGCGCGTCGCTGGTGGAGACATCGCAGCTGCGTCAGGAGTTGAATATTGCTTATGATGACTTCACGGCGAAATATGGCGCGATCAACAAGACAGCCAACATCCGCCTTTTGAACGGATCATACGAAGCGCCCTTCCTGAAAGCATTGGAAGAATACAACCCCACCTCCGCCACTGCAAAGAAAGCGGACTTGTTCAATGCGCCACTGGTGCGCTCGACCGCACAGGTTGAGTCACCCTCCGTGGATGATGCCCTGCTGGTCTGTTTGGACAGCAAAGGCAAGGTCGATCTGTCATTCATTGGGCGACTGAGCAAGACCACTGAAGAAGTTGTTACGCAGCAGCTCGCAGGGCGCATTTTTCGCCTGCCTTCGGGAAGGGATTGGGTCACGGCTGACGAGTATCTGTCTGGGAATGTGCGCGAGAAACTGCGCGAAGCAAAATCTGTTTCCACCTTTGATACGACCTTTCAGGAAAATATCGCCGCGCTCGAGAGCGCCATCCCGCTCGACCTCAAACCTGGTCAGATCCGCGCTCCGATGGGAGCGGGCTGGATTCCTACTGACCTGGTTGAGAAGTTCACCACCCATCTGTTACACGAGGGCGAATACAAGATCGTCTACATCCCGCATCTCGCGCATTGGGAAATTGAATCAACGTATCTCTGGCGCGTCCCCGATAGCATCGCAAGAAGCCGTTGGGGAACGGTGCGAACACATGCGCTGGAACTGATCGAGGCGGGATTGAATGCGCGCACCGTCACCATCTTCGATGAAGTAGAGGGTGTGCGCTCTGTCAATCAAATCGAAACTGTCGCAGCGCAAGCCAAGTTATCGGAGATCAAAGCCGAATTTGAACGCTGGCTCTTCGACGACCCTGAACGCGCCGCAGAGTTATGCGTCATCTACAACGAACGCTTCAACGCGTTTCGTGTGCGTGACTATGACGGTTCACATCTCAGCGCGCCAGGACTCAATCGCAAGATCAACCTGCGTCCGCACCAAAAGAACGCGGTATGGCGCATCCTGCAAAGCCGCTCGACCCTGCTTCATCATGAAGTCGGGATGGGCAAGACTCTCGCCGCTTTGGTTGCGGCGATGGAGTCAAAACGACTGGGACTGACTCGCAAAACCATGATCGTCGTCCCCAACCACATTACCTCGCAGTGGAACATGAGTGCGCTGGCGGCTTATCCCGGCGCCAATATTCTCGCTCCAACTCCCGCTGATCTGAGCAAGTCGAAACGCGGTGAATTTCTATCGCGGGTGGCCACCAACGATTGGGACATCATCATCGTCCCCTTTTCGTCCTTCAAACTCCTGCCCGTTTCAGCCGAGACGCAGTCCGATTTCTATCAGCGTGAGATTGATACGCTGTTCGATTATCTCTCGGAACTCAAGGCAGACAAATCGCCCACGCGCGCGATCAAGGAAATTGAAAAAAGCATCAAGCGCTTTCAGGTGAAACTCGACACCCTTGCCGATATGCGCAAGGATGACGAGAAGACCATCACCTGGGAGGAGCTGGGTGTGGACATGTTGATCGTTGACGAATTTCACGCCTATAAAAATTTATATTTCAGTACGCGCATGACCCGCATTGCGGGATTGACCAACACCGACAGCCAGCGGGCATTTGATATGTTCGTGAAGTTCAGTTGGACGCAACACAACGGCGGCAAGGTCATCGGACTGACGGGAACACCCGTCACCAATACCCTGGCTGAGTTCTTCACCATGCAAAGATATTTCCAACTGGAGACTTTGCAGGAACTCGGCTTGTCCCATTTCGATGCCTGGGCGAATCAATTCGCTCTGGCAGAAGCGGGATTGGAGATGACGCCCGACGGCTCTGGCTTCCGCATGAACACTCGCTTTCGCAAGTTCGTGAACGTGCCTGAACTCATGCAGATCTGGTTTCAAGTCGTTGACGCGAAGCGCGTTGACGACAATTCCGGCATTGAGCGTCCCGACCTGTTCGAGGGCAAGCCCGTCAAGGTCTTGACCGATGGCGGGCAGGCATTACTCGATTATGTTTCCACCCTGGCGGAGCGCGCTGAGAAAGTCCGCGCACGAATGGTACAGCCCTACGAGGACAACATGCTCTGCATCACCGGCGACGGGCGCAAAGCTGCGCTGGATTTGAGCCTGGTCATTCCCACATCGTTGGGTTCGCCAATGCCAAAGATCGACGCCTTGGCGGATGTCGCGGCGGATATTTATGAAGCGACATCAACCGTCAAAGGGACGCAGATCATTTTCTGCGATCTGGCGACGCCGAAGGGGAAGTGAGGGAAGGGAGAAGTAAAAGACAAACTATCCGCTGATTGAGCGGATAAATTCCATAAACCAAAGAGAGCGGACCATCAAGGTTCGCTCTCTTTTTGGAGGTATTCAAATAATGATTAACAATATTGACCCAGTGGAAGACGTGATTGTAATTGGCGATGAAACCGCCGAAGAGCTTGCATTCACCACCAACATCTATACCGAGATCCGCAAGCGCCTTGCATTACGTGGCGTGCCAACGGAGGAGGTTGCATTTATCCACGATGCCAAAACACCCGAAGCTCGCGCGAAGTTATTCGCCGCGGTCAACAAGGGTGAGATTCGCATCCTGATCGGCTCGACCGAGAAGATGGGGACAGGCATGAATGTGCAGGAGCGATGTATCGCCATGCATACCATCACCCCGCCCTGGCGTCCCGGCGATATTGAACAGCAAGTCGGACGTGTTCTGCGGCAGGGCAACCTGTTCCCACAGGTATTTCAATTCGTGCATGTCACAGAAGGAAGTTTCGATGCCTACGTCTGGCAACTGCTGGAAAACAAGGCAGGCTTCATCGCCCAGATCGCGCGCGGGCAAGTCACGAACCGCGAGGTGGACGATGTGGACAACACCGTCCTGACCTTCTCCGAGATCAAGGCACTTGCCTCTGGCAATCCGCTCATCATGCAGAAGATCGTCATGGATGCAGAACTTGCCCGCCTGAGCGCGATCCGTGCATCGTGGCAATCTTCGCAATCCGGTGTGCGCGGAAGTATTCGCGGCATCGAACTCAAAAAGGCGGATGCCGAAAAAAGTATTGGCATTTACCTTGAAGCTATTCAACAACGCGATGAGCACACTACGGAAAAGTTTTTGATCCAGTTGAAACCGTCCATTGATGCAGACATTCTGGAAGTCGAGACCGACCGCGAAGCCGCAGGCAGGAAAGTACGCCTGTTGGCAGTACACGCCGCCATGCGTTTGGCTGGAAGAGGACGCAGCGAGACCTTCATTGAGATTGGCTCGTATCGAGGCTTTGCAGTCAATGTGACCGCCTCGACGATTGACGATGCTAATCAACCCGTCCCGCAGTTATTTTTCAGGGTCGGGAATGAAATATTACTGGTGTCTGCTGAGACAGAAATTGGCGTATCGCGCAGTATGGATATCCGCCTGAGTTCGCTGGAGAACATGCTGGAGGATGCAAAAGATCGTGTTCGCGTCGCTGAGGCAAAGATCCAAGCCGCAGTGACTGAGATGAATCGTCCCTGGGATCACGATCAAAGATTTCTTGAACTCCAGGAGAAAGTATCAAACCTTGATGCGTCCTTGAACAAGGATGAGCAAGTTCCGCTCGTACCAACACCTGCATCAGCCCGCGAACTGATCGCCCAAAAAAGCGATACTGTGGGCGAGATGCAAAAAGCCCTTTCAGCCATGCGAGCCATGCTTGCCGATCCCGGCATCGTTGTGCGCTTCGCAGGACAGAACGACATTCTGTCTGTGGATGGTCTGGATGATCTTGGCAGGGAGATCGAGATCAAGCAAGCCCTGTTCGATTTTGGGGCTGCCCTGGTGCAGTTCGATCTATTCGGTGGTTTCGTGGCTGCACCCACGAAGAAAAACCGCCGCCGCTAGTGAAATGCAGGGAGGGCAATCTGCCCTCCCTTTTTGTATGACCCCTGTGGAAACTTACGAGTTCAATAAATTCGCAGAGCTCCACAGCGGTCCTACACCGTGTTGATTTCATAAATGGAGGTACGTCACAATGACACCTAATTTCCAACGCATCAAAGATGCGCTTGCACAGCACTGCCTTGATTCTCTGGGCAATATCTACACCATCACAGTTGACGATGTAGTGGACTACATCGAAAAGGAATTACCGCCCGCTACGAAAGCCCAACTCGCCGCGCTCGATGAAGTCAGTCTCGCCATCGAGATCGCGGATGCCATCGGCAGTGCGGGCATCATGGAGCTGATCGAAGCTGCAATCTGCGAAACGATCAAAACGCAAATCCAAATTGCGCATGAGGCAGTCCTTGAAGCACAAAGTGAAAGCCAATTCATCGAGGAGGTGTGCTCATGATCCGCGATGACTTCATCACCGAAGCACGCCGCAACGCATCCGCTTGGGCGCGCAACCTGCTGGACATTCCTGCCCATCACTGGATCATCCTGGACACCGAAACCACCGGTCTCGATGAGAACGCCGAAGTGATTCAGATCGGCGTGACGGACGGCGCAGGCAAAGTCCTGATGGATAACACTCCGTGCAAACCGCTGCGACCTATCCCAGCGGAGGCTACTGCAATTCATCACATCACCAACGAGATGGTGCAAACTGCTGCGCCCTTCCAATCCGCATGGGACACCTTGACGCACATCGCGGACGGCAAGATCGTAGTCGTTTTCAACGCCGCTTATGATCGCCGTTTGCTGATTCAATCCGCGTCACGCCTGCCCATGCCTGAGCCGCTCCTGCCAGTTCGCTGGGAGTGCGCGATGCTCAAACACGCTGAATGGGTTGGCGAGTGGAACGATTATCGTGGTTCGTTCCGCTGGCAGAAACTCCAGGGCGGCGATCATTCCGCCCTCGGCGACTGTGTTGCAACACTGGAGACGATCAGGAAGATGGCCGCCAATGGATAACCTTGATAAACGGTATTTCGAGCAAATGGTTGAAGAATTGAAAGCCAATGGCGTGTCTGCCGTTTGGCTTGGAGGCGAGCGTCATTGCGGTAACTACCCCAAATTAGTTGCGGGGATGCCAGGCATTTATATGGGTGATTTGGATGACCGATTGTCCATGTTTTACCCAGCCGCATGGAAATATCACTATGGCGTTCATGCCGCCAAACCAAATGTGCGGATGACCCAGCAGTGAATAAAGTTTCAAAGCGAGGAAGGCCACAAGCCTTCCTCTTTATTTTAGTTTGAACATAACTACTTTTTTCGGAGTAGTTATGGAGTAGTTAAGTCCGAAATTGACCGCTTTGCATGTTCATCTTTTTAGGTGATCAAGTGAAGCGAGCTATTTTTTAGCCCGCCAATCCAATTCAAGAGGTATGCCCCATGACTATCACCTACGTCACTTCTGGAAATATCCTATCCGACGAGTCCAAAGCCATCGTCATCCCCGTCAACACGATGGGCATCGCAGGCGCGGGACTTGCGCGGCAGTGGAAGATTCAATATCCCGACGAACATCACTTATATGGCATTGTCTGCAAGGACAAACGTTTCAGCATTGGTGAAGTCCTACCGGTGATCTCCGCTCCCAATCGTCTCTTCCTATGTTTTCCCACCAAGATCGTACCGCAAAAGCGCTCCGAACTCATGTGGATCGAAGACGGATTGTCCGACCTGCGACAGCTCATCCCAACCTTGTGGATCAAGTCTCTCGCGCTGCCCGCTCTGGGCTGCGGCTTGGGCGGTCTGCCCTGGCGGGATGTCAAGCCGTTGATCGAGAAACACCTGGGAGATTTGAACATTCCCATCCGCGTCTATCTCCCAAGATAGCGCCAACCATACTCACGACCAAAAGACCGCTGATCCATATAGATCAACGGTCTTTTGTATTCCCCACTTTTCACTTTTCACCACTTAGGAGGTATGCAAAATGCAACAAACCATTACCCGTTCCCCCGCGACAATCACCATTCGCCAGGAACCGGCGTCCGTCAGGCTGACGGGCTATTTCTATGCTGTTGATCTCGGCAGTCACGTCCGTCCGCAGTATCACTATGTGGGCATCAACGCAGAATGTAACTGCGATCTGGGTTACTCATGCCCCGCCGTGGATACCGTGCGCGCCTATCTCAAGGAAGGCGGCAAACGCGTTGACCGTCCCCCGTTTGGCTACTATCCCGTTCGACCCTCAACGTGCCCGATCTGTAACGCAAAAACTGCCAGCGACATGTCACTCAGTTCTCCCCATCGCGGAGCGGGCTGGGTCTGTCCCAGTGGCACAAGCCATTACTGGAAACATCGCGCTCATATCAGCGCGCAACGCGCAGGAAGTCAGCCATGAGTCCATCTAAACCCAGACTTGTGCTGATCGAAAAACACAATATCGGGCGCGATATTTTCTACACCACACCGCTCTTCTGGGACTGCGAATGCAACGAGAGTTACATCCGCACCTGTCTCGAAGAGGATTGCCCTGTGTGCAAAGTCACGCAGGAAGAATCGCCCGATGCTCGCGTGGACGAAGCGCTTCTTCATTCCAGCGAATTGAACGACAAACTCATCGCGGCGCTTGAAATGATTTGCGACCGCGTATGTCCTGACCTTGTTTCCATTCCCTTTTAGGAGAAACCTCGGACACCTGAACTTCAAAACAATATCCGCGTCTTATCACGCGGAGGAGGAACCCCCATGAATCTTTTTGAATGGCTTAAAGCCAATAGCTTTGCTGGTTTCAAAGTTGACCAGGCGCGGTTGAAGCGCGCCAGTGATATTCGTTCTGCAAAAAAACCAAATGCCGAGTGCAGGCTCAACGGCGATTATGTCGTGGAAACGACCATGAACTCGTATGCTGTGCTGTGGGAAATTACCCCGCACGGCGGGGAAGCCGTGGTACGCCCCTCCTGCACCTGCCCCGACTGGGCAGATCGAGGACGCTACTCCAATCTCCTGTGCAAACATTTGTTGAGCGCTGCGCTTCAAAACGACGATCTGTTTGCGGCTGTCACCAGCTTGAAACCGGTCAGCGCGGACATCGTGTTCCCGGCAAAAGAAGAAAAGCAAAATGTCGAACAGGTCGAAGACTTCAACGACCGAGTCAAGTGCGAAATCTCAAAGGCTGTTTCAAGCCTGACAGAGAACGTGCTCGCTGTCTTGAAAGAAGGATATGTCCCATTTCTCTTGGGACCGACCGGCGTGGGCAAGACCTCGGCGATTCGCCAGGTTGCGCTTGCGACCCAAAGCCTACTGATTGAACACGCAGGCGCAGACTCGTTCACCGATTCCGATCTGGTAGGCGTGGAAATGCCGAGTGGTAAACGCATGGCTGGTCCCATCGGAAACGCGCTGACACATGCGCGTGAGATAGGCGAACCCGTCCTGCTTTTTCTGGATGAGTTTCTGCGCTACAACTCCCGCGCACAGGAGTCGCTCATGCGGCTCCTGCTTCCCATCCCCGCAGAGATTACGCGGGTCATGGGCATCTCGCACGACGGCGCAATCCGCGCCACCTCCGCTCCATTCTGGGGCGATGAATGGGCGCCTGCCGAATCCGTCTCGATCGTGCTGGCTGCCAACCCATGGGGCAATGTCCCCGACCCAGCCCTGGTGCGGCGCACTGTGCCGATCATGGTGGGCTTCGATAATAACGTGGCGGGACTCTTCTCACAGAAGACGCGCGCCGCGATTGACCTGAGTTGGAAGGGAACCGCGGATGGCTCTCTCCCGCTTCCCATCGAATATGGCGAACTCGCCCGCGCTCAAAGCGCGGATGACCCCGCCATTCTCTCCCGCTACACCAACCGCCTGATGGCGCTCGATCCTGCTGCGGCGAAGGGCTTCGAGACTTTGCTTTCCAATCTTGGAGCGAAGTCATGAACGAGCTGCAAGCGGTTCTCAATTTGATCTCCAGCGCCTTGCTTGGAGACCTCGCATCGTTCCTGTCCCCGCGCCTGGTCATTGCAAAAGACGACACTGCCTCCACCGATGGCAAAACCTGGATCCGATTGCCCGAAGAGTTTCTCGGAATTCGACTGGGTGAAACGCGAAGCGTACAGGTCTTCATCGGCTTGCTCGCACACGAAGTCGGGCATTGGCTGCAACCACTCAAGGCAATCACGGAGGTGGAGAAAAAGACCGGACTTCATCACGACATCGTGAATATCGTCCTCGATGTCCATCTCGAACATCTTGTGCCTGTCATCTTTCCGCTATTCGCCGCGCCGCTTGAAGCGGTGCGCGCGGTGGTACGGGACTCGCACAAGTCGGACTATGAAAAACTGTACAAGGAAGCGTCTGACTTTTTGCAAGCCGCAGATGCCGCGCTGCTCTTTGGGCGCTTTTGCGTGGATACGGAAGTCTCGTTCAGTTCGCCTTATGCGTTGATCCAACGCAAAGTCACGCGCAATCGCAAGATTGACGAGAGCCGAATGAACGATCTGCTTGAAAGGGTGTCCAGCGTAACCAGTTATTTGCGTGAAGACCTGCCCAGATATATCGAGCAGTTGGCTGTTGATTTCCCCGAGTTGTGTCAGCCAAGTGTAACCTTTGGAATCACAAATCCGCTCGACAGTCTCAAGAGTGGCGGCGACGGAATGGATATGGTACGTACTCTTTTGGAGGATTTGAAAGTTGATGCGGACGGAGTCCCAGCAAGTGTGATCGAGGAGAAATCCAGTGGTCGCAACCCTGCTTCAGCAGAGACGCTGGCTGTATCGCGTCAACTGCAAAAGCGATGGAATGTTGTGCGCGGGTGCGGGGTCATCATGGCTCCCGGCAGGCTGAACCGCCTGTCCGCAGTGCGCGGCGATCCGATGCCTTTCACGATGCCCGCTCCCACCAAGGGCAAGCAGTCTCCGCAAACAAAAGTTGTTTTGATCGTGGATTGGTCAGGTTCGATGGGCGTGAATGAAAACGCTCCCTGGAATGCAGCCTTGCAGGCGGCTCAGGCAATCGCGCTTGCGATCCGTTCAACAGGCGGTGATGTGCGCGCGGCGATCTTTGCCGAGCATTTGTGGCACGCGCCGAACCTTTCTGCAGACGTGCTTTTTGCGGCGAGCCTGGGCTCCATCTCTCTCCTTGAAGCAAGAGGAGAAGATACAAACTTCTCCTGGCTGCCGCAGGTTTGGCAATCATTTCCCGACTATCGCGTGGTGCTGTTGACCGACGGCAACGGATATCCGCCCAAGGCGATCCTTCCATCAGGAAGAAAGCGCACTTCGGTGGTGTTGTTGCAAGTCCGCAAGAACCTGCCCACGAATGTCGCGCAGATCGAAGCGACCATCCAGTCCTTTGCATCCAGCTTTGTTCACGTGGATAATCTCCGCGAGCTGGCTGCGGCTTGGGCGCTGTTGATCCCAAGAAGAATGCAATAACAGAAATACAGAAGCGAGGCCACGAGCCTCGCTTTTTTTATTTAAGTCAAAATTGTTTTTTACAAGTTAAAAAGTGCCCAATTTATTATCGAAAAAGTACCCACTTTGAAAAAACGTAACTACTCAGCGAAAAAAGAATAAAGGGTTGTCAAAAACTCGATAGTTGTATTTTAGCGTTTTTGACATAAACGTGATACCCTGAGTGAATTCTACTCACTGGAAAATAACAATGCAA
>Ga0172373_10003944_pt1 | contig 21211 bp, 11 predicted proteins | sample Lak10m_2_FD_114546 | JGI IMG/M metagenome (GOLD analysis project Ga0172373, IMG submission 114546) | Freshwater microbial communities from Kabuno Bay, South-Kivu, Congo - kab_092012_10m | ecosystem: Environmental > Aquatic > Freshwater > Lake | place: Democratic Republic of the Congo...
CATTTTTATTATATTTAATTTATTGTACAATAATACTTAATCTCGTATAATTTGGAAATGTCAGTCTGTGTTTCATCCTTTATTTAGCTCTTTTATTCTTATTATCAAATATACTAATTCAAAAATTTGTACTTTGACAAACGGATACCATAAACTAACCCATCCTATGAAACATAGCTTTATAATCATAATTTTTGCGTTATCGACCAGTTTGGCATTTGGACAAAACATGCAGGCAAAAGAAAGAGAGGCCTCGAAGCCCTTTATACTTGGGGTAATTGACGAGATTTACTCCAAAGAACTTTCAGAGAACAGAGTTTTAAACATTTATCTTCCAGCAGGTTATAATAAAAATGACCCTGTAAAATACCCCGTAATTTATTTACTGGATGGTTCGGCAGATGAGGATTTTATACATATTGCAGGCCTCGTTCAATTTTTTAGTTTTGAATGGATAAATCAGGTTCCAAAATCCATCGTCGTTGGCATAGCGAATGTTGACCGAAAAAGAGATTTTACCTTTCCAACCAATATTCAAGACGACAAAAGGAAATATCCCACCTCTGGTCATTCGGACCAGTTTATTTCATTTATTGAAAAAGAATTACAGCCATTCATTGAATCAAGTTATAAGACGACCCATGAAAAAACAATTATTGGACAATCGCTTGGAGGACTGCTGGCAACAGAAATCTTGTTAAAGAAACCAATCCTTCTTAATAAATACATCATCATTAGTCCCAGTTTATGGTGGGACAATGGCTCCTTATTACAGCAGAAAGCAGACGTCCTTTCAGAAAATTCCCACCAACAAACAGCCATTTATATAGGTGTAGGTAAAGAAGGCCTGACACCGACTAAAATACCAAGAGTCATGGAGGTTGATGCCAATCTTTTGGCAGAAAAGGTAAAAGGAGGTAAAAATGTAACGGTATTTTTCGACTATTTGCCGCAAGAAAACCATGGTACCATCATGCATGAAGCGGTATCAAATTCATTCAAACTTTTATATCCGGTTTCGACAAAAAATTAGGCATTCCTTTGACACTTCAAACCTATACTTGGGAAAATGTAGGTTTTTTAGGTAGATTTTCCCAAGTATAGCGTTATCTTTGGGAAAATGTAGGCAAATGATTGTAGGAAGAAAAAAAGAAAAAGAAATATTAGACTATGTAATGAATTCTAATCAAGCAGAATTTGTCGCTATTTATGGAAGGAGACGAGTAGGAAAAACCTTTTTGATTAGGGAATATTGCAAAACAAATATAGTATTTGATTTTACAGGTTCTTTAGAAACCTCCACCAGTATTCAACTATATCAATTTTTTAATGAATTGAATAGGGCATCAGATAATCATGCAGCTAATAAAATACCAGAAAATTGGAGCGAGGCATTTCATTTGCTTACAAATTATCTGTATTCATTGAAAAAAGGGAATAAAAAGGTAGTTGTTTTTATAGATGAGGTGCCCTGGATTGACCGACCAATATCAGGATTTTTATCTGCCTTACAATACTTCTGGAACCAACACGGTTCAAAAATGAAATATCTGGTATTAATCACCTGTGGATCAGCTGCATCATAGATGATTCAAAATTTAATAAACGCAAAAGGTGGTCTTTACAATAGGATTACGCATCGAATTGAACTAAAGCCAATCAACTTGAAAGAAACTGAGGAATATTTTTCTTATAGAAATTTGACATTTACCTCCTATCAGATGATTCAATTGTATATGGTTATGGGTGGTATTCCTTTTTATTTAAATGCCATAAAGGCAGGAAAGAGTGTACATCAGATTATTGACGAATTATGTTTTGAGGAAGGTGGTTTATTAGCCGACGAATTTAAACCGCTCTATCATTCTCTTTTCAAAAATGCAGAAAATCATTTAGACATTGTTAAAGAACTGGTAAAGCACCACTATGGTATGGATAGAAAGCAACTTTCTGAAAAGACCAATACGCCAAAAGGTGGCACATTCTCCAGAACTTTAGACAACCTAATTAACTGTGGCTTTATTATGATTGTTCCTCCCTTTGGGAAAAAATCTAAAAATACGATATATAAAGTGGTAGATTTCTACAGTATTTTTTTCCTGAAGTTTATAGATGGAAATACCTCATCGAGAAAAAATGTTTGGCAAAGCTTATCCAATAGCGCCCATTTCGACGCTTGGTCGGGTTATGCTTATGAGAATATCTGCCTGACCCATTTTAACTCGATTCACCATAGTTTAGGCATTTCTGGGGTATATACAAAAGTAAACTCCTGGAATTTTTCTGGAAATGAAGAAATGCCAGGTGCACAAGTAGATATAGTTATTGAACGAAATGATGGTATCATCCATTTATGTGAGGCAAAATTCACCACCAATGAATTTATAATTTCCAAAGAATATGCTGCCAGCTTAAGACAAAAGCGAGCCATTTTCCAATACGTCACCCAGACTAAAAAGGCGGTTGTCACCACATTGCTAACGACTTACCCTGCCATTCAAAACAAGTATTATAAGGAAGAAATACACACCGAAATATCTATGGACGTTTTTTTCAGTATTTGATAGAGGTTAAAATTATTTATTAAATAATATATTAAAATACATAAAATAATGGTTATTAATTTTTTATGAAATAAATAATAGGGGAAGAGATAGGGGAAATAGGGGATCCCCTAGTTGTTTTAGGATAAATAAAAATTTCGTGTTAGATTCACCTATAGATAAGCGAATAAACCAGTTTTAAATCTTATTTTTTTTTTACAACCTTTAATCTCCAATAGATGAAAAGATATTATAGTTTTCTTATTTCAACCGGATTAATTTTTGTGTTATTCCTCAGTTTCAGTTGTGGTAAGGATGAAGACACTTTCGATGTTTGGGCTTCCTTCAAGCCATTAGAAAAACCTATGAATAATTTAAGTGCCTATTTTATTGATAATCAGATTAAAACGGACTTACCTGCAGAGGGGCAACAATCTATTTATATCGATTTTTCTGATGGATTAATACAAGCATATAGTTCTAATCCAACAAACAAACAGTTTATTGAGGCTATCTCTCAAAAGTTCGTGAATGATAAAAAAAATATCAGTTGGTTTGGATTAGGTAAAAAGAGATTTAACGGAATAGGGAATTTATCCTTTAGGGATTCAAAGGATTTATTCAATTTTGTTACAAATGAAACAAATTATAGAGATATAATGGCTCCTATCAAAGAGTCTTTAAAAAGAATTACTACAGGAAAAAATGACGCGATACTTATCACAGATTTTGAGGAATATTCACCTGATGGGAAAGAAGAATTATACGCTTATGCTAAAGATTCTTTTCTTGAATGGATTAAAGCAGGTAATAAAATCACATTTTTTTACAATAAATACCATGAGGTAAATAAGAAAACAAGGCTTGAATCGGATAAACACTTGTTTTTTGTTGTATTTACTTATGGTAACGTAACTGAAAAAAGTTTACTACACAATTTTAATAAAGCCATAGAAGGCAGAGGCTTTGATTATAAAATTTACGAATTAAATCCAGCATCAATATCTGTTAAAAATAATTATGATGGATCAGATAAAAATGGCTTAACTAGCAAAGACCTAAATCAAGAGATAAAATATTTTTATAATGGTTTTTTAAAGCAAAATAAGTCTTTCGAATATTTAGAGTTTAATACTCCATGGGACGAGAATTTTGATAAGGAAGTAATTGAACCCTTTGTCATTGATTGTGAAAACTGTGATCAAGGTGTTTTCATGAGGAAAATATTCTTAAATATAGGAAGCCAGGAATCATTCAAAATAAATTCTTTTCGCGTCGATGTAAATGAAATCTCAAAAGATTTCACCCACTTTGCCAGATGTATAAAAGCTAAAAATATGAAAATTTCATTTACCAAAGATGAAGGAGGTAATAAGGTCTGGACGAAAGAAATAAGAGAAGATGAATTAATAAATGAAATTTTTGAAAAAAATACAGATAAGATAAAAAGTAATTACATCTATTCACCTAATAAGGACAACTATCAGAAAGTAGAGGAATTGTTTGACTTAGATCCTATTTATAAGGAGCAAATTAAAAACAAACCAGATCAGGTTGAACTTAAGCTCATTTTGCATAAAAATTATTCTATTAAAAATATTCCTAATGTTGGTGGATTATATAGAATTGATTTCATTATCAATGAAGTAGAAGAAAATATCAATAATACTTCATTAAATGATTTTAAATGGATTTCGGCCATTAATGCTCAAACAGGTGAAAATACTTCTTTATATGAATCATTGAGAAACGTACTGCAGGAACCTCAAATTCATCCTAAAGGAATTGTTTACACCGTATTTTTAAAATTCCAAACTGAAAACTAAACCTAGCTATCATGGAACTTACTTTCTTTCCAGCTATTGTTGTGGCTCTCGCAATTTTACTTTTGGCAGCCATAATATCCATTTTAATTCAATATGAAGGTGGAAAAAACCCTAAAGATGATAATACAAGAAGACTTGTATTTTGGGTTTTTGCCATCCTTAATCCAGTTGTATATTGGTTGCTGGCTTATTTTTATTTAGCACCCGATCCTGAGGAAAGTAGAAGAGCATATAATCGATTTATAGAGGCTATACCAAGAGATATATCAATTGGGGTTATATCTTACATAATAGTTGGAATAATTGCAAGCAAGTTGTTATCAACGGGCAAATTAGGTCATTGGTTTCCTAAAAAAAAGTAATAAATAATCATGGAAGAAAAACTTTTTGTAATTGCCATTGGAGGTACGGGTATGAGATGCCTGGAATCATTTGTTCATTTATGCGCTATTGGCATGTTTGATAATAAAGAAATTGAAATTCTTACATTAGATACCGACCAAGCAAACGGAAATATGGGAAGGACCTGGAATTTAATTAATACCTATAATCAGGTAAAATCAGAAAATGGTCGTCAAAACGGTGGGACTCCAAATACTAATACCTTTTTTTCCTCTAAACTAAATATATTTAAATTTTACATTAATTATTCAAATGCCCAGCGAAATACTTATAAAAATATTTCTAAACTGGGAGAGGGGGACGAGCGCACTAATAGGCATAATCAAATGATTTCCGACTTGTTTCTTGATAAAGATACAGTTCAGGAATTCAATTTGGAACATGGCTATAGGGCTCAAACGCATTTAGGTTCACATTTAATGTATCATGGTATTTTAGAAGCCGCAAGTAAAATAAAAAATGGAGATGATCTTGGAAAACCTGAAATAGATTTAAAAGAATTTTTAACTAAACTTCAAAGTGCCGGAGAATCTGCAAGAGTTTTTGTATTCGGTTCCGTATTTGGAGGGACAGGAGCATCTTCTATTCCAATAATACCCGTTGCATTCAGAGAAGCTATTGGTATCATTGGAAATGACAATGAGAAATTTGATCCTAAAAAAATAAAATTTGGTTCAACCTTATTAACTGAATATTTTTCATTTAATAAACCCAATCAAAATCAATTATCGGAAAAAAAGAATAGTATTATTGCAGACTCCTCTTTTTTTCCAATTAATAGTCAAGCTGCCTTACAATTTTATCAAAATGATCCAACTGTTCAATCTGTTTATAACAATATGTATCATATTGGTTGGCCCGTGGAGAGTAAATCATTATTAGAAGAAAAGGATAATAATACTATTACCGGAGGAAGTACTCAAAAAAACAATTGTCATATTTTAGAACTCATGTGCGCGGCAGCTGCTTTTGAGTTTTTTAATACTTCAAACTACGAGAAAACGGATAAAATTGAATATTTATTCCGTGCTATTAAATATGAAAATGGCATTTTTGAACTGACTAGTCCCGATTTTGTGGGGAGTGAGAAAGGTGATTTATTTTTAAATAAATTAGGTGCTTTTTTATCCTTTGCGCATATCGTTCTTTCGAAGAATGAGGGAGGAAATGGTTCACTTGGAACAAAAGGATTTATTACCCAGCTGGATAAAAATAATATAAAAAATTATAATACTATAACAGATGATGAGACCAAGCAAATTGATGAATATTTAAAAATGTTTGCTTACTCTTTTTCATCTGAAAATTTATTCAACCCAGGTTGGATTTATCAAATAAGAAATTCAATTCTACCAGGCAATTTCCTATTTAACAAAGATGCTTTTAAGGATTCTCTCAAAGAGTTGAGGAATTTGGATGTTGGTAATTTATTTTTGGATAACAAACATAACTGGAAATCATCTATAATAAAAAGTAGATATGATACCTTCATAACAAAACTAACAAAAGAAGGAAAACCAGAATTAAATCAAAATGTGAATTCTACGAAAGAAAAATTTCTTGCCCACATTCACAACGGCATTATGATTTCACAAAATTTTATTAAAAAGTAAAATTAAAGTTCTATGACTAAACTTAAACCACTTGTTATAAAGGTTAATGAGAATAGTGTTCCAAATGGACTACCATATAAATGGAATAATATCAGTGAGCAAATAGAGTCATTTACCAGGGACATAATAACCCCTGACCTTAACATATCAAAAGATGGAAAAGCTAATGCAAATATTGCCCCCATCGTTTCTGGTATGCCAACTATATTTGCAAGGGCAAACTTGTTTAAACTTGCCATTGATTATCCAAAGGACTCAGATGGAACTTCCTCCGGTTTATTAGATTTTTATTCAACTTTAGTTGACGAATGGAGAGGAATGATTGCCTGTATTGCTCTTGATTACGCGAATATTGAAGTAGAACGAATTTATTTGACGTATTCAGACAATAAAAGTATAAAGGATACAGGAAATATATATGAACCTAAAGGGGCTTTTGGTAATTTATTATTTGACAAAAAACCCCTTTGGTGCGAACAAAATCAAAATAATAACGAGGAAAATGAACCCTTTATAGACGTTATCACTTACAAAAAAAACGTTATAGGTGGTACATCGCCTGAATCTCTTTTATTTACAGCGGTTTCCTATAAATTGTCCGGAACTTCTTCGTTTTATTCAAGTTCAACAAACAGATTCAGAGATCCACTTCGATATGACATTTCCGATGATCAAGTATTGCAACTTTATGGCTATTTGAATAACTTAATAGCTAAAATCAATACCTTCAGAGAGTATTTCAATAAGCTTAGTAAAAAAATTCAACCCTCAACACAGAATATTACCACTAATCTTAGGAATTGGATAAGAGAAATTGAAAAGCATGCTTATGCAAAAAACATCAATTTAGAAAATGCCAGTGCACCACCTATTGATAAGTTTCTACCTCCTTTTGATATTTTGTTTAACCATAAAATCCAATTATTTGGTTCCGAGGGAACAATTTATGATTATAAACCTGATTATAATCATTTTGAATTTGACCCTAAAGATCTCTTACTATCTGAAACAGCGGTTATTGCACAATTTTCTTTTAGTTCAAAAGTAAAGGATAACATTGACAAACAACCTATTTGTTGCTTACAAGCTGAGTCGAAAGACGGTCTGAACAAATTTTACTTTGCCATTCCTTTAAGTCCTCTGGGACTAAATGTATTTGGAAAAAATATTGCCTCTTTGGTTGGAATAGAAGATCAAAATATTAAGTCAAGATTAAAAGCAGTCTTTGATCCTAATCTGACTAAAAATAACTTGATGGTCACGCTAAATATAAAAACCGACGATGGCAAGGAAAAAAAATTAGATAGAGTTTACACTACTCATTCATCGAAAATAGAGGGCCAGGATATTCTTATTTGGCCAAACTTTATATCCAAACAATGGAATCGTTACTTCATGTATTCCGAACTCCCGCACGAGATGCCTTCTAGTAACGAACCGTTCAAGGCTACCCCGTTTGTAGGTGATATGGATGACGAAAATTTTAAAATATTAATGGCTGAAGAGACCAATGAACCTGTTCTACTTGCAAAAGGAGGCAATGCGATTATTTCTGAAAAGCTAAAGGATAAACTAAAAGTGAGTCTCCATATTAGTTCGAATAACGCAGTTGCTGACAATAAATATAAATATGAGATTTACGAAAGTAGTTTGCCTTTCAAGGGCATCAAGCTAAGTTATTCAGACAAGGAAAGTGGGTATATAATTATAAGATATTCCACTAATGTTGATAATCTACCCATGAATTACTTGGATAGCACGAAAAGTTTAGGAGGAGCTAGGGTAGGTATAGATTTTGGGAGTACCAATACATCCATTTCTTATTATTCAGAAGTAACAAACGCTATTAAAGATGAAATTATATTTAAAAACAGAAGAGTATCTCTATTCTCAAACGATAATAAAAACAATAACGAGAAACCAGCTCTAGAAGATGAAATTTTCTTCTTTCAAAATAACGAAGTCAAAACCAACGCCTTAAAGAGTATGTTAACCATTCATGATGAAAAAAGAATCGTCAAAGATTCAAGTGGTCATGATTTAACTTCTTTAATTGCCAAGGATATAAAAGGTGGTTTTCCATGTTTTGAAAACAATTTACCTATTGACAGAACAGCTGAAAACAGATATATACTTACTTACCAAAGAGTAGGGAATGCTGAAATTGTTCATAATATGAAATGGGCAAATAATGATAAGGAGAATAATTACAAAAAATCATACTTAGGAACCTTATTATTACATCTTTATGCTCAGCTTTTCGAAGAGAATCTTGAACCAGTAACTTTAAAATGGTCTTATCCATCTTCGATGAATCTTACATTAGTAAATAAATACACTGATATATGGAGTTCTTTAGATAAAATAAATCCACTTAAATCTGATAATAAATTATCAATTTATAATCCAAATAATATTATAAGTAACACAAAATTGAATACAGAAAATGCAACGACTAGTCTGAAATTTGATTTTGTGGAACTTAATGATCGCCATAGCCTGTCTGAGGCAACGGCAGTTGCAAATTTTTTAGTTAGAAATAAAAAGCTTCAAACAGGTTCACAATATCTCACTATTTCCTTTGATATAGGGGGCAGTACGACAGATATTGCAGCGCTTTGTCAAATGAAGGGTGCAAGTGGTAATAATCATATTGCCATGGTCAAACAAAATTCCATTCGTTTTGCAGCACAAAGAGTATCAGGAGCTACAAAATATTCAAAAAAATTCAAAGAGGTACTTATTGAAATTTGCGCGGATAAAAGAATTAAAATCCAAGGATTAAACAATGGACCAGATAAATATACACCTGATACTGCTCCTTATTATTTTGAACAAATTGTGGATAGATTGGAGAATAAAGATTTCGAACAATTTTACAAATTAGTAAAAAATAAGTGTCCTGAGTTAATGTCTGTAAACTTATATGTTACAGGACTGATAATATATTATGCTGGTCAACTATCTTTTAAATTAGTAAAGGAGCTAAGGAAATCAGAGGAATTTCATTCCGATCAAAAGGAAGGCTGGAAGCCTATCATAAATATTGTATTCGCAGGAAAAGGGGCAAGAATATTCGATTGGTTTAAAATGGTAGATGAAAGTTCTGCCTCAAAATATTATAACGAACTATTTATGTCTGGCTTCGGTGGAAAAGAAAATACTGAAAACTATTTACAATTTTTTAACAAAGCAAAAGACCAAATAGTTAACTTAAATCCAACGAATCAAGATGATTCAAGAAATGTTAAATATGAGGTTTCTAAAGGTCTAGCCTACCCCTGTGACACCCTTTTAGTTCCTAAAAATAATATTGCTATCGAAATTTTGGGGGAAGAAGGCTTTAGATTAAAAACATCAGATAATTCAATTAGCCATTTAGATTACGAAGAAAGCTTAACTCCAGAAATGCTAGAAAATATTAATAATACATTTACACATTTTATAGATTCAGAGCTACATCCTTGTCCAAAATTTAGAGATTTTGCGGAAATTTTTTATAGTTATGCGACAGTTATATTTGATTTAAAAATGAATCGAGACGATTTTCAACAAGCTTATGTGAATATGAATATCAATACTTACATATATTCTTTGCCAGAATATTCTCTAGCTAAAACAAAAAAGAAGGAATTTCCAGACAGGCCATTTGAATTTATTGCACCTATTATCATTCTTGAGGGTATGAAATTTTATGATGACTTTTTACTAAAAGGAATTTCAAAGTAATTATGGAACCAATTTTAGTTCTTATTTTGTCAAAAAACGATCAATCTTGTATTTACAAAGACAAGAATGGAGATATAGTAGTCATTGCCAAAGTAAATGAAAAAACTATTGATTTTAATGTTGGCGATAATAATAGTGATTTCAAGCGGCTATTTAAGAATTGGGTATCAAGGTTCATAGATATTCTAAACTCAAGTCATGAGACTTTAAAGTTTACAACATCAGATTTACATATTAAACCTTTATTTGATTTTAATGTAACTGAAAACGAGCAACAAAACATTATTACTTCCATTAAAGCAGAGGGCGTAAAAGAAGTTATATCAAATGATTTAAGTCAAACCATTGTAAAAAATATACCTCCCAATATTTGTGATTCAGGAACGTTGCTTTTAATTCGCTCTATTCAAAATCAGTGTAGAATTTACCTTAAAGGTTCTGATAACAAGGTAATTACTAACGGTACTAGCATTAGCTTCATTCCAGATCCAACTTTAGATATTAAAATAAAACTAATATTTGAGAGTATTCAAAGAAAAGATACAACAAAAGCCTTTAAATTTGATAAAGAAGAAATTTATATTAAAGAATACTTATTAAACAACCCAGGAGATTTTGTTTTGGAAACAAAGATCACCTTATCTGATGGTAAAGACTATGAATTTAGTTACTATCCAAGGGAAAAGAATGATAAAATTACTCAACAACAGGAAGAATTTACATTACCTAATGCCATAAGTACGTTTCTTAGGAGTAACGAATCCAGTAAACAACCCGGCCAAAAGTACACTATCTATATTTATGGTGAAGAACTCAATAAAGATTTTTATACACAGCCTTTAAACTCTGAATTTAGCTCTGCTGAAATAAAATTCTTAAATGAAAATGATATATACTACGCACTAAAACCGCTATTTGCCAAAAAAAATATCTCTACTATAGTAAAACCCGTCAACAGGGAAATTAATTTTTATACCCCATTCGTACCAATCTCTAAAGGGAAAGTTGATGATTTTTTATTTATTCAATGTAATACAAAAGGTTTAGAATTTTGGATTTTAACTTCAAGCTCTAATACATTCATTCCTTTTCAGATTGATGAAAACATAAATACCAATTTTCTACCATATACTAACTTCGAGCCTAACAGCCAAATGGAACTTGGTTTGAACAAATTGGATCAAATTAATAATTTTGAAATAAACGAAATTAAGTTTGATACTGCTTGTAAAAGGATAACTAAAATTATAAAAGAATACCCAGATGAGCTTAATTATGTAAAATGTTACCTCTTCATTCCAACGTATTTTACCTATGAAATAGCGAGGCATATTGAACAACAATTATCTTTCTTAATAGGGAATGCACCTGAAATTGTGCCATTTCATAGTATATTCAATAAATACTTGATACAAGAGAATAAGCCTACCTATTTAGACCACATAAATCATTTTGTTTTACTTGAACACTTCAACGATAAAATATATTTGTCGATTGCAGAAAAAGTAAGCGCTTATGCCAAAGCAAGTAGCGAATTTGCTTTCAAACTAAACTCAAATATTGCTGAAAGTAAAGAGAATGAACTGTTAAGGCATATTGACTACTTTTTAAAGTCCTTATATCTTGAAAGCAAGCAATGTACCTTTTTCATAGGTAATGAATTAGCTGGTCACGCCACTTTTGTAAGTAACTTTGCTCGTATTCAACCAACAATAAAATTACATCTCCTGGCTGGTACCCAAATATATAAAATTGGGGAAATGGCAAGGGATTATGTAATTACCGAACTATTAAATTCTTTACCTGGCTCAAGAAAGCGAGAGCCAATAACAACACCTGATAATATACCTGAACCTATTGTAACAAAGAACCCGGACTATAAAAAAATAGGTTTAGCAGCAATTGCTGTTTTAATGATTCTCTTATTAATTTTCAATTTTAGAGACCATAATCCAGGTACAACTGATTCACCAAAAGCAGTTGACACAAAAGAAAAGGTAAAAGAACAGGAGACAGAACAAGAGGCAGTTGTTAATTTCATAACAAAAATAAGTGATGTTAACAAAAGCAGCGACCTTCGAGCGGCTGAGATTCGTTTAAACAAAGACCTATTTACTGAGAATGCAACCGTTTATAAACTTGGAAAGAATGGCACCCCAATAGGTATTGTTTCTATCGAAGATTATCTATCTGAAGTTTCTTTACTGACGAGACAAATGGCATTTGAAGTAAAAGATATTGTAAAAGACAGTGAAGGAAAAATAATTGAATTTTCAATTACTGAATATTAACTAAATAGCAAAACATGAAAATGGACATAAAAGCAAGGCTTTTCTTTTTATTATTTATTTTAGCTGGCACTTTACTTATAAATGATGTAAGTGCTCAGGAGAGATTGTCAGTTAATCAACTAAAAGATTTGACAGATAATGCTTCAAAGATGTTAAATACCCTTACGGATTATATTTCAATTATCGCAGCGGCTGAAGAGTCTTATGATACCAGACAAAAAGGTATCGAATTATGTATAAAATTATTTACCCAAAATGCACTTATAGAAGAACAAAATAAAATGACAAAAACTAAAAAATCATATCCTCCTGGAACCTATTTAAATCTGCTTAAAATAAGAAGTGAAAAAGCACCTATCATCATAGATTTTCAAATAACTGACCCATTAGATTATAGTGATTTTGAAAAAATTGATTTGCCTGATAATACTGTTTTATACAGAGCTAACATTAAAATTAAACAATATTATTGTGTTTTAAAACCAATAAACGAGCGCGTAGAGATAGGTGCTAATAATCGAAATTTAAATTGTGAATATAATGATGTTACAGAAAAAATGATTACCGTAGAAATAAAAAAACAAAAATCGTCCAAAGGAGATTTATGGATAGTACTATTGACTGGGGTAAACGTCCTTAGAGTTGGAAATTTGTAATTATTTTTCGATGAAAATAATCTCTCTACTCATAGCTTGGTTTGTAATTTTTAATCTTACTTGCTCTCATTTATTTTCTCAACAATTAGACCTAAAAGTTAAGGAAGATACATCAGCCTTAAAATATTTTATTGGAAAATATTTTACATCCCTCAATAATTATGCTCAAAATAATTACCCAATTGAAGAACGATTAGCTATCGAAAAGGAATATTTTTTAAATGAGGGAGAGGGAAATGTCGTTTTAGATTTTCCAAACATTCAAACTAAGGAAAATGATTTAATCAGAGATTATTTAACCAGTATGAAAAATAACTTTATAATCCTTCAATATGATTTAGAGAGTATTGAGCTATTATCATGCACCTTAAAAACCGATTCATTTTATGGTGTTAGAATAAATAAAATTATTGTAAATAAAAAGACCAATAAGATTGTTTCCACCAAAGAAATCATAAGTACTTCTATAGATGAGGATCAAAACATAAAAATTAATTTTATTTTATCCTCCATTTTCCCTGCCACTTTTAACTCAACCCTTTGTCAACCAATTTATGTTGAGCCTCCACTTGAGGTCAAAATAAATACAGATGAGGCAACAGATATCCTACAAAATAGTGCAGTCATTAAGGCGAAAATTGAAGTAAATAGTCCAGTAGTACCTTCTGAAAGTGGCGTACTTTGGAGTTATAGATCCGATGTAGGTATAGATTCCTATAAAGTAAAGGCTACAAACGATGTTAATAATCTAAGTCTTGTCATTTCACCTTTAAATGCTGAAACATCCATATTTTTTAGAATTTATTCCGTGGTGGAAGGGAAATATTTTTTAGGAGAAATTAAATCTTTCAAATCAAAAGCTGATATCAAAATAGGAATAGTTAGTACTCAAAATTCAAACCATATAAAAGAGCATGAAGCTTTATTGTTTGGTGAGGTACTTGATACTGGAGGTGATTCTCTTGCACAAAAAGGATTTGTTCTGGATAAATACTCAAATCCTACATTCAGTGATAAAGTATTCCACGTTAGCGGGAGTTTTAAAGGGCACTTTTCCTATTTATTTACAGATTTAATTCCAGATCAACTTTATTATGTTAGAGCATTCATTAAAAACCAGGCTGGGATTAGTTACGGTAATGAAATATCTTTTAAAACCCCGGCGGTTCCAGTTCCACCTGTGGTAACAACAGCAACTATATCAAAGGTAAGCTCAAGCTCCATAGCTTGTGGTGGCATAATTTCGGCATCAAATAATGATAAAATTATAGAAAGTGGAATTCTTATTTCATTAGATGTTTATTTTATAAAAGAGGTAAAAAAAATTATCAATCCCACAGTTGATAACTTAAAATTTCTCCTGACTATTGCCGATTTAAGTCCGGGAAAAACCTATTGGTTAAAGGCATTTGCTGCCAATAGCGCTGGAATTTCTTATGGAATACCTGTTTCTATTTATTTATCCAATTTGCCGCTAGCGAAAGAAATTAAAAAAAAAGAAACGAATGATGTAGAAAAAACTATCAAGTCGCCAAGCTTAATAATAACTCTTTCACCCTATTTTCAAAATGCTGATTTAAATCAATATTGGTTAAGGAATAATGAAGATCCATTGAATAGCAAATTACCATATACAAAGGCACTTTCAGAAATAATAACCAATAATAATTTTAGTTTTTCTGTAGATTTTAATCCAACTAAAGTTACCATTAAAAATAATAGCTTTAACAAATTTTATATTAATCTAAATTACTCAAAAGCCTCTTTCATATTAGAGGAGAGAAATAAATATGCAATACGACATCCTCTTTATACTTCAATTTTTCTTCCAATTCCAGATGCAAAAGATATTTTTTTAGATGCTGAAAATTTAGGTTTTGGTCTAAGCTTTAAACATGTTCACTCATATTTCTCTATACGTTTACAAACAGGAGCACATTTTAGCAATCTAACTTTAAGATTTCAAAAAGGGAAATACCACTTTAATTATAAGATTTCACCAGAGGTTGAAAGTTACTTAAATACAAGAAAGGCTTTTCTAAAAGCATCAAACCAAGAGGAACTTAATGTATATGGTAATTTATTACTTGGACTTGGTTGGCGAAAGGGAATTTCTCTGAACTTTGGTATTGGTTTTACTACAATGACCTATCCAAACCCACCAAATCACAATTTGTACAACACCTTATACAAGAATGATCCTATTCCTAATACCACTTTTAATTTGATACCTAATCTTAGAGCTAGCTTTTCTATAGCCTTATAATGTAAAAAATTTATGCCTACAAAAAGAAATATAATTATCGAATTAAAAAGTATTATTTTAAACAAAGTCAGATTTTCCGGCTATAACCTGATTATGATGGTATGTTTTTCAACTATGTCTTTTGCCGAAATTGATTCACAAAAAATGAATATCCAAGACACAACCTCAAATGATTTGTTACTTGGTTTTGTCAATGAATATATCAATGCAATAAATTTATTTGCAAAAAATAATTATCCTGCAAAAGAACAGATAAACATAGCAGGTAATTTTTTTTTACAGAAAGGGGAAGGTAATGTTGTATTTGATTTTCCGGGAATTAAACCGGTAGAAAGTTTTCTCATAGGAAACTATCTAACCCAAATGAAACTTGAAAGTATTATTTTAAAGTATAAAGAAAACCTTACCATTCAAAGATGTCTAAAAAATGATTTATTGAGCGAAGGAGTATTAATTGAAAAGATAATTATAAATAAGAGGAATAATGAAATTAAGGAAGTAAAGGAATTTTTAAAAATAAAAAAAGACAGTTTCGGCAAACTCAAAATAGAATTACTATTCTCCTCCATTTTCCCAAAAAGTTTTGAAGATGCGCTGTGTGATGAGAATAAATTGAATAGCCTGGAAATCATACAACAATTATTTAACCCCACAGAGGAAAAAATCGATATAGATGTCTTAGAGAAGATCGACATCTTGCTTATAAATAGAGATTATTCTGAGCTTTTTCTATTATTGAATAAACTTGTTCCAAGAAAGGAATTAACAGATTTTAATAAAAATAAAATAGCTGTCCTTATGAAAATTGCGGATTTATATTTGGAATATAAAAATTTCTCACTTGCCAATTATCTATATACCAATTTATTATCGCTTGGCTTAATATTAGAGGAAAGAACAAAAATAGATTTAAGAAAAAAAATAGCTATTTGTCAAAAAAATAATGATTCTGATAATATTATAGATTTCGTTACAGATGTAGACGGAAATTTTTATCCTACTTTTAAATATGGAAATCAAGAATGGTTTTTGAAAAATTTAAAAACGACAAAATATAAAAATGGAGAAACCATAAATGAGGTTGCTCCTGAAATGATATGGAAATCGTCGAAGACCGGAGCTTGGTGTTACTATAAAAATGATAAAGGTTTTGATGATTTAGGTAAGTTGTATAATGGATTTGCTATTTTGGATATAAGAGGAATTTGTCCGGAAGGCTGGAGTGTACCAACCAATCAGGAATGGCAAAATTTGATAGATTTTCTTGGTGGGAATAAAAATGCAGTCAACCAATTAAAATCAGTAGACGGCTGGTATCAAGGCAAAAACGGAATTTCAAATTCTATTTTTTCTGGATACCCCCTTGGTTCAAGAAATATTAAAGGAGAATTTGCAGGATATACTACTTATACAGATTGGTGGACCTCCTCAATGACAAGTACTTATAGTTTATATATCAGAAGTTTGTCCTTTTCTAGCGATGACGTCTATGAAGATATTTTTAATTATAATTATGGCCTCTCCGTGAGATGTGTAAAGAATAATAACTGAAAAACATGTATTTATCTAGTATTTAAACCAATAGAAGTAAATAATTCTATGGAATAACCTTGCGTAGAATTTACAAAGGGAATATTCCATAAAATGCCAGTTCTGATTTTAGGTTTAGTCCAACACCTGCATTTTTTAATATTTTGAATATTTAATCCAGCTTCAATACTAAAATTTCCTGATGTTCCAAAACCTGTTCCTGCCCAGAAATGTTCATTCATAAGGTACCGCAAAGAAAAATCTGTACTGATTTTACCATTTTCGCTTAAAAAATTAGAATAGACTAAATTAGGTATATACCTCAAAATAATGGTAGGTTCAAAATACGAAACAAGTCTTTTTACAATGTATCTTCCTCCTAAAGTCAGCCCACCAATAAAATTAAACTGCTTATAATCATTATTTTGGTAAATATTTTTCCCAAATTGATATCGAATTAGATGACCGCCAGAAAATCCCATATACCAGGAATCAACAATAGACCGATTATTCACTTGATGATTAATAAATATGCCAGAGTTAAAATGACCTATCCATCTAATTTGATTATTGATATTTACAGCAATTGGATCAGCATCAAAGCGTCTAAAACTTGATGGTTCAAGATTATATTTTATATTTTTAAAATTAAAAGTTAATCCAGTTACAAGTTCAGTAAAGTCATTAAGTTTGAAAGTATAAGCATAATTAAAATAGAATCCTGTGCTTTTAAGAGAACCCCAGGTTTCATTTTCAACGCCAACGCCCCATTTCATTTTGGGAAAATCATACTCTTCCTTATTTTTCTTATATATAATATTTTCAAAACGTGCATTACTTTGTTGGGCACCTTCTACTACGCCAATCCACTGTTGCCTGTGCGAAGCATTTATCAATGTAGTTCTATCATTTTCTTCAAGATATAAATGATTATAAAAAGCCGGGTTTAACAGAACCCAATTTTCTCGTAATACTGAGAAATAGGAACTTTGCTGACCATTTATTATTGAAAATGAGCTAATTATTAACAAAAAAGAGATTAAAGTTAGGTAAACTGTATCTTTCATAAATTTATTCCCTTAATAAAGTGACAAATCCTTTTAGAACTCTATTTTCGTTTCTATATGGTTTGAATAAATAATAATACACTCCCTGAGGAAGGTCATTTCCTTTCAAATCATGACCTTGCCAGGAATTATCATAAGGAATATTCAATTTTGATTTATAAACAATTTCAGACCATCTATTTAGTACAATTAATTCTCCCAGGTAATTACTATCAAAGGGTTTTGTTGGCACTATTTCAAAAAATTGATTTATACCATCTCCATTTGGAGTAAAAGATGTATAAATGACAAAATCATCTTCACAATCATCAGGTTTATTAAGAAATAATTCGAAAACATATTTACAGGCGTTTGCATCAATTACTTCAACCTCATAATCTCCCGTTGGAATTCCTTTTCTGGTAGAACTTGCAGATTGAGGTAGACTATCAAGCCACCTTATATTATAGGGCTTAGTTCCGCCCGAGATATTTAATGAAATTTCCCCATTACTTTTTGTACAGGAGGGTAAAACATAGGTTGGAAATACATCTACTTTAGGAAAAACATCAAGAATGATTGATGCTTCCTTAGAGGTACAATACTTATTTTTAGCTCTAACGGAAATCGATCCTAAGTCACTACCTGAAACGAGCGTTATAGAATTACCAAACTTATCAGATTTTAGATCCCAGCCTTTCGGATAATTCCAAATATAGCTTTCATTATCACTATTTCGAGCAACTTTAAACGATTGAGTTACACCCTCACAAAACTTATTATTTCCCTCAATAAAAACCGGAGTTTTAGGTGTTTCAAAAACGACTATATTTTTTGAAATTACCCTTGAGTTTCCACAAAAATTATTTGCCACCACCGACACAATACCTGAATTATCATTAGGAACCACCTCAACTGAATGATTATTTAACATATCCTTTCGAATCCAGGCATCTGGAAATTTCCAAAAATAAGCCGAAGCGTTATTTGATTTATTAACACTAAAAACTTTAGAAACATTGGCACATATTGTATCCTCACCCAGGATTGAGCCAGAAATAATAGGAATTATTTGTGTATTAATATTGATGGAGGATTCCGGTGAACTACCACAGATATTAAATGCATTAACTCTTAATATGCCACTTTGAGCATTAGGAACCACCACAATGGAGTTGGTATTATCCCCTGATTTTTTAGTCCAGCCACTTGGAATAATCCAATTAAATTTCACATTATTGCTGATTAGATCTGTAGAATATACTTGATCCTTTCCCTCACAAACCTGTAAGGAACCGCTAATATTACCCGGTTTAGCAGGTATAGTATTCAAATTTATATTTAATGCACTTGGTAAAGATGTCCCACATTCATTTTTCGCGGTCACCTGTAAAGTTCCACCATTAATTTTGGGAACAACACTTATTTGTCTGTTATTTAATGAGGTATTTGCTTGCCAACCATTTGGAATTTTCCATTCAAATGAGGCACCTTGTATATTATTTACCGAGTAAATTTGTGATGTATTATCACACACTTCAATGTTCCCAGCAATTATACCAGGTTTACCCGGGCTTTCGTTGACATTGATTAAAAGTTTATTCATTTCGGAAAAAGAACAACTATTTTTAGTTCTCACGCTTATCTCACCGCTTTTTCCTGTAATTACAATGATTCGATTCGTATTTGCACCATTTGTAATTAACCAACCTTCAGGTAAAACCCACATATAATCATTAACTCCCACACCATTAACCCTGTCCACATAGTAAATCTGAGTACTTTTACTGCATACATTTGTTGAACCCCTTATTGGACCTGGAATCATTGGCTTTGCTGCAGGCTTAATAAAATGACTTTTCACGGTCGATGCACCACAAAAATTAACGGCTCTAACCATTAATTCACCACTAGTAGTATCTGGTATCAATGAAATTCGATATCTATTCTCAAATGAATTTGCAAGCCATCCTTTTGGATATTTCCATTCATAACTCGTTGGATAGCCATCTGCTAAAACACTAAAAATTCTACTTTGACCAGCACATACGTCAGAAACACCTATAATTTCAGAGGTTATTTTAGGTATTGAAGCTACCTCGACAACTAATGAAGAAGATAATGAACTGCCGCAAGAATTAATAGCCGACACTATAACAGTTCCACTAACTTCATTAGGAATAACAACAACTCTATTTTTAGTCCTATCTGAATTAAATACCCACCCTATGGGAAGAATCCAATTGTAAATAGTAACTCCACTAATTTGAGTAACCGTATAAATTTGAGCAACTCCGGAACAAACTTCAATTGGTCCTGATAAATTAATTGTATTTGATGTATTCAAATTTACAGTAACCTGGGTATTAATTATCGGTGATACTCCACAGGAATTTACTGAACGCAGAGAAATATTCCCACCTGTATTATTTGGAACAACTGTAATTTTATTAGTGTTAAGTCCCGACGTTATTTGCCATCCTACCGGGAAATTCCAAATATATGAAGTTGCCCCATTTACAGGTTCACATGAGTATGTTTGTGAAGTTCCCGAACAAACAGATCTCGAACCAACAATAGCTAAAGGGGGTGTTGATAAATTAACAACATTAACGGTAATACTTACGGAACCTGATTGTCCGCAAGAATTAACGGCTCTTACTGAAATTCTCCCGCCACTATTACCTGGTGCCAGGCTGATACTATTACTTGTCAAACCAGATCTCGGCGCCCATCCAGGCGGATATTCCCAAATATAAGAAGTAGCACCAGCCACTGGATTAATGAAATAAAGTTGAATATCTTTTTGACAAACCGAAGTATTCCCAATTATATTTGGGAGCGTACCAAAATTTCCACCCGCCGATACTATAACATCCTGAGAAGTAAATGATGTATTTTGGCAGTCATTCACCGCTGAAACACTTATTTTACCCGTATTTGTATTTGGGACTACCCTAATTTCATTACCAGTTAAAGAAGTCCTTGCTATCCATCCGGGCGGTAAAGTCCAGTTATATGATACTACTCCATTGATAGGTTTTACACTATAAACCACCTCTATACCAGAACAAACCTGTTTTAACCCGATAATTGGGTTAGCAGTATAAAAACACAGCTCGTCCCCATAAACAGTACCGTAACAATTAGTAAAATATGCTCTGGCAAAATATTTTGTACCAGGTAATAAACCTGTAATGGTATTTACAAAACTAGTATTTCCAACCCCGGCGTTTGAAGACGAACTCAATGCCAATGTGGGATTAGGTTTTGTGTCCCAAACCAGACCCTTTCTTGAGATTGAACAAC
>Ga0172373_10003945_pt1 | contig 21209 bp, 15 predicted proteins | sample Lak10m_2_FD_114546 | JGI IMG/M metagenome (GOLD analysis project Ga0172373, IMG submission 114546) | Freshwater microbial communities from Kabuno Bay, South-Kivu, Congo - kab_092012_10m | ecosystem: Environmental > Aquatic > Freshwater > Lake | place: Democratic Republic of the Congo...
CGGGATGCGCTCCGCCCCGCGCACGCGCCTGTAGTAGCCGCGGCGGCGGTAGAGAAAGGGGCTTTGGGGGCAGGCGGGATAGGGGCAATGCGGCGGGATGAACTTCTGCATCGGTGTCTCCAGTGCCGGGGGGGAACATGTGCCCCGGCATCTATGGAGACGGGACCGCCGTCTCAGGCTCGCGCGGAAAATCCCATTCCCAATACCGATACTGTCCCCGCTCGGGGAGCAGTATCGTCCTCACCTGTGCGGCGCGGGCGAGTCGCTTTCCAGCGCCCAGAGCAGCGGGTCCGCTTCCGAGACACCCACGGACGCGGACCTCGCACCCGGTTCATCGCCGGCATCCTTCAGAACCTTCGCCAGGGCCAGCGCCGCACGCGCGGAATCCGGTTGTTCGGCCACGACGGCCTCCAGCGGGGCGCGCCCGCCCGCGCGCCAGGCCTCGATCAGCGTCGCTGTCCACTCGCCGCGCTCGCCGATGCGCAGGCGCACCTCCGACCACAGACGCTCGTCGAGCGGCGTCTGCCCGAGCACGCACTGCAGCGCGTGCAGTTCCCAGACCTGCTCGAGCCGTCGTCGGTGGACCGAGACCCAAGCGCCCTTGGGCAATCCCCGGCTCAGCGCGTGTGCATGCCAGCCCGCGGCGGAGCTCTCGCCCGCGAAGTACAGCCCCCAGCACAGGCGGGTGCCCTCCTCCATCAGGGCCTCGGTCCACGGTTCCCGCTGCTCGATGCCTTCGAGCATCTGCACCGCCGTGCGGCAGCCCGCCTCGCGCTGACCATTGCGCCACTGAGCCTGGGCGAGCAGTGCCTGATGCTTCCAGCGCAGGCTGTGACCCGCCGGATAGCGCGCCAGCAGGAGCGCCTGCGTTTCCTCGAGCATGGCGAGCGCTGCCTCGGGCGGCAGTCGGCCCAGAATGCGTGTGGAGTGCTCGACGCGGGCCTGCAGCACGAGGCGATGCATTGCGCCGAGCAGTTGCTCGAGTTCGGCGCGTCGAGCCTGGAGCTCCGCCTGCCATGAGGGATCGAAGGCCGCCATGCCCGACTGCTGGTCGAAATTCTCGAGGGCGAGGCGCCACTGCATGCGGGCGCGCAGCGGATCGCGTTCGCCGAGGCGCTGGCGCCCGGCGCTGCCCAATTCCGCCGTGCGCACCACAGAACGCACCCACGCGTCGCCCTCCGCTTCCCTTCCGCTGGTTTCGAGCAGCAGCAGGGCGACCTCGATGCTGCGGCGCGAATCCTGGCCGTAGTGCTCGCGCGCCAGCGTGAGCGCCTGCATCCAGGCACCGTGCGCGCGTCGATGGTCGTGCGCCGCGCGCGCGGCGCGCCCAAGCTCCACGTAGGCGCGCAGGCGCGCGGGCTTGTTGTTGGCGCGCTCCAGCTGGCGCTGCAGGCGCTGTTCGAGCCACGCGAGCGCCTTGGCCTGCGCCTCCGGCGAGGCCGGACGCTCCTCCTCTAGCTCGAACAGCAGGCGGCGCGTCTGAAGGCTCTCGGCCCAATGGCCCTCTGGATCCAGCTCTGGATGCCGCTCCAGCAGACTGGCTGTCTGTGCCATGGCGGACTCGGTACGCAGCGCCTCATCCCGCTCCTCGGCCACGCGCAGCACGACCCCGAGCCATTCCAGATCGAGCGCCGGATCGCCCTGTGCGCGCACGCCGCGCTCGATTTCCCGAAGCTCGCGCTCGGCCTGTTCGAACGCTCCGCTGGAGAGCAAGAGCTGCGAGCCGAGCGTGTGCAGGAGCAGCGCTTCGCGCGAGTTGCCGGCGAGTTCCTCGGACCGGCGGATCAGGCGCTGGGCCTGGTCCAGCGTACCCTCGCCGCGCTCGCTCCACGGATCGCCGGATTCCAGCGCGCGCAGCAGCTCGGCATTGACGGCTCCCACGCGCTCCTGCTCGATGCGCAGTTCCTGGTTGCTGCGCAGCAACAACAGCAGCGCCAGTGCGATCAGGCTGCTGCCCGCGACGGCCGTCGCCTGCGCGGGATGCCGGCGAGCCCAGCGCCAGCTGTTGCCGAGCCAGCCGACAGGCCGCGCTTCGATCGGCTGGTGATCGAGGAAGCGCCGCAGATCCGACTCGACTTCGCGCAGGCTGTGGTAGCGCCGCTGCGGACGCTTCTCGAGCATCTTCAGCACGATCACCTCGAGATCGCGCGGTATCTGGCGGCGGTGGCTGCGCGGAGGGATCGGATCCTCCCACTCGATCGAGCGCAGGATCTGCTGCAGCGATTCGCCGCCAAAGGGCCGCTCCAGCGTCAAGGCCTCGTAGAAGCTGACCCCCAGGCTGAACTCATCGGAGCGCGCATCGAGACTCTTCGAGGAGGACAGCGATTCAGGACTGAAGTAAAACGGCGTTCCCGACAATTCGCCCGTGCGCGTCAGCGGCAGTTCATCCTCGATGCGCGCCAGCCCGAAGTCGATCAGCTTCAGTTGGCCCAGATCGTTCACCAAGAGGTTGGCGGGCTTGAGGTCGCGGTGCAGGACGCCGGAAGCGTGCGCGGCCTGCAGCGCCTGCGCAGCCTGCAGGAACAGGGTCGCCATCTGTCGCGGGTGCTCCGGAGGCAGGGCGCCGCGCTCGCGCCACTCCCGAATCTGCTCGGCGAGCGAGCGCGCCCCCGGCACCAGCTCCTCGGCGATCCAATGGCGGCCCTGATGCTCGCCCGTGGCGTGCACCGCCACCACTCCTGGATGGCGCAGCCGCGCGAGCGCCTGCGCTTCGTTGCGAAAGCGCACCAGCGCCTTGGCCGAGTTGCCCAGGTGGCTGTGCAAGATCTTGAGCGCGACGCGGCGGCGCGGGACTTCCTGCTCGGCTTCGTAGACGATGCTCGTGCCGCCCCGACCGATCTCGCGCAGGATCGTGAACGGTCCGATGCGCTGACCGCTGACGAACTGTCCGCTGGAGGCCGGTCCCGAAAGCAGGGCGCCGCTGAGTTCGTTGTAATCGAGCAGAATCTGACGGAACTCGCGCTGCGCATCGGCATCGAGCCCGCGCAGCAGTTCCACCGTGCCGGGCGCCTCGCCATGCCGCGAGCGCCGGATGTACTCCTGAAAGGCCGCCTCGGCCTGCGCGCGGGTGCGCAGCAGGGAGTCCTGCGGTTCCGAGCCTTCCGAAGCAGCCATGCCGCCTCTCAGTCTAGCTGCTCGCGGGACCGGATCCGTTGGCGCGCGCCCGCTCGAGCGCCCGCTGCAGGGCCTTGCGGGCAGCTTCCGGTTGGAGATCGCAGGCCCGGGCGATCGCCTCGACCGGCTCGCCCCGCAGGTACAGGCGCAGGATCAGCTGGTCGCGCTCGGGCAGGCGCATCAGCCGCAGCACCAGTTGCTCGTTCTCGTCGCGGTCGAGCAGGGCCGCATCCGGGGGCGGCTGGTGGTCGATCGGTTCGAGCTCGGAGCCGGCCGTCTCGTCGGAGGGGGGCCCGCCCCGCGCGCGCATGCGGCGCACCTCGTCGCTCGCGCGCCAGCGCAGCCGCTGGGTCACCAGCGCGAGAAACTGGGAGCGGCCCTCGAAGGACAGCTCCGTCAGCTCCTCCCACAGATCGCCCGCGACCGAGTGCACCAGATCCCCGGTTTCCAGAAAACTGCGCAGGTCACGGGTGAGGAGTCGCCGACCGTTGCGATACGCGTCGTCGAGGAAATGCGTCAGGAACTCATCGGCCAGCCGCGGATCCTCACGCAGATGCAGATGCGCCACGCTCAGCACCGCATCGCCCATGGGGCGGCCGGCCCTCAGCCGCGCCAGCAGCAGCGCCTGGGCCGCCGGAGTGCTCATCAGGCGCTCGCTGGCGGGCCCCAGCTGCTCGCGCGCGAACTCGATCGCGGCCTGCAGCAGGCGTTGGCGTTCGGAGGGGTCAGAACTCATGTCCGGGCCAAGGGGCGAGCGCACGGCAGAGCGTCTGTGGGACAGCGATCCCGGATTTTTAGAGCGGGAACCGTTCATCCGCCGCCCCTACCGGACCGGGCGAGCAGCGCGAGCGCCTCCGCGTAGCCCGGGATCAGCTCCAAAGCCCGCTCGGCTGCCGCCCGCGCCTGTTCCCGCCGGCCCCGGGCCAGCGCCACCTGCCCGCGGAGCGTCCAGGCCTCCGCGCTCTCTGGATGGCGCTCCACGAGACTCTGCACCTCGCGCTCGGCCTGCTCCAGTCGACCCAGCTGCGCCAGCCCGCGCACCAGATTGGCCTGCGCGCGCAGGTAGCGCGGCTCGCGCTCGAGCGCGGCGCCGAGTTCGCGGAGCCCCTCTTCATGCGCTCCCCGCTGGAACAGGCACAGGCCCAGATTGGCGCGGGCGCGCACGTCCTCTGGCCGCAGTTCCAGCGCGGTGCGCCAGTGCTGCTCGGCCTCGCTCACGCGTCCGCTGCGCAAGCAGACGAGCCCCAGATTGTTGTGCGCCACGACGCTCCGCGGCTGGAGCTCGAGCACGCGCCCGAACAGGGCTTCATCGTCGCGCCAGTAGCCCTGCTGCCGCACGCTGCAAACGGCCCAGGACGCGAGCAGCACGAGCCACGCGCCGCGCCACCAGCGCGACTCGATGCGCGCGGCGCAGAGCGCCGGTCCGAGCAGCGCCACGTACGCATAGCGATCGGCGACGGTCGAGGTGTTCTGGAATGCGAAGGGCAGCCAGCCGAGCACCGGCAGCAGGGCGCTCAGCGAGACCAGCGGCCATTTCCAGCCCGCGCGCCAGATCCATGCGGCCCACAGCGCCAAACCCGGGACGACCCACCAGCCATGGGCCGAGTGCAGCACGAAGGAGGGATTGCGGCCGGGATCGACGCACAGCTCCAGCGGCCAGACGTAGGCGCGCGCATAGTGCGCCAGCGCATCCAACGCAATCCAGCCCCGTTCGGGCCAGCTCGGCAGATAGGTCAGCGTCTCCTCGGTCTGGCCGCTGCGCGCGATCAGGATCGCGCCGAGGGCGAGCGCGAGCCAGGGCAGGTAACTCCCAAGGCGCTGGCGCCAGGGACGCTCATCGAGCAGCCACGCGATCGGCAGCCAGGCCACGGCCGCGGGCTTGGCCAGCAGGGCCAGGGCGAAACACAGCCAGCTGAGCGCGCGCCGCTCGAGCAGGAGCAGCGCCCATAGCCCCCACAGCGCGCTCCACAGGCCGCGCAGCTCCGAAACCCAGGCCACGCTCTCGACGGCCAGCGGATGCAGCCCAAAGCACAGCGCACCCAGAGCGGCGCACGGGGCACTCGCTCCGCGCCGGACACACACCGCAAAGACCAGCCCGCAGACGGCGGCGTGGAGCAGCCAGTTGGCGGCGTGGAACACGCGCGGATCGAGGCCGCCCGTCAGAACCACGGAAAGCTGGGCGAGGCACCACCACAGCGTGTACGACCAGGGAGCGTACAGGCCCTCGAAAGGCGCGCTCCACACGCGCGCGAGCGTGTGCAGGCCGGGCTGCTGGAACAGCGGATTGTTCGACAGATGCGCCCCGTCGTCGTACACCAGAAAGCCGCCCCACAGGCTGCGCGCGTGCACAGCCAGCACGATCATCAGGGTCAGGACAAGCGCGCGCCGCACGGCTCCTTGCTACCGCAGGCGGTCGAAGCCCGCAAGCACTTGCGCGGGTCCGCATCGCCAGCCGATGATGCTCGGGTGCTGACCCGCATTCCGGCTGCCCGATTCCTGCTGCTGCTGCTCGTCGGCAGCCTGCTCGTTCGCCTGGCGGCCGTGCTCGCCCTGCGCGACCCGACCCAGTTCCACGGCTTCGAGATGGGGCAGGACGGCGTGCACTACGACGAGATGGCGCGCAGCCTCGCCGCCGCTCAGGGCTTCGTGATCGACGGCCAGCCGACGGCCTTCCGCCCGCCGGGTTTTCCGCTGTTCCTTGCCGGCGTCTACGCGCTGAGCGCCCAGAGCTACCTCGCGGCCTATCTCGCGCTGTGCCTGCTCGGCAGCCTCGCCGTGTACTGGACCTATCGAGCCGGCTGCCTGCTGGCGGACGAGCGCACCGGGCGCATCGCCGCGGTGCTGCTGGCCTTGTATCCCCCGCACATTTACTTCGCCACCCTGTTCGCCAGCGAGAACCTGTTCGTCACGCTCTTGGCACTGGCGCTGTTTCTCGGCGCCCAGAGCGAGTTGCGGCGCGGGACGCTGCTGGCGGGGCTCGGCCTGGGTTTGTGCCTCGGATTCCTGATCCTGACGCGCCCCTTCGCGATCCTCGCCCTGCCGTTGTTGTTCCTGCCCCTGCTGTTGTGGCGCACGCAGCGAGGCCGCGTGCAACTGCTGCGCGCCGCCGGACTCGGCGCCGGCGTGGCGCTGTGCCTGATCCCCTGGGGCCTGCGCAATCAGGCTCAGCTGGGCGAGTTCGTGCTGCTCTCCACGGGCGGCGGACCGACCTTCCGCGGCTCCTACAACGACCGGGTGCTCGAGGAGGAGCGCTTCCACGGCGGCTGGGTGGCTGCCGACCAGCTGCCCGACTGGGAGCGGCTGCGAGCGGTCCAAAGCGAGCTGGAGCGCAACCGCCTGCAGATGCAGTGGGGCCGCGAGTGGATCCTCGCGCACTGGCAGGATCTGCCCCGCATGCTGTGGTGGCGTTTCGCGCGCTTCTGGATGCCCGACCGCGATTCCGAGAACCGGAGCTACGTGCTGCTGCAGTGGGCGGGAACGAGCCCGTTCCTGATCCTGATCGGCATCGGGATCGTCTGGCGCGTGCGTCAGCGCCCGTACGGCAGGCAGTGGTGGCTCGCGGACTCGCTGATGCTCGCCTGTCTGGCGACCGGCTTGATGTTCTGGGGCGCGCCGCGCTTTCGCGACGGCAACGCCCCGATCCTGATGCTGTACGCGGCCCTGCCGCTGGCGGCGCTGCTCCGCCGGTTCAGCCCGCCGGATTCCGATGGCGAGCCGGGCGCTTCCAACTCCGCATCGACTCGCGCAGGTAGCGCTCGAGTTCCGCCACCTTGACGCGCTCCTGCGTCATCGTGTCGCGGTGGCGCACGGTGACGACATCGTCCTTCATGGTGTCGCCGTCGATCGTGACGCAGTACGGCGTGCCGATCTCGTCCTGGCGACGGTAGCGCCGGCCGATGGCGGCGCTTTCGTCGTAATAGGTCGCCAGGCGCGCGCCGCGCAGCATGCGGTCGATCGCCAGCGCCTTCTCCGGCATGCCCTCCTTCTTGACCAGCGGCAGGACGCCGACCGTCACGGGCGCGATCTCGGGATGGAAGTGCAGCACGACGCGCTTCTCGCCCTCGACCTCCTCCTCGTCGTAGGCGTCGATCAGGAAGGTCAGCGCGGTGCGGTCGACTCCGGCGGCGGGCTCGACCACCCAGGGGAAGTACTTCTCCTTGGTCTCCGGATCGAAGTAGCGCAGATCCTTCCCGGAAGCCTCGCTGTGGCGCTTGAGGTCGAAATCGGTGCGGCAGGCGATGCCCTCGAGCTCGCCCCAGCCGAAGGGGTAGTGGTACTCGACGTCGGTGCAGCCGGTGGAGTAGTGGGCCAGCTCATCCGCTGCGTGCTCGCGCAAGCGCAGGCGCGCGGGATCGATGCCGTAGTCCGTGTACCAGGAGTGGCGCTCGCTGCGCCAGTACTGGTACCAATGATCGTTCTGCGCGGGCGGCAGGAAGAATTCCATCTCGGCCTGCTCGAACTCGCGCGTGCGGAACACGAAGTTGCCCGGCGTGATCTCGTTGCGGAAGGACTTGCCGATCTGCGCGATGCCGAAGGGCGGCTTGACGCGCGAGCTCTCGAGCACGTTCTTGAAGTTGAGGAAGATGCCCTGCGCGGTCTCGGGGCGCAGGTAGGCGATCGAACTCGCCGACTCGACCGCGCCGATATTGGTCTTGAACATCAGGTTGAAGGCGCGCGACTCGGTCAGCTCGCCGCCGCACTCACCCGGCTTCTTGCTCGGCCGCTCGGGGCAGCGCGCGTCCTCGAGCTTGTCGGCGCGAAAGCGCCCCTTGCACTTCTTGCAGTCGACCATCGGATCGCTGAAGCCCGCGACGTGGCCGGAGGTTTCCCAGGTCTTGGGGTTCTGGATGATGGCGCTGTCCAGCCCCACCATGTCGTCGCGCATCGTGACCATGCGCGTCCACCAGGCCTCCTTGACGCGGCGCTTGATTTCGACGCCCAAGGGGCCGTAGTCGTACGTGTTTCCGATGCCACCGTAGATCTCGGAAGCCTGGAACACGAAGCCGCGGCGCTTGCACAGCGAAACGATCGTGTCCATGAAGGCGGTGTCTTTGGTTTGCGACATGAGAGTGCGATCCTGTGGAGGGAGCGGAGCAGGGTAGCGGCCGGCGCGCCGGATTCCGAGAGCGCAGAACCTACTTCGCCGGCGCGGGCGGCAGCAGCGCCTCGATGGCGGCCTCCCACTGCTCCCAGGGCAGGTTGCGGGCCCGGATGATCCCTTGCGAATCGACCAGGAAGGTCGCCGGCCGGTACTGGATCGACCAGTTGGCGGCCACATCGCTCTGCGTGCCGCCCAGCAGCGCCATGCGCCAAAGGAGTCCGCGCGGTGCGATCTGTTCCTGGTAGGAGCGCGAGCTGTGTCCCTCGAGCAGGCCGCCGAGCACCGAGAAGGGCCGGCCCTCGAAGTGCCGCAGCAGCTGGTTGCGCCGCTGGACAGCTTGCGGGTCCAGGCCGTTCGAGCTGTCGACGAATTCGATCAGGACCACGCGGCCGCGGTAGTCCTCGAGCTGGAAGGCCTTGCCCTCCGGGTCGGTGCCCCGGAAATCCGGCGCTGGGGAGCCCGGCCAAACATTGATCAGTGAGCGCAAGAGCTCATCGCTCTTGGGCACGATGTCCTCGGTGGGATGCTCGGACAGCAGCGTCTCCAGGTGCTTGCGCGCGGTCTCCCAGTGTGCCCAGTCGTTGACGGCGAGATCGGAGATGGCGCACAGGTAGTGCGCGTTGGCGCGCGCCCGGGCCGGAGCTTCGGAGGACTGCAGCAGAGGCTGCATCGCGGCCTGCAGAGCCTGTGAATCGAGCGCGGAAGGATTGCGAACCAGATCGGTCGTGGCGCCGACCACGTAGCGCTCGCGGGTCCACTGCGTGGTCAGGACGCGCACCAGCCCGAGCCGAACCTCGTTCCAGGCCCCCGGATCATTCGGGCGATGTTCGCCGATCCAGGCGCTGATCCAGACCAGCGCCACCGGCAGCCCGTTGCGCTCGGCCTGCTGAAAGGCCGGGTAGTAGCGCGAACAGAAGCCCAGCGCCTGCGGATGGCCCGCGTTGGCGAGCACCAGATAGCTCTCGTAGGCCGTGTGCAGCGGTTGACGCGGCCAGCTTTCGTGCGGCTCTCCCTTGCCGATGGCGGCGAGCACTTCTCCGATCCAGGCACGCTGCCCTTCGAGGTGCTGTCGGTCGATCAGCGCGACGCGGCTGGAGCAGGCCTCGATCGTGGCACGGGTCTTGGGATAGCCCGCGATCAGCGTGTCGATCAGCAGATCGACCTTGGCCTTGACTTGCGGCGTGTCGAGCGCGAAGCGCTGCGAAAGCGCCCAGGCTTGCAGGTAGATCGCGCGCGACTGGTTGTCCGGGCCCTGACTCCGTTCGGCGGCGCTCTGGTAGAGCGCTTCCATGGTCTTCCAGCCCAGCGTTTCCGCGAGCCCGCGCATCGAATCCATCGAGCCCTCGACCGCCACGGACTCCGGATGGGCCGCGAGCAGCTCCTCGAAGATCGAGAGCGTCTCCTGAGCGCCCGCCCGTTCGTCCTCGCGCGCATAGCGCGTCTGCTCGACCAGCCACTGCAGCGCGTTCTCGTCCTTGGCATTGGCGAGGATGCGGAATTCCTGCAAGTAGCTCGCCGCGGGATGGCGCGGCAGCTGGCTGCGGTCGCGCTGGGCCGCCGGCACCAGCGCGTTGCGCTGGTTGTACCGGATCAGGGCCGAGCTGTAATCCTGCAGCGCGACCGTCCAGCGGCGCATCAGCGCATCGAAGGCCGGCGAGACCTCGCGCTTGCGGGGAGCCTGACGCACAGGTCGTTCGCGCGCCGGAGTCTGCGCGACGCCGGAGGACACTGTCGGAGAGAAGGACAGAAGCAGCGTGAGGAGCAGCATGCGTGAATAGAGCCTAGCAAAGCCCTCCATCGGCTGCTGCCGGCTGGAAACCTACGGCTGGCATCCACAGGTCGTTGGCGAGGGGAAATTCTTTCCGTCTAGCGGCCCGCTTCCATTTCCTTGAGCAGCTGATCGACGGCCGCGTCGAGCCTTTCGCCGCGCAGGCCCTCGAAGCGGATCACGCCCTTGTGGTCGATCACGTAGATCGTCGGGTAGCTTGAGACGCCCCAAGCGAGCGGCCAGGGGCCGCTGGTGGAACCCTGCCAGGAGCTGCGCCAGGTGACACCCATCTCGGCGGCCTTCCTGCGGTACTCGTCCTTGTCCTTGTCGGTGTTGACGCCGAGCAGCGCGAAGGGCTTGTTCTTGAGACGCTCCACGAGCGTCTTTTCGTGGGGAATCATCCCCACGCAGGGGCCTCACCAGAAACCCCAGAAATCGAGCACCACCACCTTGCCCGCGTAGTCCGAGAGCTTGAAGCGCTGGCCCTCGACATCTTCGGTCTCGAAGTCCGGCACCTGCATGCCGACCTGAAGGCGTTCGTGGCGAAACAGCCGCCCCTTGGCGCGCTGGCCCGAATCCGTGTCCGCGTAATGCTCCGCAAGATCGCGGTAGATCTCGATCACGACCGGCTGCGGTTCGGGAAAGCCGCTCTCGCGCGTGCCGATGAAGCTCGCCTTGGAGAGCAGCGCCAAGGCGATCGAGCCGCGCGCCGTGCTCTGGCGCGCGCACTGCTCGTACAACTCGAGCGTGCGCTCCGATCCGATCACCATCGTCTGCGCGCGCAGCAGCCGCAGGTACTCCTTGACCGGGTAGCGCGCCGCGATCGAGTTCGCATCGAGCGTGCCCTCGGCGAGCGCCTTGTCGGCCGCGATCGACTCCTGCCAGACGCGGGCCAGCGCCAGATCGACGATGGCGGCATCCGGCGCACGTCTTTCGCCGAGGTTGGCGCCGGCACTGAGGCACCAGATCGAGGCCTGGAGATGCCCGGAGCGCACCAGTTCGGCGTAGCGCTCCCAGAACTGCGGGTGCGGAGCGATCGGCCAGTCCTTGCGCTCGATGCCCGCCTTGCGCGCCTCCTCCAGCGCCTTCTGCCATACAGAAATCGCCTGATTGAAGTCGCGCTGCACGAGCGCGTAGCGCTCCTCCAGCGAATCGGCGGCCTGTGCGGCGGCCGGCGGCAACTTGGCCTCCGGGGACTGTCCCGGCGCGAACAGCAGCAGAGCCAGAATCGAGGCGGTGCTCATGGGAGTCTCTCTCCTTCATGAGGATAGCCGAGGATGGCTGCCCTATACTGAAGAAACCGCCCATGATCGCCACACGCCCCACCCATGCCTGGGTCGCCCCCCCCGCCTCGCGGGCCTTCACCCCCGAGCTCGAGCGCATCGCGGGCAAGGTCGAGGATGGCCTGCGGATCAGCCCGGAAGAGGCGCTCCATCTGCATGAGCGCGCGGATCTTTCGACCCTGATGCAGCTGGCTGATCTGGTGCGCGCCCGCAAGCACCCGCACTCGATCGTCAGCTACATCGTCGACCGCAACCTCAACCCGACCAATGTGTGCGTCACGGACTGCGGTTTCTGCGCCTTCTATCGGCGCCCGGGGGAATCCGGGGCCTACGTGCTCTCGCGCGAGGAGATCTTCGCCAAGGTCGAGGAGACCGTGCGACTCGGGGGACAGCAGCTCCTGATGCAGGGCGGCCACCACCCCTATCTCAAGACCGAATGGTGGGTTCGCCTGTTCCACGATCTGCGCACGCGGTTCCCGATCCATCTGCACGCGCTCTCGGCCAGCGAGCTCGATCACCTCGCAAAGCTCGACAAGCGTCCCGTGGAGGCGGTCATCGCCGAGCTGAAGCAGGCCGGCCTCGGTTCGGTGCCCGGAGCGGGCGCCGAGATCCTCTCCGAGCGCGTGCGCGCGATCATCTCACCCAAGAAGGCGAGCACCGATCGCTGGCTGGAAGTCCACCGCCGCGTGCACGAGGCCGGGCTGCGTTCCTCCGCCACGATGATGTTCGGGCATGTCGAGACGCCCGCCGAGCGCATCGAGCACCTCGCGCGCCTGCGCGAGCTGCAGGACGAGACCGGCGGCTTCACGGCCTTCGCCTCGTGGAACATGCAGCCCGAAGGCGTGCCGGAAGAGCAGCTCTACCCGGAGAAGACCACGCCGGCGGTCTACGTGCGCGTGCAGTCGATCGCGCGCATCTTCCTCGACAACATCGACAACATGCAGACCAGCTACGTCACTCAGGGCATCAAGCTGGCGCAGGCCTCCCTGCGTTTCGGCTGCAACGATTTCGGCGGAACGATGCTCGAGGAAAACGTCGTCAGCGCGGCCGGCTGCTTCCACCTGTCCTCGATCGAGAAGATCGAGAAGGAGATCGTGCGGGCAGGCTTCCGCCCCGTGCAGCGCAACCCCTGGTACGGCATCGTCGATCCGCGCTGGGAGGGCCCGCGCGGGCCGCAAAACCGCGCGGAAGGCGCCCCGCGCCGGCCGGAGGTGGCGCGATGAGCGTCGCGGCCACCCGCCAGGCGCGCGTCGAGCGCCTCGCGCTGCGCGCCGGCATCGGCGAGCTGGCGCGCAAGGTCTTCGCACAGGAGCGCCTCAGCCCCGAGGACGGCCTCCGCCTGTACCAGGCCGACCTGCACGCCGTCGGGGCGCTCGCCAACTTCGTCCGCGAGCGAATGCACGGGGATCTGACGTACTTCAACGTCAACCAGCACATCAACTACACCAACATCTGCAACAAGCTGTGTCGCTTCTGCGCGTTCCAGCGCCTGCCCGGCCAGCCCGGCGCTTACGCCATGACGCCCGCCGAGGCCGCCGCCAAGATCCGCGCGCAGCTCGCCGAGCCCGTCACCGAGGTGCACATGGTGGCGGGCATCCATCCCAAGCTCTCCTACGAGTACTACCTCGAGCTCCTGCGCGCGGTGAAAGCCGAGCGCCCCTCGATCCACATCAAGGCCTTCACAATGGTCGAACTCGACCAGATCGCGAAGAAGGCCAGAAAGCCGCTCGAGGAGGTGCTGCCCGAGTTGATCGCCGCCGGTCTGGGTTCCGTTCCCGGCGGCGGCGCCGAGATCTTCGCCGAGCGCGTCCACCAGGAGAGCTACCACCTCAAGATCTCGGGCGAACAGTGGCTCGAAACCGCACGCAAGGTCCACCGCGCGGGTCTGCGCTCCAACTGCACGATGCTGCACGGCCACATCGAGACGATCGAGGAGCGCGTCGACCACTTGAATCGACTGCGCCTGCTGCAGGACGAGACCGGCGGTTTCCAGACCTACGTGCCGCTCTCCTTCCACCCCGACAACACCGAGATGGCGCATGTCCCCGGCCCCACCGCCCTCGACGAGCTGCGCGAGCTCGCGGTCGGACGCCTGCTGCTCGACAACATCCCGCACATCAAGGCCTACTGGATCCTGATGGACATCCCGATCGCGCAGACCGCCCTCAACTTCGGAGCGGACGATGTCGACGGCACCGTGGTCGAGGAGAAGATCTACCACGAGGCGGGCGCCACGACGCCCCAGAAAGTCATGCGCCAGGAGCTGATCCAGTGGATCCGCGACGCCGGCCGCGTGCCGGTGGAGCGCGACACGCTCTACAACGTGGTCTGGAGCGGCGCTAGCTGAAGTCGCGGCGCTCGGCTTCCAGCTGCCGCGCCAGACTGTCGCAGACCAGCGTGCACATGCGCTCGACGCTGCGGTCGGCGATGCGGTAGTGGCAGCGCACGCCCTCCTTGCGCCGGGACACCAGCCCGTCGTCGCTCAAAAGACCGAGGTGCCGAGAGACGTTGGCCTGCGACTGGCCCACCTTGGCCGCCAGCTCTCCGACTGGGCACTCACCCTCCATGAGGGCCTGCAGGATCGCGAGGCGCGAGGGATCCGAGAGCAGGGCGAAGCGCTGCGCCACGCGGGCCAGCGCGCGCGGGCTCAAGGCCTGCTTGGAGCGGGATGCGGACTTCATGGCGCGCTACGGACTCAAGCGTAGCGCGGCCGGCTTGTTTTTCAAGTGACTGCTTATATATTGATGCAATCATGAGCACTTACGCCAGCACCTCCGTTCGCCTGACCGTCGAGACCTTTCCCCATGAAGACGGTTGCCGCGCCTACCTGCTGATCGACCCCACCACGCACCAGGCGCTGGCCATCGATCCGCGGCTCGACCAGATCGGCGCCATTCAGGACAGCCTGCGCCGCCACGGAGCCCGGCTGACCCACGCCCTCGACACGCACACCCACGCCGACCACCTGTCGGGCGTGCACGAGCTGTGCGAGCGCACCGGCGCCGTGATGCTGGCCCACGCGCGCGCCAGGACCACGCGCGCCCGCCAGCGCGTCAGCCCCCCGAGTTCGTGGAAGCTCGGCGAGACGGAGATCCGGCTGATTCCCGCACCCGGCCACACGCCTGATTCGCTGGCGGTGCTCGCCGACGGCCGACTCTACACGGGCGATGCGCTGTTCGTGGGCGGCGCCGGTCGCACGGACTTCCCCGGGGGCAGCGCGGAGGAGTTGTACGAGACCTTCCGTCGTTTCGAGGCGCTGCCAGCCGAGACCGTGGTGATGCCCGGCCACGTCTACGGCACGGCCGAGAGCTCCACGCTCGCCGCCGAGCGCGTCCACAACCCGCTCTTCGCCGAGCGTGACCGCGCCGCGCTGGTGGCGCGCCTGGGCGGCAGCGCGCCGGAGCCCGCCAACATGCTCGCGATCCTGCGGCACAACATGGGCCAGATGGCGGACTCATCCACCATCGCGCCACAGGATGCGGCAGTGCTCGTGCGTCAGGATCCCGACACGCTGTTCCTCGATGTGCGCACCTCGGCCGAGTACGCCGCCGAGCACATCGCCGGCGCGCGCCGCATCGGGCTGGAGGAAGTGGGATCACGCGGCGGCGAACTCGGCCAGGCCCGCCGCATCGTGCTGGTGTGCCGCACGGGACAGCGCGCGCAGCTGGCCGCGGATCGCCTGGCTGGGCATGCCGCGCGCCTGCAGGTGCTCGAAGGCGGGATGGTCGCCTGGCGCGCGGCAGGCTTGCCGATCGCTGAGGGCGCGAAGAGGGTGCTGGGCCTGGATCGTCAGGTGCAGCTGGTCATCGGCACGATGGTCCTGATCGGCACGCTGCTCGGCGCCTTCGTCAACCCCTGGCTGCTGATCATTCCGGGCTTCTTTGGCGCTGGATTGTCCTTTGCGGGCGCCACGGGCACCTGTGGGCTGGCGATGATGCTGGCGCGAATGCCGTGGAACCGCGTGGCGGAACCGGCGGCGGGCGGCGGCGCTGCCTGCGCGGCGTCGGTGCGCGCAAGCGACAGCGCCTGCGCGGCGTCGGTGCGCGCAGGCGACAGCGCCTGCGCGGCGTCGGTGCGCGCAGGCGACAGCGCCTGCGCGGCGCCCACCCAGCAGCCCACCCAGCGCTGACGTTTCAGGGCAGCTGCTGGATCTCGAATTCGAGCACTTCCAGCCGCGAGCCCTCGTGATGGTGCTCCAGGGCGATGGCACCGGCGGCAAAGCGCCGCTCGGCATCGACGAACTGGTTGACCAGCACACCGTTGACCCAAACCTGAACGCGCGTGCCGTCAGGAGTGTCCTGACAGCGCGCGCGCAGTTCCATGCGCGTGTCGGCGGGCACCAGTAGCACCTTGCGCGGCGCCAGTCCGACGATCGAGCCGGTCTTCTCCGGATCGGGATGGCTTGCGTTGATGCGCACGCTGTAGCCGCCCTGTCCGTTGGGCGGGCAGCGCAGGTTGAGGTTTGCCATTCCCCCATCGCTGATGCGGCAGCGCATGCGCAGCTCGAAGTTGCGGTGCGACTCGCGCTCGGTCACCAGCCAGCCCTGCGGACCGCTGGAAACAAGCTCGCCCTCCTCGCGCTTCCACTGCGCACCGCCGACCGTCTTCCAGCCCGCGAGCTCATCGGCCTCCATCAGCTCGGGCCAGTGCACGCGCTCGCCTGCGCTGAGCGGCCGCAGCGTCAGACCGCGCAGCGCCCAGTCTCCGGCTCCCGCCACGAAGGCGAGCGTGCCGCTGGCCTGCTCGCCGCTGCCGGTTTCGGCGAACTCCAGGCGCTCGAGCACGCGCTGGTTGTCGATGCTGACCCCTTCCACGCGCCCGGTTTCGATGCGCGTGCCCGCGGCATCGAAGCGCGGTGCACGCCAATCCAGACTGAGGCGCTGCCAGTTGCCCGGTGCGACGCCGGCCTTGGTCGTGAGCGATCCATCCTGGGAACCCAGGCGCAGAGCGTGCCCGCCGCCCAGCTCCAGCGTGCCGTGCGCGCCTTCGGCGAACATCAGCTCGACCTCGATGCGCGCATCACCGTGCGCGAACTGGCTTTCGAAGCGGCTGCCGGCCGGGAGTCCCAGACTCGCCAGGGCGCCGAAGCCCTCACTGACGCGGAAATTCCGCTTGTTGGCGGCATCCAGCTCCGCCTCGCACAGCTTCCACTGCGTCGGTTGGAACAGATCGAAGCACTCGCCGTAGCACACGCGCAGCGAGCCCTCTTCGCTGCTTTGGCGCACCGGCGGAGGAGGCACGACGCGCGCGACCGGCACGCTCGACAGCGGACCGTCGATGAGCTGGTTCACGGTGTAGTGAAACTCCTCATGCAGCAGCGGCGCGCCGCCGGCATTGACCAGCCCCCTGACGATACCGCGCACAACCTCGCCGGCCTTCAGGTCATCGAGCTGCACGCGAATCGAGCGCCGATCCGCAGCGACCTCGAAGGAACGAAGCTTCAGCTCCCGGTGGCCGCGCTCCGGCGAACCGTATTCCCACCAGTAGTCGTAGTGGTAGCCGACGAACTCGAAGTTCTCGGGAAACAGCGCCAGCCCGGGGGCCAGCGGCTCGGAAAGCTCCAGCAGGAACCCACCCGCCTGCAGGCGCACATGCTCGATCTCGAAGGGCGTTGCCAGTTTGCGCACGCGCGCGATGCCCTGCGCCGGCCCCAGTCCTCCCCAACCGCGGTTGGTGAGGCCCAGCATCAGCGTGCCCTCGGGTGCAAACAGCGTGCGCACCGCCGAACCGACGTTCTGGCGCACGAGGAAGCAAGCGCCCTGCAGTTCGCCGCGCACGCGCTCGAGATCGGCGCGCAGCACCAGACCATTGGTCAGCTCCGCCAGCGCCAGCTGCCCGCCGTAGGGTCCGAAGCGGCCGTCGCGCGGGATCGTGCGCATGTCGCCGGTCGAGCGCGACCACTTGTACGGCAACCACAGCGCCGGCGGCGTGCGCTCGCGGTCGGCGGGCGTGATCACGCTCGGCTCGCTCTTGGCAGCCTGGTACTCTCGTGTCCACTTGAGCGAAGCCGGATGGCCGTAGTAGCGGCCCGCCTGCACGTGGTGCAACGGACAGACCGGCATCCAGTCGCCCTGATTGTCCGTCACGAACAGCTGGCCGGCATCGTCCATGCCGATGCCCGCCGGGCTGCGAAAGCCCGACGCAAGAGGTTCCGCGACGCCATCGGGGCGGATCTTCAGCACCCAGCCGCGCCAGGGCACGCTCGAGCGGCCATGCCACCACTTCGGCTCGGTGAAGCCGACATTCAGCGACAGATAGAAATTGCCCTGATCATCGCGCGGCAGACCGAAGGCGAATTCGTGGTAATTCCCGGAGAGTCCCCAGCCGTTCGAAACCGTCTCGACCGTGTCGCAGCGGCCGTCCTTGTCCGTGTCCCGAAGGCGCGAGAGCTCGCCGCGCTGCAGCACATGGATCACGCCATCGACGACCTGGAGACCCAGCCCCTCCTGCAGCCCCTCGGCGAAGAGCCGGAAGCGCGCCGCCGCCGGATCGCTCGCCAGCGCATTCTCGACGATCCAGACCTGACCGCGCCGCGTCGACACGACCAGCTCGCCGCCGGGCAGCCAATCCATGCCGCCGACCTCCAGCAGCGCGCCTTGGGGGGGCACGAGATGGTCCACGGAGAAATAGCGTTCCTCCGGGTTCGAGGGCGCCTGCTCCTGATTCAGGGCTAGGCACAGGGCCAGCAAGAGGGCGTTCATGGCGCTCACGCTCCCTTCCGGCACTCGGCCACGAGTCGCTCGCGCTCCACAGCCGCTTCGCTCCAAGGCAGCGCTGGCACGCGGATCTCCTCCAGCGTTCGCGGCAGAGCCCCGCTGCGGAGAATCATCAGATCGGCGCGGCCGTCCTTGGGCGCCGACCAGCGCACCAGAGGCTGCTCCAGCTTCCACTCGCTCTTGTCCAAGCCGGGCGTCAGCTGGAAATGCCGCAAGAAACCGCTGCCGACGCTCGTGCGCCAGGGCCGGAGCGTTTCCTCGACCTCCAGCAGCGCAGGCGCATCCGCGGCCGCGTGCAGGCTGTAGCGAAGCCGCGCCTCGCCGCCCGCCGTGCTGGTCGCGATCAGCTTGACCACGCTGCCGCGCGCATGGAACTCCGGTTCCTCCTCCGGCCGCAGGTACACCAGCTTGCCCAGGGGCCGCAGCGCATCTCCGCCGCGTCCCACCCAGTCGGCGCGATCGACGAACTCGCCCGCGCGCACGGCCAGCAGGCGCATGTCATCGACGCGGTATTCATACGAGAGCCCATCGACCGTCCCAACCAGCAGTCCGCGCACGGTCTCGCCCATGCCGCCGACCAGCGGCGGCAGCTTGCCGCGCACGATCAGCGGAACACCGCCGACGCGCAGCAGGCTGTCCTTGGGATCGACCTTGACCTGTTCCGGCCCCAGTTGGATCACGTACTCGGCGAGACTCCGGCGCTGCCCCTCGCTCAGCGCGCTCTCGAAGCTCGGCATCGGCGTGCCGGGAATCCCGTTGCGGATCGAGCGCAGGATCGAATCCGGGGTGTTGCCGTACGAAAAGCCGCCCGCGAGGAAGCTGCGCGCCGGCCGGTCGAGCGCGGTCGTGCCCTTGCCATCGCCGCTCTCGCCGTGGCAGGACGCGCAGTTCGCCAGATACAGCGCGTGCGCCGGATGCTGCGAAGCCGGCGGCTTGGCCGTCGGCTGCTGGGCCGTCGGCTGCTGCGCCTCGGCCGACATCCGCGCGGAAGGAACCAGACCGATCAACAGCAGGGGGATCGTCAGCATGAGAGAGGCCGCTCAGGCTAACCGCAGCAGTCCCTCCCGTCATGCGCGAAGTGCGCGCTCAGGGCCTTGGCATCCGCTCCCAGCGACGCCGCTCGCCACTGCCAAGGTCCCGATGCTCGACCGCCCAGCCGCCCGCCAGACGCGGATCCCGCAGCACGAGACCCACCTGCGCGGCACCAAAAGGCGTCCCCAGACCACCCGCGTTGAGACACAGGCAGCCATCCACCTGCTCGCCGCCGCAGGCCTCGTGGATGTGCCCGCACACCAGCACCTGCGCCTTCGATCGGGCATGCTCCCGAATCGCCTCGCTGCCCACATGCCGCACGCCATCGTGAACCAGGTCCAGCCGCGTGCGCGCGGGCGGCGCATGGCACAGCAACAGCTCGCACTCCGGCACCGCGCGCGCCTCGATCTCCTCCTCATCCCACTCGTAGCAGAAGCCAAAGCGACCGGGCCCCGCGCCGCCGATGCCGAATACGCGCACACCGGCCACTTCCTCCAGCCGCCCGTCTGCATTGCCCGCGAACGGCAGCTCCGGCAGATCGTGATTGCCCGGCACGTAGCGCACGGGCACACCCAGATCCAGACAACGCCGCAGCACCTCCTCCACCGAAGCGAGGTAGCGCGCGTCGCGCTCTGGCGTGCGCCGCCGCGCGTAGGACAGATCGTGGCTGCCGATGTCCCCGACCAGCAGGATCGCGTCGACACGCTCCCCGGCGATGTGCTGCAGCACGCTGTCGAGACGGCTCCAGTGGGCGTGCACATCGCCGATCACGGCGAGCTTGGCGGGAGCGGGAGCGACCACGCTGGAGGAGGCGGGCAGTGCTTGGGGGCGGTCGGCCACGCGCGCCATCCTAGCGCGCGTGGCTCGGCCTCGTCCTTCCCCTACGGCCAGAGCACCTCAACACCATTCGTGATGTTGTACGTGCTGCCCGCGGGTGCGGCGCAGAACGTCCCGCTCGGGTCGCGGTAGTAGGTCTGGTAGTACCGCAGCGCCCCTGCGGGAATCGTGTCCCCAAGCTGCGCCGAGCGAGCGCGGATGCCGAGTTCGGCGCCCTGCGGATACACCGCGAGTCCGCCGGACGCGACCTTCGCCCCCAGTCGCTTCAAGACTCCGCCCGTGCAGCGCAGACCATCGCCAAACACAACCGGCTGCACCGCAGCCGTGCCCTGCAGGAAGATGCACAAGGACGAGGGCAGCGTGCCTTGCGAAGCCAACGCGAGCGCATCCGGGTTGACGTTGCCGATCGCCTGCAACTTCGCACCCTGCGCATTCTGCGAGTTCGCGCAGCCGAGTCCGGCTGCACCGAAGTTGCCGCACGGACAGGCCCCGCCGCTCGCATCGCCGAAGCAGAAGCTCACGCCGACAGCCTCGCACGCGTCCAGCACGCCGTTCTGGTTGAAGTCCGTCGCGCTGCCGCTCGCGAGCTCGCACGCATCGGGCACCGTGTTCGCGTTGCAATCGCTGGCACCCGCCGCGATCTCGCAAGCATCGCCGAGCTGGTCCGCATCGCAGTCAGTCTGGCTGGGGTTGGCGACACTCGGGCAGTTGTCGACGCAATCCGGCACCGCATCGCCGTCCGTGTCCGTATCCGGCGTGCCGCAGCCGCAGACCCCGGGCGAGATCTTGAGCGGGTCGTTGGGACAGAAGTCCACGCAATCGGGAGTGCCGTCGCTGTCGGTGTCCGTGTCCGGGACACCACAGCCGCAGATTCCCGGATCCTTCTTCAAGGGATCCACCGGGCAGCCGTCGTCGCAATCAGCGGTGGTATCGTTGTCGGTGTCGGTGTCCGCGATGCCGCAGCCACAGATCCCCGGCGCGACCTTCAGCGGGTCATTCGGGCACAGATCGTTGCAGTTCGGCGTGCCGTCGCTGTCGGAGTCGGTGTCCGCGATACCGCAGCCACAGATCCCCGGCGCCGTCTTCAGCGGATCGTTCGGGCACAGATCGAAGCAGTCCGCCGTCCCATCGTTGTCGGTGTCGGTATCCGCGATGCCGCAGCCACAGATCCCCGGTGCAACCTTCAGCGGGTCATTCGGGCACAGATCGTTGCAGTTCGGCGTACCGTCGCTGTCCGAGTCAGTGTCCGCGACACCACACCCACACAAGCCCGGCGTAGTCTTCAGCGGATCGTTCGGACAAGCATCGAAGCAGTTCGCTGTCCCATCATTGTCCGAGTCGGTATCCGCGATGCCGCA
>Ga0172373_10003946_pt1 | contig 21208 bp, 24 predicted proteins | sample Lak10m_2_FD_114546 | JGI IMG/M metagenome (GOLD analysis project Ga0172373, IMG submission 114546) | Freshwater microbial communities from Kabuno Bay, South-Kivu, Congo - kab_092012_10m | ecosystem: Environmental > Aquatic > Freshwater > Lake | place: Democratic Republic of the Congo...
GTTGGGAAAAATGGACGAGTCTCGATCAATCGCTGGAGACTAAATAGGGCGGCGAGTGCCGCGATAATAAATAGAAGTATTCCGAGAAACCCGTGGACGATATCTTCCAACTTATCTATGAAACTTGTCGGAATCAGCGACTTATCACCTTCAAGTGCTTTTCTTGCCGAATTAAAGAATCTGGAGATCACTATTTTTCTTTTTTAAATATCAGCCAGTACCAGGCAAAGAGCATTAGGGGAACTACTAACATTAAGGCGTACTCCATTTACAGAGGATAGAGGTATTACTAGCCAATTTCTAGAGCCACGCGAAGCGGTAGATTTCTCTAATGCGGAAGTTCTTTCAAGTGCTCCTGGGAATAGTGCTCTATTTCCGTCGACGATCCCACCATAAACCCAAAATCGCAACCAAGAGTCCAACTACTACCCATAGAAATTCTCGGCTCATTTAGAAATCCTATCCAAGACTTTCTTCAAGAAAAAGACTTATTTTCTCAGGGAAAAAATGAACAAGGGGAGGCGAGGGTGTTCTCAAGCACTCAAAAAAGACCCTTTCCTCCTCCAACGCATAAAAAGAGATTTTTAGGAGAGGATTTTTAAGATTAGCTCACCAGAGTGTAAGCCTTAGATATGGTGACAAAAAAGGGTAGACACGGGCTCTCAACAGAGCAGATTTACTCCATTGCTAAAGAGCAAGGATTTGTCTGCCCGCTTTCAAAAGTTGCCCTAGAGGTACGAGACGGAGAAATTTACGATCCGACAACTGGAAAGCGGATTGCGATAGACCACTGTCATCGGACGGGCTTAATCAGAGGATTGCTCATTCAAAAAGTTAACTGGCTTGTGGATCAATGGGAGCAGAACTGTCCAGAGAGTTTCAACCCATTCATCTACTAACACTTCGGTCCTCCTCGAAGGACCTACTGATTAGCAATCACCAAGGAATCTCCTCAGTGACTTGGTTTTTCAGAGCTGACTTACGCTCAAAGTGGGTTGTGCAGGGATCGAACCTGCGACCCGGTGATTAAGAGTCACCTGCTCTACCAACTGAGCTAACAACCCGACGAGCGGGCACACTATAACGAGAATGGGCCACCAGTCCCAATTCTTCGCTGTCGCGTTTTAGAGGCCACTAACGCGTGGTTTTGGACCGCCATTAACGTTTCCGTATCGATGGTGAGTCACTGATACTGATTGCTCTAGAAGCCATCGTGGAGTTTCTATGTCACCGCGCTGCGCAACAGGGCGATGATCAACTGAGATACCACGTGAAAGCAAATCAAGTTTTGGTGCAGCGGATGCTGCTAGCCATCGAACTTTTGCGTAGTCACCCGAAATTAATGAGGCATCACTCGAGATTACGACATCAATTTTTGTAACGTTGATGATGTAATTAGTGAGCTCTAATTCAGCCTGCGTGGTAGTTTCATCTACAAACACGAGAATTGGCTTTGAGAAACGACGATAGCGGTGGTAATTCTTCTCGACCTCTAAGCGCGAATGATCTATAGCTTTTGACCCAACAGTAGCCCACCATTTATCGACTCCGAATTTGGCGGAACTTAGTTCGGTAACGCGTGGCCAAATTCTTAGAGAATTAAGGTAATTCCAGCCCCCGGCTTTTGCATTTGGTCCAACTGAAGATCGTTTCCAGCCACCAAATGGTTGGCGATTTACGATGGCACCCGTCGTGCCTCTATTGATGTAGAGATTCCCTGCTTCAATCTTTTCAATCCACTCTTCGCACTCAAATTGATCTAGAGACTGAATGCCTGCGGTTAGCCCAAAGTCAGTTTCGTTCTGCCAAGTTGTTGCCGTTTGGAAATCCGGAGCTTCAATAATTGCTAGAACGGGACCGAACCATTCATGGCGGTGAGACCAAGATCCCGCTTTGACGCCAATTTTTACCCCGGGCTGCCAGAGCAATCCAGAGTTATCGATTTGTTTGGGTTCTACCAACCAAGCTTCTCCTTCTTCCAGAATAGTAAGCGCTTTAAGTAGCGCGCCCTCTGGTGCGCGTATTACCGGACCGACCGAAGTTCCAAGGCTCCACCCCGCACCAACTTCAAGTGATGTAACTGCGTCTTTCAATTGACGCAAGAAGGCGGGATTTCTATATATTGATGATTCCACGATGGCTACCGATGATGCAGAACATTTCTGGCCGGCGTGACCGAATGCGGATTGAACTAAATCTTTTACTGCGGAATCAATGTCTGCACAAGCTGTGATAAGCGTTGCATTCTTCCCGCTGGTCTCGGCAAGAAGGTTTATCTCGGGTCGCCAACTTATAAACATTTTCGCTGTATCGAAAGATCCGGTGAGAATTACTCCATCGATACCTTCATGTGTAACTAAATATCTACCACTTTCATCATCTCGCATTGGAAGAAATTGCAGAACATCTTTTGGAATTCCACCCTTCCAAAGATGGCTGACTACTTCAAATGCGGTTGCGACCGATTCCGGAGCGGGCTTTAAGATGACGGTATTCCCAGCAGCTAGCGCTGCGCAAATACCTCCCATCGGAATTGCATAAGGGAAATTCCAAGGTGGAACTACCAAGACTGTTCCAAGTGGATTTGAGGGGCCAAAATCTTTCGCGGCGATGGAATAAAAGTTGGCAAAGTCGACAGCTTCACTAATTTCTGGAATTGCTTCCGTAATACTTTTACCTGCATCTCGCATCATTACCGCAATCGTTTCGTCCTGGCGTTCCTCCATTACTTTTGCCGCAGCCCTCAAAAGCTGACCACGCTCGGCGATTGTTAGCGCGCCCCATCTGGCTTGAGCAGATTTAGCACTTTTAATTGCAGAGTCAACCGTTTTCTTATCGCCAACAGAGTAGTGATACCAAATACGCTCCTTATCAGAGGGATCACATCCATTCTCTAAATCACTCAATATTTCTCGCCCAGCAACAACTGCAGGAATTTCCCAATCCTTAACCGATTTGAATCGCTTTACAGCTGTCGATAACTCGCGTAAGAACTTGGGGTCCGTTGGATCTGCTCCGCAATGGTTTTCAAATTTATCTACGATTGTGGCACTCTTCTTGATATGACGTAGAGACTTAGTGCTAATTGTCAATCGATCTCTTAGCGCCTCTCGAAAACGATTTTCCTGAGCGTTAAAGACATTCTTGTCGTTCTTGATTTCAAAAGCCGCACGCAAGTAATTCTCGGGTGAGGTGTTCTCATCAAGGCGACGTACTAGGTAAGCGACTGCTGCTGCAAAATCAGTTGGTTTAGTCACGGGAGCGTAGAGCAGAACGGGATGACCCAATTTAGTTAGCAAGACTGCCTCACCATTGGCCATCCCTTCCAACATTTCAATATCTAATTGATCGAGCACTCCTCGTTGTTCGGCCAATTTAATTGCCCATGAAAGATGAAAAAGATTATGCGACGCAACTCCAATTCGAATTGATTTTGAATTCTCTTTCCGAAGCGCAACGTCTACTAGCCTGAGATAAGAAGCATCTACATCTGCCTTACTTCGATATGGAGCTGGAGCGAAGCCATGTAGCTGCGCTTCAGCCTTCTCCATCGCTAAATTTGCACCTTTGACGAGTCGCACCTTGATATGAGATCTATATCTTCCATATCTATCGCGTGACCAATCTGCAAGATCATCAAATACGTCATGCGATTCCGGCAGGTATGCCTGGAGCACTATCCCTGCATTTATGGATTTGAATTCATCTTCATCGAGTACAGATTTGAATGTTGCTACAGTCATAGCAAGATCTCGATATTCCTCCATGTCAAGATTTATAAATACTTTATGCTCATTAGCAATTCGATAAAGTTCACGTAGCCGAGCAGAGGCGCGTTCTCTTGAGCCTGGTACGTCAGCCGTAATTAGCTGAGCAACAATGGCGGATAACTTCACCGAGATATAGTCAATTTCGGGACGCTTAATCATTTCCACAATAGATTGATATCGATCTTCGGCTTCTTGATGGCCTAAGACAGCTTCACCTATTACATTTATATTTAAGGCAACGCCATCTCGCTCTCGCCTCTCAATGTGTTTTCGGAGTTTCTCAGTTCGAGAATCGAGGATTAATCCTTTTGAGTAGGAACGAACACGCCAGTGCACAGTTTTCAAAATCAGCTTCGGTAAAAGGGCGGAAAGGAGCGCAATCAACCTAAGGCCGAGCGAATTAACGAGACCGAATCCCCGTATGGAAGCCTTGGCTGCGGCTCTACGTAGCAAGCGACTAGCAGCTTTTGGTGAGCTAATTCGCATCACTTCGTCAGTTAATGTGATTGTTGCTTCTATGGCACCTGGGTCTCTAAATAATCGAGCAATTCTTTTTCTATTTGAATTATCTCGAAAATTTCGGTGCTTACCCGAAGATTCAATAAGATTTTTTGTATAACTAATAGCCTCTTCAGTTAGTTGCGCAATTCTTGGGTTCTCCTCAAGAATCATAATGAGTTTCTCCACCAACTTTGGGAGTTGCCGCAATAGTTAGTCCAGCGGTAATGAGAGCCACGGATCCGAGAACTAATCCCCAAAGAACTCGATCGCCATCAATCATGTAATACGCGACACCAAGGGCAATTAAGTTGGCCATAACTATCGCGCCGCGTCCATATCTTTTTGATCGAACCATTCCTCGACCAGCGAAGAAGAGCCCAATCGCTCCTAAAATCAAAAAGACTATTTCGGCGGCAATTGCATCCGCCTCAGTCAACTCCGAGGTAAGAGATCTAATGATCAAGTAAGCGGCAAGGCAGAGCAGAAAGAGTGCCTCTATGTTCACGAATATTTCTGCAAGGCGCCGGATGCGCATGAGGGAAGAATAGGGGATGAGATTTCTATTCTCTTTCCAATTGACACGGTCGAGAGTTGCTTTGTGAGCGACCTAATTCACGACTCGTTGACCGGTCTCATGACTCCGTACTACTTCTACGAGAGCGCCTGGCGCCTCCGTTCCTGGGCAAAGCGAAGGGAGCAACCGCTATCGCTCATTGCGATTGATCTTCAAGGTGTATCTCTTGATGATCTAATATGTTGTGCGAGAGAGTTAAATGCGGAATTGCGAGGCGGTGACCTCCTGGCAAGAATGCAGGATGCAAAATTTCTTTTATTACTTCTAGGAGATTTGCAAAGTGCGCATCATCTGATTTTTAGGTTAGCAAACCGAATTAAGCCAAAGCTTAAGTTTCAGGCAACGGAGCTAACTAGCGATGAACATATTGGAACGGCTATGGCAAGAATAGAAATTTAAATTACAGCAATTCCACAGTCCTACGAAGTTTCAAAGAATTTTCGAGTAGGTCACCGTCATGAAGTGCTCCTCCAATCAGAATCGTGATATCGCTTCCAAAGTCCCTGACCATTTCAGGAGCTCTCTCAATTTTCATTCCCCCCGCTAACGCCGGCGAAGCTGTCTTGATATTCCCCAGACTTGAAAGGCAAGAGGCGAGCACAGATTTACATTCTTCAAGGGTGAAACTAAATCGTCCGCCATGATTCGGGAAGATAGAAATATCAGCGCCAGAAAGTCGCATTAAAGTTCCAAAGGTAATGGCATGGCTAAATCCGTGATTTGGATTCATCACGAAACTCCCAAGCAGCGCAGGATGTCCGATTACCGGAAGAGATATCGAATCATCGTCGGCAATCGCGCGCATCGCGTCGTAACCGCAAATTCCTGGAAGTAGCAAAAGCGCACCACAACCGACTTTCTTTGCAAATCTCGCCCCATCGAAAAAATCTTCTGTTGGTCGATTGAGGCTCGGCGCGTAAACCGTATTTCTATTGAATTTTGAGTTCGCACTATTGATTGCATCGGCAACTTTTTCTACTCGATCTTTCCATAGCGCCCACGGTTGATTTGCCAAGCTGTGATCATCTTTGATGATGTCAATTCCACCCTCAACTAGAGTCGTTGCCATTCCCGCCAAATCCTTAGAACTCATCCCCATCGGCTTCAGCGCTGTCATTAGCAACGGTTGATTCTTTATTTTCAAATGTTTGCGTAAACCAGAAATTCCAAATCGCGGGCCCTTTAATCTATTCAAGAAGCTCTCTGGACATTCGATATCAACAATTTGGACCCCTTTAAAGAGAGAGATGTTTCCAAAAAGCAGGTTCAAGAACTGGGTCAATTCACCGCCAACCACTCCTTCGTTGTAAGAGATTTTGACTTTAGTTTTTTCACCCGAAACTTCTTCTCGAAATTCAACTTTTCCAACAACTTCATCTTGAATCCATTTTGGAACCAACTTGTAGGGAAATTCGATTGTTTGCTCAACGCGAATGGCCTCAATAACCTCATCAGCGGCAGCTGAATCGATGAGATATGTAATTTGGAAAGCCATGCGAAATGATAACGGAAAAACCGTAAACAGTATTTTTATGAAGCACTTGAGAAATTGCCATGATAAAATTCGTCGATGTCAAACCGGGAGTTTGGATTTAAAACTAAGTCACTTCACGCCGGGACTCTTCCTGATTCAGAAACAGGTTCGCGGACCGTTCCGATCTACCAATCAACCGCTTTTGTATTTGAAGACACCCAGGATGCGGGTGACCTTTTTGCTCTTCGTAAATACGGAAATATCTATAGCAGAATCGCCAACCCAACAGTTGCTGCTTTAGAAGAAAAGGTAGCCGCTCTCGAAGGTGGCTTAGGCGCAGTCGCTACCTCCTCGGGACTAGCTGCACAATTCCTTGTATTTGCAGCCTTAACAAATAGTGGTGACCACATAGTTTCATCAGCGAATTTGTACGGTGGAACTATTACTCAACTCGATGTAACCATGAAAAAGTTTGGAATCGAAACTTCATTTATATCAAGCGATGATCCAGAAGAATTTGCTAAAGCTATAAAGCCGAACACTAAATTGATTTTGACGGAAGTTGTATCTAATCCTTCAAATAGGGTTGCCGATCTTGAGGGTTTAGCGCGAGTTGCGCACGAAAATGATATTCCTCTGGTTGTCGATTCCACCTTAACAACACCTTATCTAGTGCGCCCGTTTGAATTCGGCGCCGATATAGTCATTCATAGCCTTACTAAATTCATGGGCGGACATGGAACTACTCTTGGAGGAATCGTTGTTGAATCTGGAAAGTTCAATTGGGGAAACGGAAAATTTCCATCAATGCTTGAAAAGGTTCCTCACTACGGAGATATTTCTTGGTGGGGTAATTTTGGTGAATATGGATTACTTACGAAATTGCGAGCCGAGCAGCTAAGAGATATTGGCGCTTCGCTCACCCCAATCGCTGCATTTCTTTTGATTCAAGGTATTGAAACTCTTGCACAACGAATGGATGATCATGTGGCTAACGCTGAGAAAGTTGCGGAGTATCTAAATAAAGATTCACGAGTTAGCTGGGTTAATTACTGCGGACTGCCAAATCATCCGCATGCAGGTCGGGTTAAGAAGTATCTCCCTAGAGGTACGGGTGCAGTATTTAGTTTTGGCGTAAAAGGTGATCGAAGTGCTGCAGAAAAATTCATTAATTCAGTGCAATTGGCTTCTCACCTTGCCAATGTTGGCGATGTTCGAACATTAGTTATTCATCCTGCATCTACCACGCATCGACAACTTTCAGATAGCCAACTTGAAGATGCCGGAGTTAAGCCGGACTTGATTCGTATAAGCGTGGGACTTGAAAACGTTGAGGATATTATTTGGGATATCGACCAAGCTTTAGAGGCAGCTACTGGAATGAGTTCAAAGTGATTTGGAGCGAACCAACAAATTTCGAACTTTCACAAATCATCAATAATTCCAAGAATATTGCAATTGTTGGTGCCTCTAACGACACGTCGAAAGCTTCTTTCTTTGTTATGACTTACCTAGTCGGTACAACCGATTACAAGCTATTTCCAATTAACCCAAAGGAAGAAAGCATCTTAGGTATCAAGGTTTACAAATCCCTTAGAGACGTCCCAGAACCTATCGATATCTGTGTCGCTTTTCGCAAGCCTGAAGCATTAGAACAGGTTTTAGATGAGGCCCTTGAGGTCAAAGCTAAAGTCTTGTGGATGCAGTTGGGTATAAGAAATCTAGAGGTAGCTGAAAGAGGTACCAAAGGCGGTATCAAAGTAGTTCAAGATCGCTGCATAAAAATAGAACATGCGCGATTTCACGGTGGACTTCACTTGGCTGGTTTTGATACTGGTGTCATAACATCAAAGCGATTGAAGTAATAACTTTCTTATGAACTCTGATGATGCTTTTCGTCCAGTAAACCTCTCACAGAGTGAGCCGTTTCGTTGGCAAGGCGTAAGTGAGCATGTATATAAAACGGACGATGAAGTTTCATCTTTTAAAGACGTAACTAGACGAAAATTGTTCATAGATCCCGATAAATCAGGCATAGAGCTTCGTTATTTTGAGATTGCCCCATCTGGACACACAACGCTAGAAAAGCATGACCACATACATTTAGTGGTTCCAATACGAGGCGGCGGATCTTGCTTAGTTGAAAATAAGTTGTACAAACTTGAATTAAACGATGTGATTCATGTTCCGTCGTGGGCATGGCATCAATTCAGAGCGAGTGATGATGATTATCTAGGATTCCTCTGTCTTGTGACCTGTGATAGAGACCGCCCCACGCTTCCCACCAAGGAAGATTTAGATCTTCTCCAGAAAGACGCTTCGATAGCAGCTTTCATTAGAGCTAATCAAGTCTCTTGATTGTTGGTGTTCACATGCTTTACCCTCTTTTTAAGGAGGACTCAATATGTCTGATGCAGCTCGCTGGATGATTGCTCTTGCATTTATTTCTTTACCAACCATTGCTTTCGGTGGATACTTTTTACTTTCCATACTTCGTCGCCAGGTCGGAACTGACAAAGTAACCGCTGAGCAACGTGATTACTTTAGAGCGGGACATGCTCATGCAGGCGTACTTGTAACTATCGCAATCATTGGTCAGTTAATCTTGGATCAATCTCGATTTGGCGAGAGTCTTACGTGGACACTTCGAATCGGCCTATTTCTGTCGCCTTTGTTAATTTCCGGAGGATTCTTCGGCGGAGCGCCAAGAAAATCAGGTGGTCCCAACACTCCATTAATAAAACTAGTACCAGCTGGCGCAATTGTTTTTGGACTTAGCACCATTGGAGTCGGATTAAGCCTTATTGTTGCTTCATGAGTTTTTGGCCGAAAGCCGTGAAGAGCCGCCTATCGTTGATCTCTATCTCTGCTATCGGGTTATTGGCGCTTGCTCCGTCAACTCAAGTATCTAAGGCCTTTAAGAGTAAACCAGAACAAGTTCAATCATCATTTGAAGATTCCGGGGCGGTAAAGAAGAAATCTAAATCAAATATCAATAAGTATTCAATGCGCATGAAGAAAGCGCATTTGCTTACCGCTCCTAATGGCGGAACTGACGACTACCGTTGCTTCTTGCTTGACCCCAAGATAAAGGAAGACTCAATTCTTCGTTCAATAGAGTTTATTCCGCAAAAGAAACACTACGTCCATCACGCCATTATGTTCAGAGTCTCTGAAGCTAACATTCCTGAGGCGATTGAAAAGGATAAATCTGGAATCGGGTGGCCCTGTTTTGGCGGTTCCGGACTCGGAGGAATGTTCTCTTCGTTTGTCACATCGCCTTGGATAAGCGCTTGGGCGCCTGGAAGAGGAAAAGATCTTTCGCCAGAGGGATATGGAATTCCCTTTAAAAAAGGAGAACGCCTCGTACTACAGATTCATTACAACTTGCTCGCAGCAAATGGTGGAACTGTTGAAACTGATCGTTCGCGGATAGTTATGGAAGCTGTTCCAGCAAGTTCCACAAACGTAAAACCTTTGACTATCGAACTCTTCGCCGCGCCAGTCGAATTAGCTTGTCCATCAGGAGTAACAGGACCGTTATGCGATCGAAATGCTTCACTAAGAGATCTGGCAACCCGAACTGATAAAACTAGTTTTCTTGAGGCGCAAGCCATTGCGGCGATTTGTGGAAAGAATCCTGCCAAGCCAATACCTTCTCTTACCAACTCTTGTGATCGAATTATTAGATCGGATTTCAGAATAATTACAGCGGGCCCGCATATGCACCTTCTTGGGAAGAAGTTGAAGATGACGCTGAACCCCGGAACGGAAAAGGAAAAATCAATTCTCAATGTTGAAAATTACGATTTTGACGATCAATCACCAATCGTTTTACCTGAACCTATAAACGTAGTTTCAGGCGATGTAATCAGAATTGAATGTGTTCATGATTCATCTCTTAGACAAGTACTTCCAGCGCTAAAGTTCTTGCCACCTAGATATGTCACATGGGGAGAAGGATCCTCGGATGAAATGTGTCTCGGCGTGCTATCTGTCACGAGGGATTGATTATGAATTTTGATAATTCTATTTCAAAAGGGCTCCCTAGAAGATCTCTCCTTTGTGGACTTGGGTTGATTGCTCTTGGGATGCTCCCTAGCGCCGCTATTGCATCAGGCAATGTTAAATTATTGAGTAATGGGAAAGTTGAAGTTTTGCTATCTAAAAATACTGCTCTTCGAAAAGTTGGAGGGGTAATTCAATTCAATGATAAACAAGGTAAATCTATTGCACTTATCCGCACAACTCAGTCAGTCACAGGTTTTCGAGCAATTAATCTAAGTTGCACTCACCAAGGTGTGACTGTTCAGCGAACTGATAATGGTTGGCTTTGTAAAGACGGGCATCAAGCGACATATGCAGCAGACGGTAAAGTTTTATCTGGACCTGCCAAATTTGACCTTCGCTCGATACCGGTGAAAGCAAGTAAGTCAAAAGTCACTGTTGGTTAGTTAGCATTGCGCGCCCGGCAGGAATCGAACCTGCGACAACCCGCTTAGAAGGCGGGTGCTCTATCCGACTGAGCTACGGGCGCAATGACTTTAAGCGAATTCTACCGAGCAACCGATAGGGTTTCGCCTCGTGGCAGAGTTCATTTACACGATGAAAAAAGTGCGCAAAGCGCACGGTGACAAAGTAATTCTTGATGATGTCACGCTTATGTTCCTTCCCGGAGCCAAAATTGGTGTTGTTGGTCCAAACGGAGCTGGAAAATCAACAGTTCTTCAGATGATGGCCGGTTTACAACAACCTTCAAACGGTGAGGCCTTTCTAACTCCTGGATACACAGTTGGAATTTTGCTTCAAGAACCACCACTTAATGAATCAAAAAACGTACTTGAAAATGTACAAGAGGGCGTTGCTGAAACCATTGCACTTAAAGCGCGCTTCGATCAAGTTTCAGAAGAGATGGCTAATCCTGATGCTGACTACGACAAATTGTTGGCAGAGATGGGCGAGCTACAAGAAAAGTTAGATCATTTGAATGCTTGGGATTTAGATTCGCAATTAGAACAAGCTATGGACGCCTTACGTTGTCCGCCACCCGATGCTGACGTAAAAGTGCTTTCAGGCGGAGAGAGACGTCGCGTCGCCCTCTGCAAACTTCTATTACAAAAGCCTGATTTGTTGCTCCTTGATGAGCCAACGAACCATTTAGATGCCGAGTCAGTTTTATGGCTTGAGCAGTTCTTATCAAAGTATGAGGGAACTGTCGTAGCGATTACTCACGATCGTTATTTCCTAGACAACGTTGCTCAATGGATTTTGGAGTTAGATAGAGCTCGCGCATATCCCTATGAAGGAAACTATTCAACTTATCTTGAAACAAAAGCCTCTCGATTAAAGGTTGAAGGACAGAAGGATGCGAAGCGGGCAAAGAGATTAGCTGAGGAATTGGATTGGGTAAGACAGAACGCAAAGGGTCGACAAGCAAAATCCAAAGCTCGCCTTGCTAGATACGAAGAGATGGCAGCAGAAGCAGAGAAGGCCCGCAAACTTGAGTTTGAAGAGATTCAGATTCCGATGGGACCACGCCTTGGAAATATTGTTGTGGAGGTCGATAAATTAAGTAAGGGATTTGGCGAGAGATTACTAATTGATGAACTTAGTTTCTCCTTACCTAGAAATGGAATCGTTGGCGTTATCGGTCCTAACGGCGCCGGAAAGACAACGCTTTTCAAGATGATACTTGGCCAAGAGCAACCAGATTCTGGCTCAATCAAAGTAGGCGAGACGGTGAAAATTTCTTATGTGGATCAATCTAGATCTGGAATAGATCCAAAGAAGTCGCTTTGGGAAGTTGTTTCTGATGGACTGGATTTCATCAAAGTCGGACAGGTAGAGATGCCAAGCCGTGCGTATGTCTCGGCATTTGGATTTAAAGGTCCAGATCAACAGAAACCGGCCGGCGTTCTGTCGGGCGGTGAACGGAACCGTTTAAACCTTGCTCTTACTTTAAAAATGGGTGGGAATCTCTTGCTGCTGGATGAGCCAACCAATGATTTAGATGTTGAAACCTTGGGATCATTGGAGAATGCCTTACTTGATTTTCCTGGTTGCGCGGTAGTTATTTCACACGATCGATGGTTCCTCGATCGCGTTGCTACCCATATTTTGGCTTATGAGGGTGATTCACAATGGTTCTGGTTCGAGGGCAACTTCGAGTCTTACGAGAAGAACAAAGTAGAAAGACTTGGACCTGAAGCGGCGCGCCCACACCGCGTTACATATAGAAAGTTAACTCGATGAAATACCAACATAAAGCATTTGTACGCTGGGATGATCTCGATGCAATGGGGCATGTAAATAATGCGAAATATCTGACTTTGGCTCAAGAAGCGAGATTTGAATGGTCTTTCATGCAACACCACTCCAAAGGGAAGATTCCAGGATTAATGGAGATGGTGGTTGCAAAGGCTGAAGTTGATTTCTTTAAACCAATCAATCTGGGCGGAATTTTTGTAGATGTAGAGCTTTGGGTAGAAAAAATTGGCAATGCTTCTTTTGTAATGGTCTATGAAATTAGGAATGGTGAAGAACTTTGCGCGCGATTGAAGTCGGTTCAAGTAGGTGTAGATTCCACAGCTTCCAAATCGAGGCCTTTGACGGATACTGAAAGAAAGTTTCTTGAGCAATACCTAATTCCGGAGGCATAGTTGTCTTCTCCTCGTAGTTCAAGACCCTGGTGGCGCGATGCCGTTACTTACCAGATTTACATCAGATCATTTGCAGATGGAAATGGCGATGGCAAGGGCGATATTCAAGGAATCAGATCTCGACTCTCTTATTTAGAGAAATTAGGTATCGATGCGATCTGGATTACCCCCTGGTATCCATCACCGCAAAAGGATCACGGATATGACGTAGCTGACTACCTGGAAATCGAACCTGATTACGGAACCCTTTCAGAAGCTGAGTTGATGATTAAAGAGGCTCATGAATTAGGCATCAAAGTTATTATCGATATTGTTCCTAATCATTCATCAGATCAGCATAAATGGTTTTTAGAAGCTCTCGAGTCTCAACCAGGATCGAAAGCTCGAGATAGATATATTTTTCGAGATGGCAAAGGCATAACAGGCGAGCTTCCTCCGAATAATTGGCAAGGAGTCTTCGGCGGTAGCGCTTGGCAACGAGTGATCGAAAAAGATGGTCGCCCGGGACAGTGGTACCTGCATCTTTTCGCCGTTGAGCAACCCGACTTTAATTGGGAGAATCAAGAAGTTAATGAGTATTTCGAAAAAGTATTGAGATTTTGGCTTGATCGCGGGGTAGATGGCTTTCGTATTGATGTGGCGCACGGAATGGTCAAAGCGCCGGGACTTCCAGATATAGAAGAAGATTTATCTTCCGAAATGTTGGCGGCACGGAGATTGCCATTTTGGGATCAAGATGGTGTTCACGATATTTATCGAAAATGGCGCAAGATTCTGGATTCGTATCCCGGCGATCGAATGGCGGTTGCCGAGGCTTGGGTTTCGCCGGCTTCTCGAATAGCTCTTTATCTGAGACCAGATGAGTTGGCTAACTCTTTCAATTTCGATTTCTTAACCTCAATTTGGGACATCGATGATCTTAAGAAGAATATTGATCTCTCCCTTCAAGCAATTCAGAGCGTTGGCGCTCCCGCGTCATGGGTTTTCAATAATCACGATGTTGTTCGTTCGGTAGATCGCTTTGCACTTGGGTTACGACCTGGGGTAGGTGAAACTACATTTGATCGTCATGGCGATATATCAAAGTTAAATATTGAAACTGGTATCCGTCGAGCACGAGCTGGGGCCTTATTAATGTTGGCGCTTCCTGGAGGAGCATATATTTATCAAGGGGAAGAGATGGCGCTACCTGAAGTGCGCGATATTCCAGAGAATAGATTGGAAGATCCGAGATGGTTTCTCTCTAACAAAACCGATAAAGGTAGAGATGGATGTCGGGTTCCATTGCCCTGGAACGCAAATGAAAGTGGCTCATTCGGATTTTCCACAAATGAAAAACTTAGAAAAGAGAATTCATGGTTGCCGCAACCTAGTTGGTGGGGGTATTACTCAGCTGAAAATCAAGAGCATGATGCAAATTCAACGCCACACCTCTACCGAAAAGCGCTTGAAATTCGCAAAACTGAAATTGGCCTCGGGGATGGGGAATTAGAGTGGTTGAACATGAGTGATCAGGTACTTGCTTTTAAACGACCAGGAAACTTCGCTTGTATTGTAAATTTTGGTGAAGCTTCCAAGATACCTATTGGAGAAGTACTAATTGCCAGTACCCCAATCGAAGATGGGATTCTTCCCGAGGATGGCGCGCTCTGGATGAGGTTGGCATGAGCAAATATCTAGAAATGGGAGGAAGGCCAACGTTTGAGAAATTGGTTTCCCATTTCTACGCACTGGTTAGCGTGGATCCTGTTCTACGCCCGATGTATCCAGATGATGATTTAAAAGGAGCAGCCGAAAGATTATTGATGTTCTTGGAACAGTATTGGGGAGGGCCAACAACTTACAGTGAGCAGAGGGGGCACCCTAGATTAAGAATGCGTCATGCTAACTTTGAAATTGGCGAAGCGGAGCGTGATGCCTGGCTGAGAAATATGAAGTCAGCAGTTGATGAACTTGAGATTGGCGCTGAATTAAAAAGTGAACTTTGGGAATACTTGGTTATGGCTGCAAATTCAATGGTTAATCAACCGCGCCGTTTTTGAGAGAGATTTCCAACTTTAAGTATCTCGCCATTTCTTAAGTACCAGAGCGTTCCAGCTCGATCTCTTACGGTGGTGATTCTCAATCCTACGGTTTCAACTCTTCCTTTGACTTCAAGTACATCAACCCGATCACCGACTCCGTATTGATCCTCAATTAACATGATGATTCCCGAGAAAACATCTCTCACAATTGTTTGTGCACCCAAGCCAACTGCGAAACCAACAACACCTGCGGAGGCGACAAGTGGTCCTAGGTCAACTCCCATTTCACCAAGAATCATCGCACCAGCAATCAGGCCAATAAGTGCTTTAGAAGAACTCGATAAGACTGTTGCGGCAGTTCTTGCGCGCTCTTGTTGCCGGTTGCCTTGAGTTCGCTCACCTGGGATGAAATCGGCCTCAGCAATCTTGCCCAGCGTTCGGATAATGGCGCGCGAAGCAATCCTTTGAACTATCAGGGCGATTACAAGTATTACAAGAATTCGCACGGGAGCGCCTAGGAACCAGTCCAAGAGTTCCTGCGTGCTCAAATCCAGCTCCATTTAAGACGGACTTTATAAGAAATTGACCTTAATTCCCCACAATTCCGAGGAAGTTCGGGCAGGATTTCCTCCACGGCGCGAGCCATGCGTTGGATAAAGGGGTTTAGACAAAGTGTCGGTAACGACGAGAAGGACTTTAGTTCTGAACGCCACCTACGAGCCACTAGGTGTCGTTTCTGATAGACGCGCGCTCATTTTAGTTTTAAATAATCGCGCAACCATGGTTGAAGATTCGGGTATCGAACTTCGATACGCAACAGGCTCACTTTCTTTACCCGCTGTAATTCGACTCCACAAATTTGTAAAAATTCCTTACCGTCATACGGTGCCGTTATCTCGTAGAGCAATTTTTGCTCGTGATGGCGGTCGCTGTGTTTATTGTGCAGCGGCAGCTACATCAATCGATCATGTTGTTCCCAAGAGTCGGGGTGGCGATCACACATGGGATAACGTTGTTAGCGCTTGCCATAAATGTAATCATTTAAAAGCGGATAGAACGCTTAAAGAATTAGGTTGGAGATTGAGATCAATTCCTCGAGAACCAGTTGGCGCTGCCTGGCGAATTCTTGGAACTGGCAGAGCAGATTCTCGCTGGGTGCCGTATCTAGAACCATTTGGCGTGGCTGCCGCAACTGCATAGACTTTTCTCCATGAATCTTGCGCTTAGTGAAGATGGTTCATTGCCCGGAGATCCACTGCCGTTTTTGAATGGAGTGATTTGGTTCTTCGTAGTCCCGGTGACTATTTTCTTAGTTGTCTGGCTCTTGGTGGTAGCTAGCGAGAATTTAACTAAGGCAAAGAAACGAAAAGCTAAACCTGAACTACTGACTCAAATTCCTGAATAACTTAGCGGTCAATCGCCTGAACTCTTAAAGCCCGCTCCAGAGCATCTTTAGATTCAATTAGATGCCTTCGTAATGTGGGATGCGCGTCTTTTCCTGGACCTTCTAGCCAATTTACTGTTTTTGCCAAAGTTTCTTTGGTAGCAACATAATTTGGGAACAGAATATCTATGATGCTTGAAGATTCTTCATAAGACTTGGTGTTGTAGATGTCGAGAATCAAGGCAAAGTAGCGATCGATAAACTTTTCATGTAGGTCCCTGTGTAATGGTCGAGCAAATCCTTGCAGGGCCGAGAGCCTCATCCAATTTGTTATCTCAAAATTCTCAGTCGCTTTAGTAAAAGCTGCCTCTTTCGCAGAGATGTCTGGGAATGCTGCAAGACAGCGTTCGTGCGCGAGTTGGCCAGTGAGCGTATTGTCTCGATTCAATTCATCGTCAACTTCTGCTCTTGAAGCTATGCCCCGTTCAACGAGAGAGAGCAGTAGATGCCAACGTAAGTCTGCGTCGATAACCAAACCAGTTAACTTTCCTTCGAGTAGCTCTCTAATTCTTAAACCTTGTTGCGGAGTGTGAGCAAGAGAGGAGAAAATTCTTGCGTACTGCAGTTGCAGATCACTTCCGGCGCTTGCTTTATCAAGTAGCTTCTCATTAGCTGTAGCTACTTTTTCTCGTAATACATCTCGATTCTTTGGCGAGGCATAAACTTCGATTGTCGAATGAAGTTGGCTTCCGATTGCAGAAATTGTTGTGACGTCGTCCTCACCCGGGAGTCCTGCGATCGCAATATCTACATAATCCGATGGAGATAGCTCGGCATCGCGCAGCATGTCCCACGATGCGGACCAGCAGAGAGCGCGAGTTAGACCATCATTCAACTTTCCAAGATGGCGTTTGAGCGATCCGACGGATTTTTCATCAAATCGAATTTTTGCGAAAGTTAAGTCGCGATCGTTAATCAGCAATAAATCTGCTACGGGTTCACCGGAGAATTCTGGTACTTGTGTTAGTTCACCAGAAACATCTAGCTCTATCGACTTACGTAATTCAAATTTGGAATTATTTAAATCATAAAGTGCAACTGCCATACGATGAGGTCTAAGGTCTGTCGAACCAACTGGAATAGTTGGCGGCTCTTGCTTTATTGAAACTGATTCATATTTGTCGCCGGTTAATTTGATAATAGGTCTAAGTGTATTTACCCCGGAAGTCTGTAACCAGGTAGCGACCCATGGATCAAGTCGACGACCACTGGTCTTTTCCAGTTCGCCCAATAAATCCTTCAAATTTGTGTTCCGATAGGCATGCTTTGCAAAGTAGGTCTGCAGGCCTGAAATGAAATTCTCTCGACCAACATGAGCAACCAATTGCTGTAAAACAGATGCGCCCTTCGCATATGTGATGCCATCAAAATTAGCCTTTACGGTTTCAATATCGACCATATCGGTAGCGATTGGATGAGTGGATGTGAGTTGGTCTTGGCGATATGCCCAGTTCTTTCTCTCTGCATTAAATCCAGCCCAAGAATTCGTGAACTTGGTGGCTTCTACAAGCGCTAGATATGAGGACCATTCAGCAAAAGATTCATTGAGCCAGAGATCATCCCACCATTTCATAGTTACTAGGTTTCCAAACCACATATGAGCCATCTCATGAAGAATTGTGTTTGCCCGCGCGTTGTACATGCGCTCCGTAACTTTGGAGCGGAAAACCAACAATTCTTCTCGGAAAGTCACGCAACCCGCGTTTTCCATCGCTCCCCAGTTGAAATCTACAACAGCAATTTGATCATATTTATCGAACGCATAGGCGAGACCGAAAACCTTCTCGAAGTATTCAAAGCCCTGCTTTGTAATCAAGAAAATCTCGTCAGCATCCAAGTGCTGGAAAAGCGATTTTCTACAGTAAATACCTAATGGAATTCTCTTTGCGCCTTTGTACTCGTCTTGAACATGTGCGTAAGGTCCGGCTACCACTGCAGTTATGTAGGTAGACATAATCGGAGTTGTAGTGAACTCCCAAGTTTTTGTGTCTCCGGATTCAATAGAGCTTTTGACCGGATTATTTGAAATTACCTGCCCATGGGACGGCGCGATCACCTTAAAATCGAACGTTGCCTTTAGGTCTGGTTGATCGAAGCAGGGGTACATATTTCTAATAAAAGCAGTTTCACCTTGAGAGTAGAGATAAACCTCATTATCAACCGGATCAACCGAACGCTGTAGACCTTCGCCTGTTTTCGAGTAAACGGCCTCTATTTCAATAATTAGTTCATTCTCAGACTTCAATTCATCTAATTGCAGAGATTGGCCGGTAAATTTTGAATCTGGAATAGACGCCCCGTTCAAAGTCGCCGAAATCAGTTTTTTCCCAACGGCATCAATAAAGGTAGAAGCGCCCGGTTGGTTGCAACGGAACTTAACTATCGACTTTGCGTAAAACGTTTCGCTACCCTTTGTGACATCAATTGTCACTTGGTAGTTATCTACCTTAAGTAGGTTTGAGCGCTCGAAGGCTTCAGCGCGGGAGAGATTGTTACCTGGCATGCGCTCATCCAACCATAATGAGAATATTTGCCACTATGGAAAGTCAGAGCCCATCTACATTTCGATTAAGGAGCTTTCGACTTCGCGGGGATCGTATGACAAAAGCTCAGGCTGAGGCGCTCGCCAATCATTGGAATAGATATGAGATATCGCTACAGGGCATAATCAATCCAAGAGATATTTTCTATTCCTTTAAGCCTAAGAGAGTTATCTTTGAAATCGGAAGCGGAATGGGTGAAGCAACCGCAAAAATTGCAGCCGCAAATCCAGAGATAGGTTACGTCGCCATCGAAGTTCATCGCCCCGGAATCGGTGCTCTAATTATTCGAGCCGAAGAAATTTCTGTTAAAAATTTACGAATAATAAATGCTGATATTCTAGATGTGCTAAATCATGTAGATGACAATCTAATTGATGGCTTCCATATCTTCTTTCCCGATCCTTGGCATAAGAGAAAACAGAATAAAAGGCGACTTCTGCAGCCCTCTTTTATCTCCTTATTAAGTAGAAAGCTAAAGCATGGAGGAGAGATATCTATTGCAACAGATTGGCTGCCTTACGCGCAAGAAATTGGACGCAACTTTGCCGCAAATCCAGATTTTGAAGGAGGGGTTGTCAGGCGACCAGATTGGCGTCCAGTCACTAAATTTGAAGGTAAAGGAATTTCAAAAGAACACATCGTTACAGATTTCCATTATCGGAAACGTTAAAGAGATCCATCTTTCTCGTACTTCGAAATCATTCCAATCCTACGGATATGACGTTCATCGTTGCTAAATGGGGTATTTAGAAATACATCAACCATTTCAAGGCATAAAGCTTCGTCATGCATACGTCCGCCTAGCGAGATTACATTTGCATCGTTATGGGTTCTGGCTAGCTTTGCGATTTCAACACTCCAGACCAGAGCGGCTCTAACTCCTTTAACTTTATTTGCGACCATCTGCTCGCCATTGCCGGAGCCTCCCAAAACGACTCCAAAAGAACCGGGCTCTTTTCCAACTGCCTCAGCGGCAGGGAAACAGAAGACTGGATAGTCATCTAGCGGATCAAATGTGTGAGGTCCATGGTCGATAACTTCATGACCCTTGGCTTTCAAGTGGGCAACTATCTTGTTCTTAAATTCGAGACCGGCGTGATCGCTTCCTACATGGACTTTCATGAGCACACTCTCTCAAAACTTCACCGAAAAATAGGAGAACCACCAGTGTTTCCACTGGCGGTTCTTACTCTATTAGGAGGTAGTGCCTAACTTTTGGGAATTTAAGTTGTTACGGACGAGGACCCTTCCCGTGGCCTCTTCCGCCCATGAAATCCAACCCTTTGATTTTTCCTAGGCCTTTGGCTCGATTCACCTCAACGGTGATTCGTTCCTCGAGATTGGCTTTCAATTTAGTTGCTTGTTCAGCGGTAATTCGCCCCGCGGCTAAAGCGCTATCAACATTCTTAGAGTGGAATGTGACAATTGCGCTAACCAAAGCATCCTTCTTTGCTCCGGCAATAGCTGCAAGACTTTCACCTGCCTTAATTCTTGAAAGCAGATCCGCTTCACTGATTCCCAAAGTGTCGGTGACTACTTTCAAGTAAGCATCCTTCATTGCTTTTGCTTCCGATTTCATGGAGGACATCGAATCCTTGAGTGCTTGCTGGATCGCATCAACCTGAGTTGTGGTCAATGTTCCCTTAGTGACAAGTCCGTTCAAGACGTTACCCAAAATCGCGTCTCTTCCCATTTTCTTGTCATCTGCGGAGGCTAGGGAAACACTTCCCAGAGATAGCGCAACGGCCGCTGCAACTGACGCCGCAACTATTTTTGTTCTTTTCAATTGATACTCCTTCTTCTATCCATCGAACACCCATGTATCCGATGTCTTTATGGAACACCCGAGTTCTGAGAAAAGTAACCTTGAAAGGTTAGAACTAGGTGTGAGTCTTCTAGTCCGCCAAGGTTATACGCCTGATATCTCAGAATTCCTATAGGCAAATTGGACTGTAGATAACTCGTCAGAGAGCTCATTCTGATAACTCCCCATCCCGACCCTCGGGAGGCCAGCCCCAAAAGGAGGGGCAAATGATCAAGCCAATTCGCGCTGTAGTAATTGCAACTCTAATTCTGCAAACTATTAATCCAGCGGCAAATTCTGCCGGTAGGACAAACCAAAGTATTGCGAACACAATTCTTAACGGAAAAGGTGCGCCAACTTCCAACATTGGAATCAACGGCGATTTTTACATCGATATCTCAACGTTCAATATGTA
>Ga0172373_10003947_pt1 | contig 21207 bp, 14 predicted proteins | sample Lak10m_2_FD_114546 | JGI IMG/M metagenome (GOLD analysis project Ga0172373, IMG submission 114546) | Freshwater microbial communities from Kabuno Bay, South-Kivu, Congo - kab_092012_10m | ecosystem: Environmental > Aquatic > Freshwater > Lake | place: Democratic Republic of the Congo...
GAGATTGGCGAACACGTTAAAATCTATCAGGGGGTCACGCTTGGGGCGCTCAGCGTGCGCAAAGAGCTGGCTCAGACCAAGCGCCATCCTACTATTGAGGATGGGGTGGTGATTTATTCCGGGGCTACCATTCTGGGCGGAGCTACCGTCATTGGCCGTGGTAGCGTCATCGGAGGGAATGTATGGCTCACGGAAAGCGTACCGCCCAATAGCCGGATATACTACGCCCGGAATGACTAACCCTTAAGGTACGGCTAATTCCATAATTTAATAAAAAACGGGTTTGCAATGGCTGGAATTCTGGATGTAATTGGCAATACGCCCCTGGTGGCGTTGCGCTGCAAGAACCCTCGGGTGCGGGTCTTTGGGAAACTAGAGGGACAAAATCCCGGAGGGAGTGTAAAGGACAGAGCGGCTTATGGCATGATTAAAGGAGCCCTCGACCGGGGGGAGCTGCGCCAGGGGCAACGAATGATAGAGGCGACGAGCGGCAATACCGGTATTGCACTGGCCATGATTGCCCGGCTATTCGGTCTGGATATCACGCTGGTGATGCCCGACAACTCGACGGCCGAGCGGGTGCAAACTATGGAGGCCTATGGGGCAGAGGTGGTGCTTACTCCGGCGTCTGAAGGGATTGAATACTCCAGGGAGTATGCGGAGGAGGCGGTGCTCCGGCATGGCTATTACATGCTCAATCAATTTGCCAATGACGACAATTGGCGAGCCCATTATCAAAGCACCGGCCCGGAAATATGGCGGGATACCGAAGGCGCGGTCACTCATTTCGTGTCTTCCATGGGGACAACCGGCACGATTATGGGTGTTTCCCGATTTCTGAAGGAAAAAAATCCAGGCGTTCAGATTGTTGGCGTTCAACCGGCGGAAGGTGCCAGTATCCCGGGAATCCGTCGCTGGCCAGAAGCTTACCTGCCAAAGATTTACCATCCCGCGTGGGTAGATCGCATCCTCGATGTAGGCCAACAGGAGGCGATTGATAGCATGCGCCGCCTGGCTTCGGAAGAAGGGGTTTTTGCCGGTATGAGCAGCGGAGGATCGGCTGCTGCCGCCCTGCGGCTTGCTGCCGAACTCGACGAAGGCTGTGTCGTGTGCATCCTCTGCGATCGTGGCGACCGTTACCTATCTACCGGCTTGTTTGGGAAAAGCTAAAAGCCGGTACTCGGCCACTCGGTATGCTTCTCGTCCTGCATACTGAGTTCCTCCGGGGTAGAAGGAGGTAGTCCGCTGTGCTTATACACCTTCGAAAACCGTATGCGCTGGCTGTAAGGAAACACCGTGACGATTTCGCCTCGTTGCAGCCTTTCCTGCACGCCGTGCCAGAAGCCTACGTCGTACAGGTCGGCATGTCGTTTTTTGAACATCTCCCGGATGTCTGCTCGTCCAATCAGGAATTTGGTGAATTCCTCCGGAAAAATGTCATCCGGGCCTACTGAATACCAGGGCTCGGACGACCAGTCGTCTTCGTCGTACCGCGACACGGGGATGCGGCGGAAGTTTAGGTCGGTGATAAAGCTAATCTCATCGTAGTCGTAGAAAACGACGCGGTTGAGGCGGGTTACCCCAAAGTTCTTTAAGAGCATATCCCCTGGGAAAATATTGACGGCAGCCATGTCCTTGATCGCCCGCCCATAATCGCGAATGACGTCTTCCGCTTCCTCCGGGGTGGCGTGTTCGAGGTACAGGTTGAGCGGGGTCATGCGCTTTTCAATGTACATGTGTTTTATTTCGAGCTTATCGCCATAGACTTTAACCTTGGAAGGGCATTCGCGCAACAGCTCGGCGATCAGTGCATCATCAAACCGGCTTTTGTCAAAAATAAAATTTTCAAACATGTGGCTATCGGCCATCCGACCGACGCGGTCGTGCATACTGACCAGTTCGTATTTCTCGCGCACTTCCTGTTCGGTGACGTTCTTCGGCGGCTGAAATTTGTCTTTAATCATCTTAAACACCATACTGTAAGATGGCAGGGTAAACACGGCCATGACCATACCCTTAATACCCGGTGCGATGATGAATTTGTCGGAAGTAAGCTTCATGTGCCGCAAAAAATCCCGATACAGCACCGTTTTTCCGTGTTTTTCAAATCCGATGGAGTTGTATAATTCACCCAGACTCTTGAAGGGTAGTATGGTGCGCAGAAAGTCCACCATGTCGCTTGCAATGTCGGTATCCACCTGAAAATACGCGCGGTTGTAGCTAAATAGGGAGCTTACATCATTCACTTCAAGCAGAATGGTATCTACATAAATACCATTTTCTTCATTCAACAGCGGCATGATAAAGGGGTATAGCTTGTCTTCGAGAAAAAGCCGCCCTACGAGATAGGCTCCTTTGGAGCGATAAAAAACGGATTTGAGCATCTCAATCCGGGCGTGTCGCAGGCTGCGCTCGTGTACGTGAAGCTTTCGGCGCAAGGTATCTGCGATATACCAAATATCGCGGTTGCGGTGTTCAAACGGCACATCAAAGGTGTAGCAGGATAAAATCTGGTGGAGCGTATGTTCTACGGGGTTGGTGAGAAAGAACGTATAATAGATCGGTACCGCAGAATGAAATTCGCGATAGGTACCCGTAGCCTCTACAAACATCAGCTCTTTGTCGGCGCTAAGTCCTTTGTGGCTATGTCGGAAGACGGAGTTGTAGAAGGTCTCTGCAATATTGCGGGTGTTGAAGTTAAATATTTCCTCCAGGTACATTTCTTTGATTTCCTGCCAAATATGTCGGTCTTCAGCGAGGGGGCCCAAAAAGGAAAGGACCTGTTCGGTGGCTTTGCCTACGGCCTCCCGATAGAGGAAGTTGCGTTCTTTGGAATCGTTTTGCATGCCATGCCAATCGCGGATTTCAAACCGGATTTTAGCGCGTTTGGTGATGCGCTTAAACATGTGGTGATAATGGATATAGGCATCCAAAATCAGGTACGCCGCTTCGTATGGTTTTAATTTTTCGAACATGGGCGGATGTTTAGTTGGGTTTCTGATAGCGGATGGGCTGTGTCCAGGCTTGTTCTACATCTCCCGGCTGATAGGGATTGAATTTGGGTTTGCTGGAAATGACGGTGGCGCGCACAAACAAGTCATCTGGCTGAATGATGTACGCCGCTTCTGTACCGGAATGGGTGGCCAGCAGGGTAGGGGCGCTACCCCCTTTTTTCCACCCCCTGAATTGAATGGTGTACTGAACAGACGGCTCACTTTGTACGCGCAAGTAAATGCGGTTGGATTCCTGATAAAGGGAATCGAGGGTCACTCCGGTACTGGCATAAAATCGACCGGCTTCCATCGATTGAATCAATGCGGAGGCCGACAGCGCTGATGCCTGAACCATAACCCAGCCTCTGCCGCTGTTGCTATAGGTTGGGCCAAATAAAAAATAGTTGTGGCTATCGTCCGTCGCCAGGCCGTATAGCAATGGTTTTTGCTGTTGCAGGTAAGAAAAGTTGATGCGATCCCACATTTCTTCCGTACCCATACGGGCACTATCGCCGTAATTATACACGGAAGGGTGTCCGTTGAAGACCTCAAAAAAGCGTTCACCTCGCACTTCCATAATATCTTCTGCGCTGACACCCCATACGAAATTGGGATGGTTGATATGGGCAATCATAGGGATGCCGGTAGCTTTCCGCTGGGCGTACACCGCATCAATGGTCTGCTGCATGATATGGGCTACACTGCTGCCAGTGGCGGGTGCTATGTATTCCTGTACATTGGTTGCGTTGATGTGTATGGGCCTTCCGAAGTAGCGGCTGGTGATTTCTTCGCTCTTTAGGATGAGGAATTTACCTGCTTCCTCAAAATAGGGCTGGTATTCTGGGAGTGTTTTGAGTCGTACTTCGAGGGTATCGCCGGGGAGGGTGCGAAAGTGGACCCAATCTTTGCCAAAATTGCGCAGGTATCGCTCAAACACCCGACGCCGGCTGGGAGCTTTGGGTACCTGAATCCAGCGTTCGCCTTCCTGAAATGTATTATGGTCGGATAATCCCACAAAATGGTACCCGTTTGCTTTGTACCAGTCCATTATCATTTCCGGGTAATCATCCCCATCGCTCCATAGGGAGTGGGTGTGCAGGTTGCCTTTGTACCAGGTTTGGCTAAATGCGGTAGTGCTGTGTAGCAGGTAGGCGAGTCCAACAATGAGTAGGTGTTTGGTGGTCATAAGCCGGGCTTACAAGGTGACAAAAAAGGCGGTGGCCAGAGGTGCCGGCTGTTAAATAAATTAAAAACAGGCACATACACAAAGGTACTATTTTTTAGAAGGCTAATGATATGCGGCTATTCGGGAAAAAGGAGGATCCGGGCGGATCTAAAAAAGGAGAGGCTGTCTCGTACGTCCTTTGAAAATACCACGGAAGGTGGCGGAATACTTTTTGGACAGCCTCTTCTTTTTCTAATGGTTTTCGTGTGCTTCGTTTTCTTCATGGGAGCCTTCCTGCTCCCTTCCTCCCCCCTGGGTTTTGGGGGAGTTGGTGGTATTGGAGCTGCCGGCCTGTTGGTAGCTGCTATTAAACCAAGTGGCCAGGGCACTTCGCTGTTCTGCGCTGAGTCGGGCCTTGGCGTGCATCCAGGTATAGGATTTCATAGGCATTTCGGCGGATTGTACCACCTCGGCGCATTCTTCGAGTTTGTGCGCAGCACGTCCGGGTTCGTATGTTCCCCACGTGGAAAAATTGAGGTGCTCCCTTCCTTCTTCGACATGGTGTTTTACCCAGGCACCAACGGGTTGAAGGCGGGTGTAGGCAGGATAGACGGTAGTGTTGGAGTGGCAGTCGTAGCAGGATTGGCGAATCAGTGTGGCGATTTCCTGTGGTGGATTGCTCAGGGAGAGGTAGTCCTGGTTGGTATCGACAGAGGGGTTGCTGCGGTCGATTTGAAAGAATTGAAGCGCGAGGAACACGAAGGTGATGCCTCCGAGGATTTTTTTGGTTCGCTTAGTCATAGTAGTACTTTTTGGTAAAGGAATCAATAAAAAAGGTGTAAAGCCGGGGCTGAACAGGTGGGCGCCATCGGATACGCGGTGGTATAATACGCGTGTTTATCCGATGGCGCGCGGGTGTTACTCTTCGCTTCCAGCCAGGATACCGTTGAGGTAGTAGGCACCGCTGAGGGCGATAACAGATTGGGGATTGAGGTCGTTTACGACGACGAATTTGCCGTCGGTCCCTCCGGTGCGTACGGGTGTTTTCAAGAATCCATTATTTTTCTGTACGAATACAAACGCTTGGTCACCGGCACGGATAACCGCGGTTTCGGGTACTGTGAGCTGCGCTTTATTTTCTGTAAAAATCCGTGCCTGGATGAACGTTCCGGGGAAAAGTTGGGTTGGCTCTGGTTTGAAATGGCCATGTACATTAATTGTTTTGGATTCGGGATCTACCATTCGGCTGAGCAGGTGCACTTCTGCTGGGTATGTCTCGCTGCGTCCGGGCACGCGCACTTCGATGCGTTGGCCTTCGTGTAGCATAGGGATATCCCGGGCAAATACCCGCAGTTCGGCGTGTACATGGGACACATCGAGGATTTGGTAGAGCAGGTCTTCGGCGTTTACCAGTTTGCCTGGATTGATATTGACTTTGTCTATGAATCCATGGATAGGGGAATACAAGGTAATTTGTTCCTGGATGACCTGAGTGCTTTCGAGTTTGGGTACATCGATTCCGATGAGCTTAAGTTCTGTTTTCAATCCCTGATACCTCGCTTTGGCCAGTTTGTAGTCTGCTTCTGCCTGTTCGAGGGATTTTTGGGACGTGGCTTCGTTGCTGGCGAGGTTTTTTCTTCGGGTGAACTCTTTTTCGAGCATACTAAGTTGGCTCAGGTTCTCCAGAAATTCGCGTTGCAGGCGTACGAGATCGGGATGGGAGAGGGTGGTTAGCCGCTGCCCTTTTTTGACCGATGAGCCGGGCAACTGGTCCACGTCTTTCACAATACCTTTGACGGGCGCGTGTACCGCAATCATATTCTGAGGGGGCACATCGATAATACCGGAACACTCGATGGCCAGATCGAGGGCGCGCATGCTGGGGGTGCCGGTTTGGATATCAGCCATTTTGAGTTGTTCGGCACTGAGGGTAATCACCTGTTCCGACACGGGGGCGACGGGGGCTTCGGCTGGTTCTGTTTTTTCGTGTTTGCAAGCCGAAAAAGCGAAGAGGAGTACAGCGAAAAAGGATATTTTTTTGGTAAACATATTGCGATGATTTGAGTGTAATGAATGGGTGTATTTTAGTGGCGCCAGTAGGTCCAGTCGGTAAGGGCCATGTTGAAGCGATGTAATAAATTCAGGTGTTCGAGTTCGCTTTGTACGGCGCTTTCCAAGCTGAGGAAAATCTGAAAATAGTCGGTTTCTCCGCTTTGAATCCTGAGTTCGGCTAATGTGCGGAGTTGTTGGGCTTGTTTCAGCAGGGAATCGCCTTGTGTGTTTAGCAGATCGATGATTAGGCGGAGTTGGGCTGCGGAAGACTCCCGTTGTCGGGCGATTTGGAATTCCAGTGCATTCAGGTCGGCTTCGGTGGCCAGTTGTTGGAGCCGGGCAATATCGGTTCCTGCTTTCCAGTATTTGCGGAAGAGTGGAATAGAAACGCCGGTGGTGAGGGTTTGGAAGAAATACCCGTCGGGTCGTAGGCTGACGGCAGTATAGCCGAAATTCCATTCGGGGGCGATGAGTTTTTGTTGAAGTTGTACCTGATGTTGGGCGATTTCGACCTGCAGGACACCTGTTTGGCGCAGCTCGTTGCCGGCGCTGGTATCTATGGGCAGCGCAAGCAGTGGGTAATCGCCGGCAGGAAGCTCCCATACGCCGTCGAGGAAGGCCGTGCGGCGTAGTTCCTGGAGTGCCAGCATGGTTTCTGTTTCTGCCTGGTGTACTTTTTGTGTAGCCAGTGCATATTTGTTGTCTGCCAGGCTTTTTTCGAGCAGGTCGGCATCTCCATTTTGATAGAGCAGGGTTGTTTTTTGCTGAAGCGACTCAAAGAGGCGTAGCTGGTATTTGAGTAGCTGCAACTGATGCCCTTTGTATAGCCAGTCGAGCCATTTAAGGGTTACTTCGCGGTCGAGTTGGTATTCGAGTAGCTTTTTTTCCTGCGCTTTGAGCGTGGTATTGGAGCGGGCGAGTGCCAGCTTTTGCTTGTCGGCCGCGGGGTTGCCCAGGCTTTGGGAAAAGGACAGTAGGTAATCCGCTGCGCGGGTATTCATCTGGCCGCCGTTGAGTTGAAATTGGGCGGGGGGCAGGTACCTGGCCTGGTCGGCACTTCGTGCGGCTGCCTGCGTTTGTATCTCTGCTGCCTGCAGTGCCGGATGGCGGGTGTGTGCGTGTTGGAGTGCGAGCGGAAGCGTGAGCGGAATGCCCTGTGCTTGTATTTGGAATGGGTTCAACAATCCAAGTGCCAGGAATATGCCGAGGGCTGCTGCGGGGGGCGTGATCGGATTGCGCCGGCGGCGGTTGACCATCAGGTAGAGTGCAGGGAGTACGACCAGGGTGAGGAGGGTGGAAGTGACCAGTCCGCCGATAACTACGGTGGCTAAGGGTTTCTGCACTTCTGCGCCATTGGAGGTGGAGGTAGCCATTGGGATAAATCCGAGGGCAGCCACGGTGGCAGTCAGGATGATTGGGCGGAGCCGTGTCAGACTTCCCCGGATGATGACATCTCTCAGGTGTTGTTCGTCATCCTCTTTCAAATCCTGGTTGAAAAAGTTGATGAGTACAATTCCGTTTAGCACGGCTACTCCAAACAGGGCAATAAATCCAATGCCGGCGGAGATGCTGAAGGGCATGCCGCGCAGCCATAGGGCCAGGATACCTCCAATCGCGGATAAGGGAACGGCGCTGAAAATCATGAGGGCATATTTTGCGGTTCCAAACGTGAAAAAAAGCAGGATAAAAATCATGCCCAGGGCAATGGGCACCGCAATGCTGAGGCGTGCGCGGGCTGCTTCCAGGTTTTCAAACTGGCCGCCATAGCTAATCGTATATCCGGGAGGAAGCGGGAGCTTTTCTTCCAGGGTCTTCTCTATGTCTGCTACCAGGCTGGCGACGTCGCGGTTGCGCACGTTAATTCCTACGTTGATACGCCGGCGTGCTTCTTCGCGGGAAATCATCATTGGGCCCTCCTTGTAGCTCACCTCCGCTACTTCGCTCAATGGAAGCGTTCTGCCATCGGGGAGGTGTATGAAGAGAAGTCCCAGGTTGAGGTCTTTCCGGTATGCTTCCTGTAGCCGCACCACGAGGTCAAACTGCCGTTCGTTTTCGAACACGACTCCCGCCGAGGTGCCGGCGAATGCGGTGCGCACGAGGGTGTTCAGCTCTTCAATATTTAAGCCGTGTTCCGCAATGCGTTCCCTGTTGTACTGTACTACGAGCTGTGGGAAGCCTTCTGTTTGCTCTACTTTGACATCGCCGGCACCGGGTATGTGGGCTACCAGTTCACCAGCCTGATCAGCTAGTTTTTTGAGGATGTCGGTATCCTCCCCAAAAATCTTAATGGCAATATCTGTTTTAGCTCCCGTCATCAGCTCGTTAAATCGGAGTTGTATGGGTTGGGTGAACTCGAAGGAAGCGCCGGGGATGACCTCGAGTTTGGCTTTCATCTTATCCACGAGCGCTTCCCGTGTATGGGCACTTGTCCATTCTTCCCGTGGCTTCATGACAATCATGATATCGGCGTCTTCTACGGCCATGGGGTCGGTGGGCACTTCTGCCGTACCTATTTTAGAAACGACGTGCTGTACCTCGGGGAAGTTGTCGAGAAGGATTTTCTCTGCTTTGGAAGAAGTTTGGACGCTTTCGCTAAGGGTGCTGCCGGGTTGTATGGTCATCTGCATAGCGAGGTCTCCTTCTTCGAGCGTGGGAATAAATTCGGAGCCCATACGGCTAAAAATGAGCAAGGCGACCAGCAGGAATGAAAACGAGATTCCAATGGTCGTTTTTGGCCAAGCCAGGGCACTTTCCAGTATGGGTCGGTATCCTTTCCTGAAAACCTGCATCAGCCGGTCGGCAAAGGTAGGGCGGGTGCTGATTTTTCTGGAGAGTGCCAGGGAGGCCATCATGGGCACGTAGGTAAGGGAGAGCAACAAGGCCCCCAATATGACAAAGGAAAACGAGAGCGCCATGGGGCGAAACATTTTCCCCTCTACGCCGGTCAGGGTCATGACCGGAATGAATACCACGAGGATGATAATAACCCCAAAAAAAGCGGACCGGAAAAGCTCCGCGGAGGATTTGGTCACTACCTGATCCATCTCACTGCGCGTCAGTGTTTTTCCGGCAAAATAGGCTACTAGGGCGTGGAGTACCCCCTCTACCACAATGACGGCTCCATCGACGACGATCCCAAAGTCGATGGCTCCCAGCGACATGAGGTTGGCCGAAACGCCAAAAGCATGCATGAGTATGATGCCAAAGAGCATCGCCAGGGGTATCACGGAAGCGACAATCAATCCTGCCCGCAGGTTGCCCAGCAATAGGATGAGGACCAAAATGACGATAACACCTCCTTCGAGCAGGTTGGTCTTTACGGTATGGATAGTTTTGGAAACGAGGTTGGCCCGATCGAGGTAAGGATATAATTCGATGCCCTCCGGAAGGGACTTCTGTACTTCTTTGACGCGCTGTCGTACGTTCTGGATGGCTTCTGAAGAGTTCGCACCTTTCAGCATGAGGGTAATGCCACCCACGGCTTCTCCTTTGCCGTCCATGGTCATCGCGCCAAACCGATTAGGGCTTCCGAGCCGGAGCTGCGCAATGTCGCGCACCAACACGGGATTCCCTTCCCGTACGCCTACTACAATCTTGCCGATGTCATCCAGGCTTTTAGCCAGCCCTTCCGTGCGGATATAGAAGGCATTCGTCGTTTTCTCGATATAGCTCCCGCCGCTGTTTTGGTTGTTTTTAGCCAGCGCGTCGAATACCTCCGCTATCGAAAGGTCAACACTCTGGAGTAATACCGGGTCAATCGCTACCTCGTATTGTTTTAAATATCCGCCAAAGCTGCTTATTTCGATGATGCCGGTAATCCCCGCCATCTGGCGTTTGACGATCCAGTCCTGAATCGTACGCAGTTCCATGGCGTCGTAGCGACCTTCATAGCCGGGTCGTACGCGCAACACGTATTGATAGATTTCGCCGAGGCCGGTGGTAATCGGCATGAGTTCGGGCTGCCCCAGCCCTTCGGGAATGCTACTGGTAGCTCCTTCCAGCAGCTCCCGCACTAGTTGGCGCGCTTCTAGTATGGGCATGTTTTCATCAAAAACGACCGTTACCACAGAGAGTCCGAATCGGGAAATGGAGCGAATTTCCTGCTTTCTAGGCAGATTGGCTAAGGCCACTTCAATAGGTAGGGTAATAAATTGCTCCACTTCCTGTGGTGCCAGGGAGGGGGAAACGGTTACGACCTGTACCTGGTTGTTGGTGATGTCGGGCACGGCATCTACGGCCAGCTGCCGCATGGATAGTAATCCGGCTATGAGTAATCCTGCTATGAGTAGCCCTATTAGAAGTTTCTGTTGAACAGAAAACTGAATAAGCCTGTAAATCATGAATGTGGGTTGTTTGAAATGTATAAATTCATATCGCGACAGCGTGCGGGCAATCGGATAGTCGAAAAAATTCGGGGGTATAACAGACGCCCTGGAAAGCGGTATGGACAGGCACCATCGGAGTGCCTGAAGGACGGTAGCCTATCGATGAAAGGTCGCGGAAATGGTACAAAGGACGGTTGTTCCAAGCCGGGGTGTACCAGGCTATCTGGATTGACACATCGGCAGTATGCCAACGCTGCTATTGCCTATAGATTCGTTGTTCGCCTACCTGAGCTTTCCCATTATCTGCGTCTCGGAGCCGATAAGCCGCACCGGTTACCATGCCTGACTCCGTCGGAATTGGTTAGGCGCGTACAGGCGGCTGGAGGAGGCGCGTACTGAAGTCGTCTCCGGATGGGTGTATAAAGAAAAAGAGCGATTTTTGAGGAATCGCGATGGGTTGTGTTGGTGGGATAAGACGGTGTGTGGGCAAATCCATTATGGAAACCACGAGGTGATCCAATGATTGGAACGGAAGGTTGTGGTGGTTGTGCTGAGGTAGCTTCTGATGGCTGGAGGGCCTGAAAAAATGGAGCTGAAGGAAATCAGATGCAGAAAATACCTGCCCTGCTTCCCTGGATTCGGCCGCGTGCTCCTGGAAATGGTAGTAGGCTTCAGCCAGACGTGGAATCTGACTGAAATCAGCCCCTGGGAACAAACTGCCCAAGAACATATAAAATACCATGTTCCATGCTATAAACTTCACGGCGAATTAAAGTTCGATTAGTATCAAAAGTAAGGGTTTTTATTAAAATCTGCAAATGAAGGCATGCTTGAACGAAAATATCCGGGGAGCCGACCGGCCACCCGGATATCATAAAAAAGGTATGCTGATGCTTAAAATTCTCAGATTGTTTTTTTGGCCAGGTAGAAATCCACTTGTTCGTATTCGGTGCTGGCGATGCGTGCGTCCATTTCTGCCAGTGTTTTTGGTGGAGGAACGATGGCTTTATCGCCGGGGCGCCAGTTGGCGGGGAGCGCTACTGCTTTTTCGTCGGCCGTTTGGAGGGCTATCAGTATGCGCTTCACTTCGTCCATGTTCCGGCCTATATTCAGTGGATAATACAATACCAGGCGGACAATGCCTTCCGGGTCGATGAAAAACACGGCACGTACAGCTGCCGTAGCACTGGCACCAGGGTGGAGCATCCCATAGAGGTTGGCCACTTTCATGTCGAGGTCGGCTAGGATGGGGAAGTCCATATATACGCCAGTCTTTTCACGCACATTATTTACCCACGCCAGGTGGGAGTGGATGCTGTCGATGCTGAGGCCCATAAGTTTTGTGTTATGGGCAGCATAAAAATCTTTATCGACGGCAAATTCGGATAGTTCCGTAGTACACACCGGGGTGAAATCTGCCGGGTGGGAGAAAAGAATGACCCAGCTTCCTTTGTTGAATTCGGAAAAAGTAATCGGTCCGTGTGTCGATTGCTGGGTGAAATCAGGCGCTTTTTCGCCAATAAGGGGCATGTTGGGTTTTTGTATTTGGTTTTCCATGGTATAAACAGTTTATTTTCCTCAAAAATCAGAGGAAAACAGGGTCGAAATCCGTAACCCATATCACAGCGACATCAAAAATTTCATGAATAATGACAAAGTGATATAAATCACAGTAGGAATTGATTTATTTCATTCGAAAGGGGGGGGTGGTGCAATTATTTTTGAACCAACAAACCAATGGAGTCATGAAAAATTTAATGCTGTTCTTATCTACCTGCGTGCTGATTTGGGTTTCTGCCTTGGATCTAAATGGGCAGGTTGCGTACACTGCCAAATCCAGCAAAATGCAGATTAAAGGGACGTCCTCTCTGCATGAATGGGAATCAGATGCCACGAAGGTTTCGGCAGATGCCAAAATCAAAGTAGCAGCGGGCAAACTGGAAGATGTCACCAGCCTGACCGTCACCGTAAGTGTCAAGGCAATTAAAAGCACCAAAGGCAAAATCATGGATGATAAAACCTATGAAGCTTTTAAAGCCGACGCAAACCCCAACATCGTATTCCAATTGACCGATGTAGAAAGTATCACACCTTCCGGTAGCGGGTTCTCCGTGAAAGCTAAAGGCAATCTTAGCATGGCCGGCAGTAAAAAACCGATATCCATGACGGTTACTTCCACCGTTGCATCTTCTGGTGCGGTTACTTTTAAAGGGAGTAAAAAACTGGATATGCTCGATTTTGGCATGGTGCCACCCAAAGCCCTGGCGGGTTCCATTAAAGTGGGTCCCGAAGTCGAAATCGTATTCGAACTCAGCATGGCGCCCTCCGCTATGTAATACGGGTCTTTCTTCAGATAACAGTTCAACTTTTTATACCATCTAGCTCATTTGGATAAGCGGCTACCGCCAGCGTATGTCCTGGCCGCCTTTTACCCGGATGATTCTTGTCCAAACTCAACAAATTCCTCTTTTATGAAAACGACAAAACACTTGCTCACTCTGGCGCTGGTATGCTTTGCAGTCGCCGCTTTTGCTCAACAACCCGAATTGCAATACTATCGTCCTTGGGACAAGTCGGGAATCAACGTCTTTGAGCCTGCTAAGAAAGCAGAACAACCAGCTTATGAAGGATTTAAAGTGCGCATCGGTGGTGCTTTCACGCAGGACTACCAAATGCTCAAGCACGAAAACAACCCAAACGGAAAAAACTACCTGTGGGGAACTATTGTTTCCGAAGGCGAAACGACCTCCGCTAACCTGAACGGCTTTAACCTTGCCCAGGCTAACCTCAACTTCGACCTGCAAATCGAAGACGGTATCCGCGTATGCCTCGAAAACTATATGTCTGCTCGCCACCACAACGAATTCTGGGTAAAAGGCGGATATATCCAAATCGACAAGCTGCCTATGTTCAACAACCCGGATTGGTACACCGATAACGTACGGGTTCGTATTGGACACTTCCAGCCCAACTTTGGCGACCAGCAGTTTCGCCGTACCGACGGCGGTAATGCCATGTACAACCCATTCGGCGAGAACTATATCCTGGATGCCTTTACAACGGAAATCGGAGGTGAAGTATCCGTGTATCCAGCAGATGGTCTGATGGTTTTGGCCGGCCTTACTTCTGGCTTAATCAACGGTAGCGTGGAAAACCTTCCCACGAAACCTATCGGCTCCAACCTGGAACCTACCAAACGCAACCCTTCCGTTCTTTTGAAAGTGGCTTATGACAAGCAAATCAACGATGACCTCCGCGTTCGCCTGTCTGCTTCTACCTACAACAACAGCAGCATCCAGCGCAATACCCTGTATGCAGGGGATCGCACAGGCTCCCACTACTTCATGGTGCTGGAAACAGCCGCCGCTACCTATAAGGATAATAAGGACTCCGGTCGTTTTAACCCAGGTATGACCAACCGCGTTCATGCGGTTATGATTAACCCATTCCTGAAGTATAAAGGCATCGAAGTATTCGGATCATACGAAACCGTAAAAGGTGGAACCTATGCCGAAGCAACCGATCGCAAGTGGACACAACTGGCAGTGGAAGGTATCCTGCGCTTCTTGCCCAACGAGCAAGCCTACATCGGTGCACGGTACAATACTACCACCGGTCGCCCAAGTGGAGCAGCATATACCGCCGACGTAACCATCAACCGTACTTCGCTGGTAGCTGGCTGGTTCCCTTCTCCTAACCTGTTGCTGAAAGGTGAGCTTGTTTCTCAGAAATACCTCGATTTCCCAACTTCTGTCATCTTCAACGAAGGCAAATTCAACGGTTTGCTGGTCGAAGCAGTGATTGGCTTCTAATGCCTGATACTGATTGAAATACCAGAAAGAAACCCTCCACTAGGGGCGCTTTCGAAATGGTGCTAATTCTCAACAAGCACATTCTCCACCATAGGCAGAGAATGTGCTTGTTGAGAATTATTACAGTACCTAACACACTATAATCACAGCGCTATATTTTACTACGTCTAGTTTATTCGAGTCCTTCGTGCCATACGTGGAGGTCTCGGTGCAACGGAAAGATTAGCGTGTAGTTAAAAATTACGTGGTTTTAAATAGCAATATATCCAAGGCTACACAACCCTTAACCCCGTTTACCCCATAGTTTTACCCTTCCCACCTCTGTTTTTGATTTAAAGTATATTGAAATGGAACCTTTCAGACAGGTGGGATACTTATTTTATCGGTTTTCATTTTATATGTTGTGCCAATGAAACGCCATCCATTCCTATTCGGGCCATTACCATCGAACATCTGCTTGTGGGCAGCACTCCTTTCGTTCGCCATGCTCTCGACAGCTTTTGACCGGCTGATTTCCCTCGCGCCGCTGACCGGCGTGCTTATCACCGAACAAAGCACGCTTGCACTCAACGGAAGCAGTAATGTCAATAAATTCTCCTGCGCGTGTACCCAAAAATTTACTCCGATAGAGTTGCACGCCACGATGTCGTCCAACCGTACCCTGGCCACTTTTGATCGCAGCGTCCTCAAAATTGCCACTACCAAACTGGATTGCGGTCAGAAAATGATGAACCGGGATATGTACGAAACCCTGAAAGCAGACCACTATCCCTATATTTTAATCGAGCTAAAAAAGGTACACTTCCCCTTGGGTATCACGCTGGATGATTGTGCCGAGTGGGTGGAACTGGACGCGGAGACAGTCATCACCATTGCCGGTACTGCTCGCAAAGTGCCCCTGAAAGTAAAAGCCCGTAACCTGGCTTCCGGTCGTTTCCAGTTTAAAAGCGCTCAATCCGTCAATATGACCGACTTTGGGATCACACCACCTACTGCGATGATGGGCGCAGTCAAGGTTAAAGACGCGATTTCAATCAACTTCGACCTGTTTGTCTCAGTAGGCCAATGACCCGCTAAAAGGTAAGGGATACGGAGGTTTTCTTCTTGTCTAATTGCACCGCTCCGGCTGCCCGACCGTTGAGTTCTACCTGAACCATATTGCGTTGATCGTCGAATAACTCCAGCAATACCTTACTGTCGATATAAAGGTGCTTGAGTTCCTGCGTCGCGGGCTTTAAATCGAGGTAGCAGGTAATGGCATTCAGGTTGTTTTCGGTGCGGCGAATACGGAAGGTAGTGGTTGTTTCATTTAGGCGCAATTGGATTTTTTCCTGTAGGTAGCGCTGCATCAGGGTTTCTACCTGTATTTTTCCCTGCGAAATCTGCTTTTCATACTGGCTATACTTAATGGCTTGTCCAAAATCGTCCATAAAGAGGGTAACCGCCATTTCAACCTGTCGGCTCTGCTTGTCCTGCGTAATTTCCAGCATACTTAAATGCACCGGGTGGGCAAAAGGGAGGAAATGGAGCAGCAATAAATGAGTCCAATAAGTTAGGTGCCACATAGTAGTATATACCGTTGTAGGTGAAAGAATGGTTTTGTTTAAGGGTGTCGCAGCGCATGGTGCGGTACGTGTCTGAAAAAGAAAAAAGGTGCCCTCCGCCAGCCAGTTCTATGTATCAACAAGCGGGCAGCTAGGAAAGGTTGTGGGGTGTATAAAATAAGGGCGATCTGCCATAGCTTGCCCTGAAAAAGAAAAAAAATTCCTTATTATTTCTTTGGTTTTAAAATCATTTCAGTAGAAAATTCTTTTTTTAAAACAATAAATGAAAGCATCTTCATATATTTGGATAATCAAGGCGAGAATAGCTCTTGGTGCACCTGAATAATGCGAAAAAGAAAATAGCGGACAGATGCGGGCAGCGCGTACATTTTTACCTATTCTGGAATGGCTTCCAACCTATCGTTGGAACGATTTGCGCTGGGATATGCAGGCTGGTTTGACCGTTGGGGTCATGCTGGTTCCGCAAGGTATGGCATATAGTCTGTTGGCGGGCTTACCGCCGATTTATGGGTTATATTCCGGTATTGTTCCGGTGATTATTTATGCGTTGTTTGGGTCTTCGCGCCATTTATCCGTGGGGCCGGTGGCGTTGGTTTCGTTGTTGGTCGTTTCTGGTTTGTCCGAAATGGCGGCGCCGGGGTCGGAGCGGTTTATTGTATTGGCTATTGAAACGGCTTTTCTTGCTGGGGCTATTCAGGTACTACTTGGGTTTTTTCGGCTGGGTTTCATGGTGAATTTCCTGGCGCACCCGGTGATGTCGGGATTTACCTCGGCGGCTGCTTTCATCATTGGGGTCAGTCAGTTGAAGTATTTGCTGGGAATCCCCTTGCCCCAGAGCAATCAGATACAGGTGATTGGGGCGGCCTTATTTGCGCACATCGGGGAGGTGCATTGGATTACGCTGTTGATGGGGTTGGCGGGAATTGCATTAATTCTGGTTTTGCGTCGTATTCGACGTACCCTTCCCACCGGTTTGATTGCCATTACCCTTGGCATTATTTCCGTGATGGTATTTTCGCTCGATTCGTATGGGGTGGATATTGTGAAGGAGGTGCCGAGAGGGCTTCCTGCCTTTGTTTCTCCGATTACCAGTTGGGAAGATATAAAGCAATTGTTTCCGCTGTCACTCACGATTTGCCTGATCAGCTTTATTGAATCCCTGGCCATTTCCCGCACGTTGGAAGCCAAGCACAAAACGTATAAAGTGATTCCTAATCAGGAGCTGATTGCGTTGGGTATTTCCAAGTTGGTGGGGGCTTTTTTTCAGGCATTTCCCACTACGGGAAGCTTTACCCGTTCGGCGGTAAACGAGGCCTCCGGTGCGCGCACAGGGATGTCTGCCCTGATTATGGCTTTGATTATGGCCTTGACCTTGTTGTTTTTGACCCCTTTCTTTTATTTTCTGCCCAAAGCATTGCTCGCTTCGGTGATTATAGCGGCGGTAGTTAGCCTGGTGGATTACAAAGAGGCGCTGCGCTTGTGGAAAAACGACCGGCGGGATTTTTATATTCTGATTGCCACGTTCCTGTTTACCCTCACCCTGGGTATTCAAAGTGGGGTGTTGATCGGAGTGGTGCTTTCCCTGGCGATGATGTTGTACAGCAACTCCCGCCCTCACGTGGCCTTGTTGGGGCGTTTGCCCAACACCTCGAATTACCGAAATATTTCCCGATTTGGAGAAGCAGAGCAGCGCAGTGATGTGCTCATTTTCCGTTTTGACGCGCAGCTCTACTTCGGCAATGCCAATTTCTTTCAGGAGCGCATTGAGCAGGCTCTGCACTCGGAAGGGGATGCGCTAAAGGTTTTTGTGCTGGATGCTTCCAGTATCAGTGAAGTGGACTCTTCAGGTATTATCGCGCTGGAGAACGTATGGGGGATGTTGCGTGCCCGTCGGGTAACGCTTTTGCTCGCGGATGTGATTGGCCCTGTTCGGGATAAGCTCCGCCGGTTTGGACTCTTGGAAGCAATCGGCGAAGCACACTTGTTTTTTAGCGTACATGAGGCGGTGAGTGCGTACGATGCAAATAAAATATCAGAATCAATTCAATAATTGCCTCGGTACGGAATAACGTATCGGAGGCCCCTGAAATCTATAAAACCAAAATGGCGTATGAAGTACGGTTTTATTATTGACAACCGGAAGTGTATCGGTTGTCATGCCTGTACCACGGCATGTAAGGCGGAACACCAGGTACCACTGGGTGTAAACCGCACCTGGGTAAAGCAGGTGGAAAAAGGTGAATTTCCTCATACGAGGCGTCTGTTTTCTGTGATGCGATGCAATCATTGCACCGATGCCCCCTGCGTGGAAATTTGTCCGGTGGAAGCACTCTTCTTTCGGGAGGATGGAATTGTCGATTTCGACAACCGCCGTTGTATCGGGTGTAAGTCCTGTATGCAGGCCTGCCCCTACGATGCGCTCTATATCAACCCGGAGAACAATACGGCGGCCAAATGCAACTACTGCGCACACCGCGTGGATATTGGTCTGGAGCCGGCTTGTGTAAATGTTTGCCCGGAGCACGCCATTATTTCCGGTGATATGGACGATCCGGAATCCGAAATCGCACAACTGCTGGCTCGTCAGCAAGTGACGGTGCGCAAAGCAGAAAAAGGCACCTCTCCCAACCTGTTCTATATCAATGCGGATGAAGCGTCGCTGACCCCCTCGCTCACAGAGCGTTCTTCGGAGTACTTCTGGAACTCTCAGTCGCTCGGCGTAGGGCATTATGCCAAGGAAGCTGAGAAAATGGCCTTCAGCAACGGCGACGTACTGGAAGCGCTGATGCAAGGCAACCGGCAGTCAATGACGGCAGGCGAGGTAGCTGCGCATGGCCCTGTGAAATCTATTGACATCAAACTGGGTAAGGCTCGCCGTATTTATGATACACCCGATAAAGGGGTACTCTGGGGGTGGGAAGTTCCTGCCTATGTTACCACAAAGGCTATCTCCTCCGGGGCGTTTTTACTTCCTGTCCTAGCTATTATGAGCGGCCAGGCTCAGCCTATGGGCTCCACTCTTTGGTGGGGTGTGGGTATGGCGCTGGTATTTCTGGCACTGACCGGGTTGTTCCTGGTGAAGGATTTGGACCGCCCGGATCGCTTTCTGAATGTATTGCTCCGCCCGCAGAAGCGTTCCTGGCTGGTTCGCGGTGGGTATGGTATTTCAGTATATGGTGCGCTAGTAGCCCTGTATGCGGCACTGCGCTATTTCGGCGTGTCTGCCGGCACCGAAATACTGGCGGTGTTGACCGTACCGGTAGCGCTGTTTGTATCTGTTTATACTGCCTTTTTGTTCGGGCAGGCCAAAGGGCGCGATTTCTGGCAGAGTCCGACCTTGGTGCTCCACATGTTGATTCATAGCTTCCTGGCGGGGGCTGCGGCTTATGCTATACTGGATGCGGTAGAACATGGCCCTGCTGCCTGGTCCGGGTTCCTGCGGGTCGTTCTGTTGGCTGGATTGGCATTCAACCTGTTTACGATTACTATTGAAATGACTATGCCACATCCTACGGTCGATGCCAAAACGGTCGTATCCATGATCCTAAAAGGCCGCTATAGCCAGTCGTTCTGGGTAGGGGTCATCGGTATCGGGAACATCGCACCATTGCTGCTGCTCATATTTGCCGGTTCTGGAACCATCGTACTGGCGGCAGCGGGTGTGCTTACGCTGGTAGGTATCTATCTCGCAGAGAAAATCTGGGTGGAAGCACCACAGCGCATTCCGCTGGTTTGAGTACACCGGGTTGTTTTATCTAAAAAATCAAAAAACATGAGCGATAAACGTCAGCATACTCTTATAGAACGCATTGCCGAGAAAATCGGCCTGATTCCGGATCTGCACCAGGAAACGGAAACGATGGAGCCGCGACTGGTTCCGGAGGGCACCCTCACCAACTTTCCGCCACCGGAGCAGTGGAACGATTGGGTGGAATACGAGGCTACGGATTGGCCACGGGTAAGCAAAAAACACTATACCATTGTACCTACTACCTGCTTTAACTGCGAGGCAGCGTGTGGCCTGACTGCTTTTATCGATAAGGAAACAGGGGCAGTGCGCAAGTTTGAGGGCAACCCATACCATCCCGCAAGCCGCGGCAGAAACTGTGCCAAAGGGCCGGCAACCATCAACCAAATTACAGACCCCGACCGCATCCTATATCCTATGCGCCGGAAAGGGCCCCGCGGAAGCGGTGAGTGGGAGCGGGTCAGCTGGGATGAAGCACTCGACGCCATCGCCGCGCGCATTCGAAAAGCCCTCCAGGAAAAGCGCAACAACGAAGTGGTGTACCACGTAGGCCGACCCGGTCATGAAGGGTATATGGATCGCGTGTTGCAGTCCTGGAATGTGGATGGGCACAATAGCCACACGAATATTTGTAGCTCCGGAGCGCGTTTCGGATACGCTATTTGGTATGGATACGATCGCCCTTCACCCGATCACGCCAATGCCGATTTTATATTCCTGATTAGCGCCCACCTAGAGAGTGGCCACTATTTCAACCCGCACGCCCAGCGTATCATTGAGGCCAAGATGAAGGGCGCCAAACTCGCCGTGCTCGACCCACGCCTCTCCAATACGGCCAGTATGGCCGATTACTGGATGCCTTCCTATCCCGGTACAGAAGCAGCCCTTTTGCTGGCTATGGCCAAAGTGATTCTGGATGAAGGGTTGTACAATCGAACCTACATGGAAAAGTGGGTCAACTGGGAAGACTATCTGCGCAATATGCACCCCGATTCACCGGTCACGTTTGAGCAGTATATCGAAAAAATGCGGGAGGAATACGCAGCGTTTACACCTGAATACGCTGAAACGGAAAGCGGGGTTAAAGCGACTATGATCGTAGATGTAGCCCGTGAAATAGGTAAAGCAGGAGAGCGGTTCTCTACGCACAACTGGCGTAGCGCTGCATCCGGCAACCTGGGCGGTTGGGCAGTATCGCGTTGCCTGCACTTCCTCAATGTACTTACCGGAAGTGTCGGCACCGTTGGCGGTACCTCCCCCAGCGCATGGAATAAGCTCAAGCCTAAGTTTTTCGATACGCCTCCGGCACAGAAGTTCTGGAACGAACTGCATTTTCCCAAAGAATACCCATTGGCATTCTTTGAGCCGAGCTTCCTGCTGCCTCACTTTCTGAAAGAGGGCAGGGGTCGCCTGGATACATATTTTACCCGCGTATTTAATCCCGTATGGACCTATCCCGACGGGTTCACCTGGATGGAGGCGCTGTCTGATGAAAATATGGTAGGTTGCCACGTAGCGCTCACTCCAACCTGGAATGAAACGGCGTA
>Ga0172373_10003948_pt1 | contig 21205 bp, 18 predicted proteins | sample Lak10m_2_FD_114546 | JGI IMG/M metagenome (GOLD analysis project Ga0172373, IMG submission 114546) | Freshwater microbial communities from Kabuno Bay, South-Kivu, Congo - kab_092012_10m | ecosystem: Environmental > Aquatic > Freshwater > Lake | place: Democratic Republic of the Congo...
ACCCGCGCACAGAAACAGCGGGAGGAACATCGGGAGCTGCAGGAGGAGCTGCGGGAGGGACAGCAGCACCGGAAGCCACCGTACTCACCCCCGGCCAGTCACTGCTGGTCAGCGCCGGTCAACCGATACCGGCCCCCTTTCAGCTCTCACCTGCTGAACTCAACGAACTGAAACGCGACACCAGCACCAGCACCTCCGGCGCCGAGATCAAAATCCCAACAGCCGCCCCGCGTGAAACCATCATCCGCAACGTAGGCGGTGCTGCCGCTGCCATCCGGCCGATCCCGGTCGTTCCGACTTTTGACCGCCAGCAGCCGCAGCCGAAGCCGCAACCGACAAAAGTCGATATCGGGGTTAAGTTCTAATTTCAAGGAGGGATTTTCACCACAGAGTCACTGAAACACGGAGAAAATCATCATCTAAAAAGCATTTGAAACACAGAGCAACAAAGCAACTGAGCAAAAACAAAGAAGAATTCAGATCAAAAACAAAAAATATTCGCCATTTTGGTTATGCCTGTTATCCTAGGAGTAGGTCGCATTACGCGTTTTCAACGCGACATTGTAATTCTGGCATCACCAAAACCTTTGCGTTTCACGATGGTGCCGTTCAACAACAACCTACGATGCGGCATTATTAATCAGAGGATTGAATCTCTGTAACATCAAGTAATTGCCTGCCGTGACGAACAGTCAGAATATCAATATCATCTGCAATTTTGTAAATAACACGATAGCTGCCATAAATTACCTCACGCACATCTTCGCGGTTCAGTTCCGGCACAACGCGGCAACTACGGGGATGCTGAGCAAGTCTTCCAACAATTTCAAATAACCCTCTCACCCACTTCTCAGCAGCAGAAGGCTTATCTTTGGCAATATAACAGGCTATCCCCTGAACTCGTTCAAGAGCCAGTGGTGACCAGATAATCTTTATGACTGACATACAGACAGAGCTTGCTCAAACGCTTCATTATGACTTACACCCTTTCCGTCAGCCAACTGGCTCTCAGCCAAGTGAATATCCTGTAGCAACTCAAGTCGCTCCATAATTTCTTCATATTTTATGACATCCAAAAGAACAGCCGCACTTCGCCCGTGATTCGTAATAACCAGCGGGCGGTGCGAATCCTGAACTTGTTTTATGAATCCTGATACATTTCCACGGAATGTGGAAAGCGGTTGAATATCCTGAACAAATGAGAACGATCCCATATATTTTCCTTTCCGCCTCTTTTATGTACTTTATTATGTACAATAAAGCGGGCAATTACAAGAGAATGTATACAACTGGGTGTAAGTCATATTTATGTGTATTTTAGGTGACGTTATTGGTTGATCTGCAAGAGCCTCTAATTATTTTTCGATTAAGAGCTGCATGTCCTTACGGTGATCGCGGGCGATCAGCATGTAGATCGAGGGTACTACGAAGAGCGTAAAGAGCGTCCCGACGAACATGCCGCCTACCAGCACCAGACCGATCGAATTACGGGCGGCGGCGCCGGCGCCGGTGACCAGCGTCAGCGGGAAATGACCGGCTATGGTTGCTGCGGTGGTCATCAAAATCGGTCGCAGACGGGTCATGGCCGATTCGCGGATCGCTTCCCGTTTGGTGTGCCCCTGCAGCTGCAGCTGGTTGGCGAATTCGACGATCAGGATGCCGTTCTTGGCGACCAGTCCGACCAGCGTTACCAGCCCGACCTGCGAATAGATGTTCAGGGTGGTTGTCCAACCGCTCGTCCAGAAGGGAACATTGGGGTTGGGCATCTTCAGAAAGGTAAATATCAGCGCGCCGAACATGGCCAGCGGAACCGATCCGGCCAGGATGACGAAGGGGTCGCGAAAGCTGTTGAACTGGGCCGCCAGTACCAGGAAGATCAGGATCACGGCCAGTCCGAAGGCGGGCAGAAACTTGTTCCCTTCTGTGCGCAGCTGGCGCGATTCGCCGGTGTAGTTGAGTACGTAGCCGGTCGGGAGTATCTTGCCCGCTTCGGTTTCCAGATAACGTAAGGCCTCATCCAGCGGCCTGACGGCGACACCGCTGATTTTAACCGCATTCAGCTGCTGGAAGCGGTTCAGTGAGCGTGGGACAACCGATTCGCGCAGGGTGGCGAACGTGCTGAAGGGGATCAACTTTCCGGCCGGTCCGGTAACGTAGATGTCTTTCAGCTGTTCCGGATTGAGTCGCCCGGAACGCTCGATCTGGGGGATGACCTTGTAGCTGCGCCCGGCGATATCGAAGCGGTTGACGAAGTTGCCCCCCACCATGCCGGCCAGGTCGCTGCCGATCTGGCTGAGGTTGAGTCCGAGGGCGGCGACCTTGTCACGATCAATAATGAACTCGGTCTGCGGCTGGTCGATCTTGACGTCAATCAGCGGCGGGAAAGCGAACATGCCGCTGCTGGCGGCCTTGATCTGTAGCTTTTTGGCGAACTCGAGTATCTGACCGGTTTCGGCGGTTGACGCCAGGATGAACTCGACCGGAAACTGGCCGCCGCCCGGCAGAGCCGGCGGAGTTACCGGAAAGATCTGAATTCCGGAGATACCCTGCAGCTTATTCTGCACCTCTGGCATGATCTCGAAAATGGTCCGTGTGCGCTGATCCCACGGCTTGACGACCATACCGCCGAAACCGGAGTTGGGCAGAGTGATCTGAAAGGTAAAATCAGTTTCCGGTAAACTCATGAAAGCCTGGTTGACGGCAGCCGAAAAGTTCCGGTTCTGGTCGAGTGTCGAGTTGGCGGCCGCATCGAGAATGCCGAAGATGACCCCCTGATCCTCGGTCGGCGCAAGTTCCTTGGCCGACATGCTGAACATCGGAATCGTCAGCAGGCTGATTACGATCCAGACGGTGTAGACCGCCGGACGATAGGCCAGCGTACCGTCCAGCAAACGACCGTAGAACGCCCGTAAACGCTTGAAGCCGCGTGCGATGCGCCCCGCCAGGCCATGCTCTTCGATGCCGGCCGTCAACAGGCGCGAAGACATCAGCGGAGACAGCGTCAGGGCCACGACGCCCGAAATGGTGACTGCGCCGGCCAGTGTGAAGGCGAATTCGCGGAACAGGGCACCGGTCAGCCCCCCCTGAAGGCCGATCGGCAGATACACCGCCGCCAGGGTAATAGTCATGGCGATGATTGGACCAACCAGCTCGCGGGCCCCCAACAGAGCTGCATCCAACGGTGATTTGCCCTCTCCGAGATGACGTTCGACGTTTTCGACGACAACGATGGCGTCATCAACCACCAGACCGACGGAAAGCACGATCGCCAGCAGGGTCAGCAGATTGACGGTAAATCCGCCGGCCTGCATCAGGAAGACCGCACCGATCAATGAAACCGGAATAGCCACGACCGGGATCAGCACCGAGCGGAACGAACCGAGGAACAGGAAGATGATCACCACCACAATCAGCAGTGTTTCGGCCAGTGTCCTGATGACGTCCTTGATGGCGGTGTTGATATAGGCGGTGCCATCGTAGGCTACGCGTGATTTCATGCCGCTCGGCAGATCACGCTGGATGGCGGCCATTTCGGTGGTGACCCGTTTGATGACATCCAGCGCGTTGGCGTTCGGGAGCGGCCAGATACCCATAAAAACAGCGGTCTGACCGGAAAAACGGACCTCAGTATCGTAATCTTCGGCGCCCAGTACGATCTCGGCAATATCGCCCAATCGAACAATGGCACCGTTCAGGTCACGCACGGCCAGCTGGCGGAACTCTTCGACCGATGTAAGATTGGTGTTGGCGGTCAGGTTGACCTGGATGTAGGAGCCTTTGCTGCGGCCGAGTGCCGACAGAAAATTATTGGCCGCCAGGGCCTTGCGTACCTGATCGGGGCTGACATTAAGTGCTCCCATGCGATCCGGCTTGAGCCAGATCCGCATGGCAAAGGTACGGGCGCCCAGAATATCGGCCCGTTGCACCCCTTCAATGGCCGACAGTCGCGGCTGTACGATGCGCACCAGGTATTCAGTGATCTCGTTCTGCTGGAGCATGTCGGAGGTGAAACTCAGGTAGGCCGAGGCAAACTGGCTGTCAGCCGATTCGATATTGATGATCGGTACTTCGGCTTCAGGCGGCAGGTCGCGTCGTACCTGGTCAACCTTGGAGCTGATTTCGGAGAGCGCCTTGGTGGCGTCATAATTAAGTTTGAGGCGCACTTTGATGGTCGATATACCCAGGCTGCTCTGGGATTCCATGTAGTCAATGCCGTCGGCGGCAGCGATGGCGCGCTCCAGAGGTGTCGTGACAAAGCCGCGCACCAGATCGGCATTGGCGCCGACATAGGCGGTTGTGACGGTTACGGCGGCGTTTTCACTGCGCGGATACTGGCGGACGTTCAGGCTGCGGATGGCCTGCAGTCCGGCGATGATAATGATTAGGTTGACCACGATGGCCAACACGGGACGGCGTATGAACAGGTCGGTAATTTTCATAGCGGATCAGTTGTTCTCCGGCTTGGGAGCCTGCTTGAAGTCCGGAGAGAGCTTGTTGTCAATAACAGCCGCCTGTCCATTGCGCAGCTTGAAAACTCCGGTGCTGACGATGGTCTCACCGGCTTTCAGACCGCTGGTTACGGCAACATAATCGCCCCGCTTCTCACCCAGACGGATGAACTGCTGGCGCAGCTGTTTGCCCGCCTTGCCCTCTTTGGCATTTTCAATAACAAAGACAGAATCACTGTAGGGGGCGTACAGCACCGCCGTGGCCGGGATGATCAGTACTTTAGTACGGGTCGGGAGTCCGACCGAGACGTTGACGAACATGCCGGGATGCAGCTTTTCGGAGCGGTTGGCGGCTGTGGCCTGCAATTTGACGTTGCGGGTTTCGGCATCAACCTGCGGGTTGATGGCGGTGATGCGTCCTTCCAGCGCACTACCGGGCAGTGCATCGCTGCTGATTCGCACCGGCAGACCGCTGTGCAGCTGGCTGATCTGCTGCTGCGGCAGGCTGAAATCGACATATATTGGATCAAGTGCCTGCAGGGAGACGATCGGGTCGCCTTCGCGCAGATGTTGCCCCAGGTTGACCAGACGGATGCCGAGACGCCCACTGAATGGGGCCCGGATACTTTTCTTGGCGATGGTGGCCTTGATGTTATCCACCTGGGCCTGTGCCTGGGCGCTGTTTGAAATTGTGCTGTCATGGTCGGCCTGCGAGATAATCCCCTCCGAGAACATCTGATCGGCCCGTTTCTGGTTGGCACGGGCCAGCGTCACCTGGGAAAGCAGACCGGGAAGCTGAGCCTGCTCGGAGCTGATATCCTGCTGCAGCAAAAGATCCCCCTTTTTGACTGCCGTTCCGGCGATGAAGTTGATAACAACTATCTTGCCGGGCAGCTCAGCAGCTACGGAAACCCCCTGCACAGCGGTCAACGTGCCGACCGAGGTCAAGGCGGAGTCCCACGTTTCGGACGTTACAACCGCAGAGGTGACGGTCTCGGGTGGCGGCACGAAGGTTTTGCCCTGCTTGATCATTGAACCGATCTGCAAGGCCTTGACGCCTGCCAGTATCGCAATCAGGATTACCAAGCCGGCCAGGGCCAGCAGTATACGTTTCTTCATGGTTAGGTGCTCCAATAATTGAAATCCCGCACATCTTACCACAGAGTCACAGAGTACACTGAGGCAAAGCAATGATCACGGTAGGTTATGTTTTTGCAAAACGCTCTGAATGCTCTGTGCTCTCTGTGACTCTGTGGTTGCAGTGCAGTTCAATGAATCGTTATTTGGGAAGACGTCCAGGATTAATCGGCGTCGTTTACCTGGCGGCGAACACCCATCAGGTAGGCGATGACAAACTCTTCAAGATTGCCGTCCAGCACAGAATCAGGGTTGCCGGATTCGACGCCGGTGCGTAGATCTTTGACCATCTTGTACGGGTGCAGTACATACGAACGGATCTGGCTTCCCCAGCCGATTTCTTTCTTTTCTGCGGCAATCTCGGAGGCCTTGTCCTTGCGCTCTTCAACCTCGCGCTCGTACAGTTTGGCCCGCAAAACCTTCATGGCGGTGGCGCGATTGGATATCTGGCTTCGTTCGGCCTGACAGGCAACGATGATGCCGCTGGGGATATGCGTGATACGTACGGCAGAGTCGGTGGTGTTGACATGCTGGCCACCGGCGCCGCCGGAGCGGAAGGTATCCACCTTCAGATCGCTGTCGCTGATGCGGATGTCGATATCGTCCTCTTCAATCTCCGGGAAGGCATACATTGAGGCGAATGAGGTATGACGGCGGGCGGCGCTGTCAAACGGTGAGATACGTACCAGGCGATGGATACCGGCTTCGGCTTTCAGATAGCCGTAGGCGTATTCGCCGGTCACGTTGAAGGTCGCCGATTTGAGGCCGGCTTCGTCGCCATCCTGATATTCCGTGATGGTTGTCTTCCACCCCTTCTTCTCGCAGTAGCGCAGATACATGCGCAGGATCATCTCGGCCCAATCCTGGGATTCGGTCCCGCCAGCACCCGGATTAATGGTGATAAAGCAGGAGTTGCGGTCATGCGGGCCGGAGAGCATGCGTTGGAATTCGGCCGCTTCCACCGATTGGATCAGGCGGGCGGTCATACCGGCTACCTCATCCAGCGTATCCTGATCCTGGGCCTCTTCACCCAACTCGATCATGACACGCACATCTTCGAGCTGGCGCTGTAGATCATCCCAGGCCTGGACGACTTTTTCCAGTTGGGTGCGCTTTTTGATCAGCTCCTGGGATTTTCCGGCATCATCCCAAAATCCGGGTACGGCCATGATTGATTCGATCTCCATGATCGACTCACGCTTGGCATCTATGTCAAAGAGACCCCCGAAGCTTGGCGATCCGCTCTTCACAATCCTGCATTTTGGCAACTTCTTCACGGTACATGAGTTACTCCTTTATGTTCATAGGTTCAAAGCAAGATTTGAGAATGTAGGAGCGGCATCTTGCCGCGATTGTTGCACGAGGCACATCTGCAGGTCATAGCGGAAATCGCGCCTGCAAGGCGCTCCTACGGAATGTTTTTTCGTTTGAACCACGCCATCAATGCTACGCCGGCGGTCAAGAGAATGCAGAGCCAGGCCGGAGTGTCCCCGATGGTAAGGTAGAGTGATTGACCGCTGCCGGGCTGGATCTCCCCCGTGCGATACCCCTCGACAAACAGCCCGGTCATGGTGCGGATGTGGCCGTTCTGGTCAACGATGGCGGTTACGCCGGTATTGGCGGCGCGGATCAGTGGTGTGCGGGTTTCAACCGCCCGGAAGGTGGCGATGGCCAAATGCTGGTAGGGGGCCGATGAGCGGCCGAACCAGGCGTCGTTTGTGATTGCCACCAGCACACGCGCTCCACCCTGGACGTACTGACGGGCCAGTTCCGGAAAAATCACCTCATAGCAGACCTGTACACCCAGTTTCGTTCCGCCGGCATCCAGAACTACGGCCCGTTCGCCGGGTGAAAAATCACCGATGCCGACCACCAGTTTGTTGATAAATGTCAGCAGGTTGCCGAGTGGAATGTATTCACCAAGCGGTACCAGGTGCAGTTTGTCCGCTCGTCCGACCGTCTCCCCCTGCGGCGAGATCATAAAGGCGCTGTTCAGGTAGGTGCTTTTGCCGTTACGCAGTTCGTGCGCCGGACTCCCGAACAGCAGGTAGGCGTTCAGTTCCCGTGCTAATCCTCTGATGCGCTCCGCCTGTAGCGGTTCATCCTGAAAGAAGAACGGCACCGCGCTCTCCGGCCAGACGATCAGATCGACCCCCTCTTTGCCGGCTTCACGTGTCAGACGGTCATAGGTATCGACGGTTTGCTGGCGGAATTCGGGACTCCATTTGACGTCCTGGGGGATATTGCCCTGGATCAGCGCCACCCGCAGCGGTTTGCCGTGGGTCAGAGGCGCAACATTCAGGCGGCTGAAGCCGTAGTAGAGTGTCGAGATCAGCAGTATCAGGAGGATGGCTGCGCTTTTGACCGGATACGGAACGCTGCCGCCGGAAAGAGCCCGCACGGCACGGTACAGCACGATATTTGCCAGGACGATCAGCACGGTTATGCCATAGACCCCGACCAGATCGGCTATCTGGATCAGAGGCAGTGTCCGGAACTGGGAATGACCAAGCATAGCCCAGGCAAAACCGGAAAACAGGAACGAGCGGATAAAATCAAAGGCAACCCAGGCAATTGGTAGCGTAAAGGCTGCTTTGATACCGTTCCGTTCTCCCAGGCGTCCAACGCAGGTCGATAGGCCGTAGAACATGGCCAGCCAGAGCACCAGCAGCAGGTAGATACATATGCTGACGGACCAGGGCAGTTTCCCGTAACGGGTAAAGACGATATTGAGCCAGTAGAGGATAAGGGCATACGCCGAAATCCCGCTGGTAAAGCCAACGCGAAAGGCGATCTGCGGTGTGCTCTCCTCCAGGGCGATCAAGAGCGGAATAAGGGCCACCCAGGCCAGAAAAGAGAGATTGGGATTTGGAAAGGAGAGGGCGATCAGAACACCGCTGGCCAGTGCCAGCAGGGCACGTCGGTCAAAAAAGCTATGGAGTACGGATATATTCGGCAGCGAAAAACTCAAAGAAGCCCCTGTTCTTCTGCTGTCACACGGCTTAAGCGGGTTATGCCGACCTTTTTTACACGCCGGACATCGGCGTCAATTATTTTCAGGTGGAGACCGGCACCATCAATGGTGTCGCCGATAGCAGGTATTTTGCCGGTCAGATGAAACACCAGACCGCCAACGGAATCGAATTTATCACGTTCGATCTGAATCTCGAAATGCTCTTCCAGTTCCTCAACCGGCAGACGACCGTCTGCAGTTATCGAACCATCGGAGTTGACTGTCAGCAGAGATTCTTCGCGGTCATACTCATCCTGAATATCACCCACGATCTGCTCCAGCAGATCCTCGATCGTAATCAGACCGGATGTCCCTCCGTATTCATCAATGACAATCGCCAGGTGAACCCGTTTGCGTTTGAATTCTTGCAGCAGTTGTTCGAGGTTTTTTGATTCGGGGATAAAATAGGGGGGACGCATGATCGAGCGGACCGAAAGGCTTTCTTCGGACGTGCCCCACTGCTTAAGCAGATCCTTGGCGTAGAGCAGGCCGATGATGTTGTCGACGGAATCCTCATAGACCGGGATGCGCGAGTGACCACAGGCGATGATGGTGTCCAGCAGTTCGCGAATAGTAGCGTCTACGGTGACGCAGGCCATTTCGGTACGGGTAACCATGACTTCCCGTACAATGGTTGTACCGAGAGAAAATATCGAGCGGAGCATTTCGCTCTCTACTTCATTGACCAGCCCCTCTTCTTCAGATGACTCGATAAAGTCGTTTATTTCCTGTTCCGTTGTTCGTTTGCGTCCGGATACAAAGCGGCTGATGCGCTCCAGAAAACCGGACTTCCTACTACTGCCTTCTTCCACGTACTGTCCCTCCTGATTTTTGTGGGCGCTCTGTTTTTATGAATCGTGCTGGCTTTTCCCGCTTTTCAGACCGGTCTGACTTGTCGGACTTGTTTGAAAAAACTGTTGTCGGTTGGCCAGCCAACTGCCGCACTTCCGCCTCTGAAAGAAATCGAAACTTTCCCGCTCGCAGCGTGCCAAGCTCCAGACTGCCATAGCGAATCCGTTTCAACCGCACTACCGAAAGACTGACCGCTTCGCACATGCGACGCACTTGGCGGTTACGCCCCTCATGAATTGTAACTGAAATCCAATCATTCTGCTCGCCGCTCTTGACCAGATTAACCACCGCCGGTGCGGTCATGCCGTCTTCCAGTTCAACACCTTCCGCCATACGCTTCAGCTGTTGGTCAATAACCTTGCCGCGTACGCGGACATGGTATTCCTTTTCGATTTCATGACTGGGATGCATCAGGCGGTTGGCCCATTCGCCGTCATTGGTCAGCAGCAGCAGTCCCTCGGTATTATAATCCAGGCGTCCGACCGGATAGACGCGCTCCGGAACCTCTTTAAGCAGGTCAGTGACCAAAGGTCTATTTTGACTGTCCTTGAGGGCGGTGATATAGCCGGTCGGCTTGTTGAGCAGGATATAGAGACGCACGCGGCTTATTTTCAGGGCTTTGCCGTCGATCGTAATGATATCTTTGGACGGATCAGCCTTACTGCCAAGTTCGGTAACGACAACGCCGTTGACGGCCACCTGACCATTAACGATCAATGCTTCTGAGGCTCTGCGGGAAGTGACGCCGGCAGCGGATATTATTTTTTGCAGTCGTTCGAGCATGATGATCCCTTGAAAAAAGAGGGGCGGTTAACCCGCCCGTAGTATTCTGATCCTATTCAGCCAGCCGCGTCATGGCCCGGAATTTCTTGTAGCGCCCCTCCACCAGCTCTTCGCCGGAAAGTTTGTTCAATTCTGTCAGGTTGCGGGCAATCGCCGCTTTCATATTCGCAGCGGTTGACGCGTGGTCGCGGTGTGCTCCGCCGACCGGTTCCTTGACGATTTCATCGATGACGCCCAGCTTGATAATATCCTTGGCGGTCGGTTTCAGCGCTTCTGCGGCCTGTTCACCCTTGGTGCCGTCCGACCAGAGGATGGCGGCGCACCCTTCCGGCGAAATTACGGCATAGACGGAATGCTCCAGCATCAGGATACGGTCGCCGACGGCAATCGCCAATGCCCCGCCTGAGCCCCCTTCGCCGGTAATGCAGACGATGATCGGGGTTTGCAGACTGGCCATTTCTCGAAGGTTGCGGGCAATCGCCTCGGCCTGGCCGCGCTCTTCGGCGCCGATGCCGGGATAGGCGCCGGGGGTGTCGACAAAGGTGATCACCGGCAGCTTGAACTGTTCGGCCATCTGCATCAGACGCAGCGCTTTACGGTACCCTTCCGGATTGGGCATACCGAAATTGCGGAAAACCTTCTCTTTGGTGTCGCGCCCCTTTTGGTGACCGATAACCATAACCGGCTGTCCGTCAAAACGTGCCAGACCACCGACGATAGCGTGATCATCACCAAAGTTGCGATCGCCATGCAGTTCGATAAATTCTGTGAACATCAAATTGATGTAGTCCTGGGTAAAGGGACGGTTGATGTGGCGGGCCACCTGCGCGGTCTGCCAGCGGGAGAGGTTGGCAAAGATATCATCCCGCATCTGTTCCACACGACTCTCAAGGGCGGTCACATCGGCAGAAATGTTCAGGCCGCCAATCGCCAGTGTGTTCAGCTCTTCAATTTTCTTTTCCAGTTCAACGATCGGTTTTTCAAATTCAAGATAAAAGGGGGTTGCCATGTCAGAACTCCTGTCGAATATAAAAATCTGCTTACTCGAAAACCGCAGCATTGTACCCTAACAGCTGCTCTACTTCCAGTCTTAATTCATCGCTGGCCACGACACACATTTCAGCAGGCAGCGGCATGACGGAGCGACTGCGCCCCGGGATTGTGAACAGCAGGCTGGTCGGCACGCTGCCGTGATGCCGTTCGATAATTACTTTCAACTCCTCAAGCCGTTCAGCAGGTGTGCTCTCCATGCGCAGGGCGAACTGAACCCGTTTGGTGGTCTGGGAGCGTGCTTCCGAGAGCAGTTTTATATCGCCGGTCGGCCCGCGATTTTTTTTCTGCCATTCGTTGCCCCCCTCCTTCTGCCCCTGAACCAGAACTTTGGCTCCTTTTTCACCCTTTTCCAGCTTTCCGGTTACCAGCAGCGGATCATCAGATTTCAACAAGCTGACGGCGGTTGCGTATATGTCTGAAAAAACGGTAACTTCGATTGATCCGGTCAGATCCTCAATCGTCACAAAGCCCATGCGTTCTCCCAGCCCCTTCTTGGTGATGATTTCCTTCAGGCTGCTGACGATACCGCAGATACGAATTTCACTCCCTTCCGGCTGTTCTGTCAGGTTGATGATGTCGCAGCTTGCCAGACGTTTGATGTCGTCACTGTAACGGTCCAGCGGATGGCCGGTAATCAGAAAACCGAGCGACTCTTTTTCGAGGGCCAGTTTCTCTTTGTCGTGCCATTCCGGAAGGTTTGGCAATTTCATGCCGCCATGCCCATTACCTCTGGTCACCTCTTCCGTGCCGAACAGCGAAACCTGGGCGCTGGCCTTCTCTTCCTGGATCTTCTGACCGTAGCTTGTGGCCGCTTCCAATCCTTCCATCAACGATGATCTGGTTGCGTTGGTTGAATCGAAGGCGCCGCACTTGATCAACGACTCGATCACGCGCTTGTTGACGCGCCGCAGATCGACCCGTTCGCAAAAATCGTACAGATCCTTGAAGAGCCCGTCTCTTCTGGCTTCAATAATCGCCTCGATGGCGCCGGCACCGACATTTTTCACCGCTCCCAAACCAAAGCGCATCGATTTTCCGACCACCGTAAAGGAGAGTCCCGAATTGTTGATGTCGGGAGGTAAAACCTCAAGCCCCTGTTCGCGGCAGTCGCTGATATTCTTGACGACCTTGTCGGTGCTGTCCATGTCGCATGAGAGCAGCGCGGCCATGAATTCAACCGGAAAGTGCGCTTTCAGGTAGGCGGTCTGATAGGCGATCAGGGCGTAGGCGGCCGAGTGGGATTTGTTGAAACCGTATTCGGCAAATTTGGCCATCTGATCGAAGATCGCTTCGGCCTTTTTCGTGTCGAGCCCGAGCCCTTTGGCGCCGGTCAGGAAGGTGTCTTTCTGGCGTTCCATCTCCTTGGCATCTTTTTTACCCATGGCACGCCGCAGCAGGTCAGCCTGACCGAGCGAATAGCCGGCCAGGGTACGGGAAATCTGCATGACCTGTTCCTGGTAGACGATGACGCCGTAGGTATCTTTGAGGATCGGCTCCAGTTCCGGCAGATCATAGACCACCTTCTGGCGGCCATGCTTGCGCTCGATGAAATCATCCACCATGCCGCAGCCAAGCGGGCCGGGGCGGTAGAGGGCGCAGGCGGCGATAACATCTTCAAAGCAGGAGGGTTTCAGCTTGACCAGCATCTCTTTTATGCCGGTCGACTCCAGCTGGAAAACACCGGTGGTGTTGCCGTCGCTGATCAGATCGTAACTGGCCTGGTCATCGTCGCGCAGCGTGGTGATGTCGAACTCCGGTTTGTTGACCCGTACCAGTTTGACGGCGTTTTCGATCACGGTCAGGTTTTTTAGCCCCAGAAAGTCGAACTTGACCAAGCCGACCAGTTCGACATACTTCATCGAATACTGGGTGTTGATCGAACCGGTCTTCTGATCCTTGTAGAGCGGCAGGAATTCTTCCAGTTGTTCCGGTGCAACCACGACAGCAGCGGCGTGGGTTGAGGCATGCCGGGTCAGCCCTTCCAGGCAGAGTGCGGTATCCAACAGATCCTTGACCATCGGGTCGGCGGCGCACATCTCATTCAGCTGCGGTTCCTGCTGCAGCGCTTTTCGGAGCGTCATCTTCAGGTCATCCGGAATCAGCTTGGCGATCCGGTCAACGTCACCGTAGGTCATGTTCAACGCCCGCCCGACATCACGAATCGCCGCCTTGGCGCCCATGGTTCCAAACGTAATGATCTGGCAGACGCGGTCTCGGCCGTACTTTTCGACCATGTACTGGATGACCTCGCCACGGCGGTCCTGACAAAAATCAACGTCGATATCCGGCATGGAGATACGTTCCGGATTCAGGAAACGTTCAAACAGCAGATTATACGGGAGCGGGTCGAGGTCGGTTATCTTGATCGAATAGGCCACCAGCGAACCGGCAGCCGAGCCTCGGCCGGGGCCGACCGGTATGCCGCGATCCTTGGCCCAGCGGATAAAATCGGAGACGATCAGGAAATAGGCCGGGAACTTCATGTCGCTGATACATTTCAGCTCGATTTCCAGGCGATCGAAGTAGCCCTGCTGCTGTTCCAGCGTCATATCGGGATATTTGGCCAGGATGGTTATCATGCGCTCTTTAAGCCCTTCGGTCGCCAGGTCGCGCAGCATGTCGTCGTGATTCTTTCCTGCGGGGGGGTCGAAGTGCGGAAAGTAATAGGTTTTGCCGTCCACCGGCAAGTTAAGATTGCAGCGCTCGGCTATAACCAGCGTATTGCTGATCGCTTCTGGAGCGTAGGAGAAGGCCTGCTTCATCTCTTCCGGCGATTTGACATAAAACTCATCGACTGAAAAGCGCATGTGCGTCGGATCGGACATAGTCTTGCCGGTCTGGATGCAGAGCAGTACCTCGTGGGCGCGGGCATCTTCACGGTTCAGGTAATGGCAGTCGTTGGTGGCTACGACCGGCAGTTTCAGTTCCGACGCGACTTCCAGCAAGCGCTTGTTGACGACATCCTGCTCCGGGATGGTGTTTTCCTGCAGTTCGATGTAGTAGCGATCCGGAAAAAGCTCGCTGTACCATTTAGCCGTAGCCACGGCATCTTCCATGCGGCCGCGACCGCACTGCATGGCTACCTCACCCTTCAGGCAGGCCGACATGGCGATCAGTCCATCTGATCGACCGGAAAGCAGTTCCCGGTCAATTCGCGGGCGGTAGTAGAAGCCTTCCTTGTAACCGGCTGATGTCAGATACGACAGGTTTTTGTAACCCTCCATATTTTCGCAGAGCAGGATCAGATGATAGGCCGCCTCGGAAATTCCTTTGGCATCCCGTGAAAAGCGGGATTCCGGTGCCAGGTACAGCTCGCAGCCAATGATCGGTTTAACGCCGGCTTTCTTGCATTTAAGATAAAATTCTGCCGCCCCGAACATGTTGCCGTGATCGGTAATTGCAACCGCCGGAGCATTATGCTCCTTGGCTTTGGCGATCAGATCATCAAAGCGGATAGCGCCGTCGAGCAGCGAATATTGGGAGTGAAGGTGGAGATGGACAAAGGGGGATGAGGTGCTGATTTCAGATATTGCGGGTGTTTCCATGCAGTGGGCCTCCGGGCGGATCAATGAGGCCGGATTATGCCTTATTACAAGATATGGTGTCAAGGGGGCGGGTGTGGACAATATTTTGTGTTTTGATGTTGGCGACCTACCGTTAATCTATCTCTGAAATTGGCTCGCCGTAGCAGACGGTCACTAAAAAAATCAGAAATTAACGGTGTGGTTTGTTTTTTAGTATTTTCTATTCCCCCGACAGCCCGGTTTAGTGTATGTTGGCCTTTTTCAAAGTCAGAAGCAGTACACGAAAAAGGTGCTATTCAAAAAGCTAAACCGGAGGATTTCCATGAACAGACTACAGCGCGTTGTGTCCATCATATCCATCTTTCTGTTGGCCGCCTGTGGTGGCGGTGGTGGCGGCGGTGGATCAACAGAAACGGTTATTAGCGGGGTAGCCGCCAAGGGGCTTCTGAACAAAGGTACGGTGACCGTATTTGCTTTGAAGCCGAATGGTGACAAAGGTACCCAATTAGGCACCGGCACGACGGACGAAAACGGTGCCTACCGTATATCTATAGGTACCTATAACGGTCCGGTACTGGTTGAAGCCTACGGTAGGTATACAGACGAAGCCACAGGCAGTTCAAGTGTGGAAGTTCCCGCTACGGCACCGCTGAGAGCTATCCTGGGAAATGCTGCCGGTTCTGTTACCGTCCCCGTCACCCCCTTGACGGAGCTGGCGGTGCTTCAAGCTAAGCAGGCCGTGCAGCAGGCAGGGAGCTTGACTGTAGCCGATGTAAATGCAATTAATGCCCGCATATCAGATGTTTTTAAGGTTGATATTCTTGCTGTTACACCGGTTGCGCCAACAACTGCTGCATTCCAGGCGAGTACACAATCCCAAAAAGATTATGCCTTGGCACTGGCAGCTGTTTCGCAAATGATGGTAGGCGGCCAGTCTCTGGCTACTACCCTGAACAACCTGAATGCCGGCATCAGTTCAGCCGGCATGAGCTCGGGGACGGCTACAGCGATTACAACGGCAGCTAACAGTTTTATCGTGAATCCTGAGAATAAAACCGGAGTGACCACGCTGGTTGGTTCTGCACTGCAATCTGTTGGTGTCAAGCCCTTGAAAGTGTCTATTGTCCTCGCCGGAAGCGCTGCGGCAATTCAAGCCACTCTCGTGCTGCCGAAAGATGTCGTGCTGCGCTCGGATACAAACGGCGCCATCGAACAAACAAGCAGGGTACTTGTGCAGTCAGACGCCGCATCTGGTCTGATTGTGGGTAAATATAACTCCGCTACCAATGAGGTAACGATTGGCTTTATCAACGTCAAGTCCCTAACGGCGGGAGGCATTCTGACTCTGAATGCTGATCTGACGCCGGGTGCCACAGTTCCGGATATTAGCGCCTTCTCCATAAGTTCCAGCACATTCAAGGACATTAATGGTGATGCCATCAGTGGGGCTTCCCTGACCTTAAAATACCTGTAGATAATTGATTTTATTGCAGCTAGAAATTCAATCGACGCTTGCATTTGTATGAAAAGTGCAGTAATTTTGCCATGGAGGTGTAGTATGCCATCATTGCAGGTTCGAGAATTGCCGGAGAACATATATTATCAGCTCTGCCATGAGGCTGAGATACAGCATCGATCTCTTGCACAGCAGGCGGTAGCGACGCTTGCCCGTGGTCTTACGCTGGAGCTTGATCCCAAGTCACGCCGTCAAAAGTTGCTGGCCCGGATTATTTCTGATCCTGTCAAACTGAATGCAGTATCTCCTGTTAATCCCACGCTCCTTGTCCGGGAGGATCGCGATCGATGATTACGGTACTTGATGCAAGCGCCGCCATTTCACTTGCGATGAACCTTCCTGAAGCGACAAGATTCCAACCGATTATTGATTCATCCGACATGGTGGTTGCGCCGGATCTGTTTGTGTCTGAGGTTTCAAATGCAATCTGGAAATATGTGAAAGCGGGTGTATTGGATCCGTTGCAGGGAGAATGTGTACTCGAACGCGCTGTTGGACTGGTGGATACGTTTGAACCGGCTGTGGTCTTGTACAGAGAGGCGTTTGCAGTTTCCATCGATCAGAGGCACCCGGTGTATGATGCTCTGTATCTGGTTCTGGCACGTCGTTACAACGGAGTCCTGGCCACTCTTGATCGTCGCCTGTCAGATGTGGCAACGAAACTACACATACGAATGGTTCAACAATAGTGCTGGGGTTGTAACGCATGAACGCCATCGAAATTAAAAGTCTCTGCAAGCAGTTCAGCGGCAAGCGTATGACGAAGGTTGATGCACTGAAAGGGATCGATCTTACTGTCGAAGCCGGTGAAGTGTTCGGCTTTCTGGGGCCGAATGGCGCCGGTAAAAGTACGACCATTAAACTGGTGATGGGGCTGTTGCGTCCGACTTCCGGTACAGCCCGTATCATGGGCATTGACGCCGCTCAGGCTGAATCACGGCGTCATGTCGGTTACCTGCCGGAAAATCCGGCCTTCTACGACTATTTGAGTGCCGAAGAGTATATTGCCTTTGTCGGCTCGCTCTTCAAAATGGACGGGAATCTTCTGGCAAAACGTTCCGAAGAGGTGCTGAAACGCCTGGATCTGTGGGAGGCCCGTAAACGTCCGATGCGCGGCTACAGTAAGGGGATGGTGCAGCGGGTCGGACTGGCGCAGACGCTGGTGCATGATCCGGATGTCTATATCCTGGATGAACCGATGAGCGGTCTTGATCCGATCGGCAGAGCGCTGGTAAAAGATATTATTCTCGATCTGAAGTCGCGCGGTAAATGTGTCTTTTTCAGCACCCATATCACTGATGATGTCGAGAAGGTCTGCGACCGGGTCGGGGTGATCGTCAAGGGGAGTCTGGTTGCTCTTGACCGGGTTGAGAATATCCTGCGCAGCGGCGTCGAGGGGTATCTGGTTCATCTACAGCTGACAGAGCCGGAATCCAGGCCATTTGCCGGCATTTCTGCGGTTCGTTGGAGCGGGGTGGTCTCTGAATATTATGTTCCGTGCGCAGCTTTCAATTCGTTTATGGGTGACGTAAATGCCTCCGGCAGTACGGTCGTGCTGGTCGAGACCAAACGCAGGGATCTGGAGGATTTCTTTCTTTCGCTGGTGCGCAGCGGCCAGGAGTCCTGAGTGCCGATACTGCTTCAATGTATCGCACTCCTGCGGGTTCGCCAGTGGCTCAAAAATCTGATGCTGTACTTTCCACCGTTTTTAGGTGGTACCCTGCATGCCCTGGTCCCCAATCTGCAGATACTGCTTCCTTTTATCTCATTCTGCCTCGTTTCAAGCGCTACCTACATTCTGAATGATGTCCTCGACCGTGATAACGATCTCCATCATCCGGACAAATGCAACCGTCCGATCGCCTCGGGGCGCATTTCCGTTGCTGCTGCTCTTGCGTTTTCCGCCCTGCTGCTGATCGGCAGTCTGCTGATTGCCGACAAGATTTCGCTCACCTTTCTGGGGCTGCTGACGGCCTATGGCCTGGTTTCACTGGCCTACAGCGCCAAGCTGAAAGAGATGGCGCTGGTTGATCTGTTCTGTATCTCGGCCGGTTTCATGCTGCGTCTGCAGGCCGGCGGAGCTGCTTTTAAGGTGGCGATATCCGGTTGGCTGTTTCTGAGCGTTTTTCTGCTGTCGCTCTTTCTGAGTGCCGGCAAACGGCTCAGCGAAAAGCAGCGTTTGGGGCATTCAGCTATAGAGCACCGCAGGGTCCTGCGCGCCTATCCACGCGGCTTTCTGGAAGGGATCATGTATATGACCGGTTGCGCGGTGCTGATAACGTACAGCATGTATGCCCTGACCCGTGACTCCCAACTGCTGTACTACTCAGTTCCACTCTGCTGTTTCGGCCTGTTTCGTTATATATTCAGGATCCGCTCCGGCAAGAGCGGTGACCCGACCGAATCGCTGGTTATGGATCTGCCACTGTTGGTTGTCGGCCTGCTCTGGGTCTGCATGGTGGGGTGGGGGATCTATGGCGGCTAGGTTACTGGTGAGTCGCAATGCGTAAGCGGGTTCTGCAGGCGCTCAACCGCAGTTTCCCGTTTGATCTGCGCGGTGATTGCACGGTTCCTGCTGCTTCAGCGGGGCACACGCTTTCGTGTATCATCAACTTCTATGGTCGGATCAATCTGCTGGAGGGAATTCTGTTTTCCTTGTTGGAGCAGAATTTTCCTCGGGATCAATTTGAGATAGTTCTGGTTGAAGATCGGGGCGGGACTGAAGCGGGGCGGCTAGCGGCAGAGCGATTTGCGGAAACACTGCCGATTCGCTATCTGCCGCTGGATCAGAACTTCGGTCAGATGGGCTATTCACGCAATTTTGGGCTGGCTCATTCACGCGGGGAGTATATTCTCTTTCTGGATGACGATACCGTGCTGCTACAGGTGGATTTTCTTTCATCACTGGTGGCTGCTTTTGTGTCGCATCCCGAGGCGGATGCGCTGATCCCGCATGGGCAGGCTTCATTTTCGCTGATAGCCGGTCGCTATGATTTCCACGATCCCTATTTTATGACCAGCCGCTGCACGGCCTATCGCCGGATGGTGCTGGCAGAGCTGGGCGGCTTTTTCAGCACGTTTATCGGGCAGGAGGATGTCGAATTTGTGATCCGGTTTACTATTGCAGGCAAAGTAAGCTGTACAGTTCCGGAACTGAATTATTTTCATCCGCCGTTACTGGTACCGAATTTCCGCAAGCCGATGGCGGTCGGGTATTCGTTTTCGTTGCTGAGACGTCGCTATCCGCTGGTCCTTTGGCTGCTGGTTGTTCTCAATTGTTCCCGTCATGCGCCGCTGTATCTGCTTCCGGTCAAAAAATACCGCGAGATGGGGCGATTCGGGATTGGATTTCTGGCCGGAGTTGTTGTATCACTGTTCAAAAAAGAGGGCTTTCAGTATTCCTGATATGGACGATCGACCTGAACTCATCATAAAGCCCGGCATGGGGGCGCTGCATTACTGGAAAGATATCTGGCGCTACCGAGAGCTGTTTTTCTTTCTGGCCTGGCGCGATATTCTGGTGCGCTACAAGCAGACCGCCATAGGTATTGCATGGAGCGTTCTGCGCCCGCTTGCCACCATGCTGGTGTTCACAATTGTTTTCGGCAAGCTGGCAAGGCTGCCCTCAAACGGCGTTCCTTATCCGGTCATGGTCTTTGCAGCCATGTTGCCGTGGCAGTTTTTCGCCAATTCGCTTAGTGAGAGTAGCAATTCATTGATCGATAACGCCAATCTGCTGACCAAAGTCTATTTCCCGCGTCTGATTGTACCGGCCGGAGCGGTTATTGTCGGGCTGGTTGACTTTTTCATCTCGCTGATTATCCTGTTCGGGATCATGGTCTGGTACCATTTCGTTCCGGAAATCAGAATGCTCCTGCTGCCGTTCTTTCTGGTACTTGCCTTTTTTGCTTCATTCGGAGCCGGTCTGTGGCTTTCCGCCTTAAATGTCCAGTACCGTGATTTCCGCCATGTCGTGCCGTTTCTAGTGCAGTTCGGTCTTTACATATCGCCGGTCGGATTCTCCAGCGCTATCGTTCCGGAAAAGTGGCGCTTACTGTATTTCCTGAATCCGATGGTCGGCGTCATTGACGGTTTTCGCTGGGCAATTCTGGGCGATGCATTTCCGGTTTACTGGCCGGGACTGGTTCTTTCGGCTTCGTTGACGCTGCTGATGTTTATCGGCGGGCTGTACTACTTCAGAAACATGGAGCGCAGCTTTGCGGATGTGATATAGTTCTTCGACTTCGAGTGAAATGTGTTTGCTTTTAAGCGACTCAAATGGGTGAGATCAAGCAAAAGGAGTTCTCTATGACTATCGGTAAAGAAAAAAGTAAAATCATGGATGAGACAGAGAAAGATTTTTCTAAAATCGCTATTGAATTTAGAAAAGTTGTACGCAAAAAGGCTTCGTCTGTAAAAATTATGGTTAAAGCAATGTTGAATAAGGAATTGAGCCATGTAAACGAAAATGTTGCTCGTCTCATTCATGGAAAAGCCTAAACTATTGATCATAGCTGGTCCCAACGGATCCGGCAAAACGACTTTTACCAAATTACTTTTGGGGCACTATTGGTCTGATGATTGTTTATTCATCAATCCAGATGATATTGCACAAAATGAATTTGGTGACTGGAATTCACCGAAAGCGATTATCAGGGCGGCAAATCGAGCCGCAGAACTTCGTGAAGAGTGCCTTCGCACTAAAAGGAGTATGCTTGTCGAAACGGTGCTTTCGACTGAAGAAAAGATTGATTTTATTCGGCGGGCGTATAGTGGACCCCATATTTCGGACAATAGTTTAAGATGGTAGCCTGCGATCAAAAGGAGCAGGCAATGAGCGAAAAGAATCGTAAAAGTTTCACCAGTCAGCATAAGGCAA
>Ga0172373_10003950_pt1 | contig 21199 bp, 24 predicted proteins | sample Lak10m_2_FD_114546 | JGI IMG/M metagenome (GOLD analysis project Ga0172373, IMG submission 114546) | Freshwater microbial communities from Kabuno Bay, South-Kivu, Congo - kab_092012_10m | ecosystem: Environmental > Aquatic > Freshwater > Lake | place: Democratic Republic of the Congo...
ATACTTCTGGACGAGCTGTCGAGAACCGAATTCATAAACATAAAGCGAAATTAAAAGTTGCAACCATTGTTGTGGTCATATTTGCTTTGACTACTTTGGTTCTAAGTGCCTGGGTATTTAGTCGTTCCAACGTTATTAATATCGACTCAAAAAGGTATCAAGCAGTTTTCTTAACTAACGGACAAGTTTATTTTGGTAAGCTCAAGGTTGTCGATGAAAATTACTATAAACTGAATGATATATTTTATCTACAAACATCTACCGATAATAATACCAAGAAAGTTCAGGGTGCCAGCGATAGTGCTTCTTCCAATGTCCAGCTGATTAAATTGGGTAGTGAGATTCATGGACCTGATGATGAAATGATTATAACCAAAGAGCAAGTTTTATTTTTTGAAAACATAAAAACTGATGGTACGGTTACTAAATCAATTGAAAAATACTATTCTCAGCAATAAATCGAGTAGTATAAAAAGATTTTTTACTCAAAAAAGATCGGCTATAATAAAACGTTCTAAGAATATATTAATTTGGTCGGTTGTTCTTGGCTTAATATTTGTTGGCTCAGGGTTGATATACACGTGGTTTATGGGAAAAACCACTATATTACCGGTTGAGGAGCAGATAGTAAGTAACAAATCGGGCGTAGAGGCATTGCAGCCCATACAATCTGACCCATACGCTAATGTTGGAGTTTCGGTTCAGGCTTTGACAAGTCCGATCAAGCATGGCTCAGAAGCCTCGATAACCGTTAAGACCAACCAACGAGCTTTATGTAAAATTAGAGTTGAATATAATAAAGTGGCAAGCACTGACGAAAATTTAGTAGATAAAAATGCCGATGAGTTCGGTTTAGTGCGTTGGGATTGGTATGTTGAAGATTCAGTACCGATTGGTAAGTGGCCGGTTGAAGTTACTTGCTACAAAAACGAAAAATCTGGATATGTTAAGGGTGATCTTAATGTTATTGATTGATGAGCAAGTTTTAATTAAGTGATTTAATATACTCCACCCATTGATCGTTAGATATCTTTGCGGTTGATTTGATAAGAATCAATAGATTACTTTTTGTGAAGATAACAGATTGTGGCCCATCAGTCGATGAGCCAATATAGATCTTAACTCCATTGACGTCTAAAACGGTACTGGCATTAAAACTTTTTGCCAGATCTTCAATTTGTTTATCGGTATCAGTCTTAAAATCTTCTGGCAGTGGCTGTTGGCTGACGTTAATTTTGATATCGTTTATTGTATCAACATAAGCGTAAACACGATCTTTGCCAGGTGGGCTAATTAACGTCCAGCCGCCAAGGTCTGATAATGACTTATTGTTAGGTTCGATAGTTGAAAAATCGGGTGTGCCGGTTTCTAACTTGGTTTCAGAATAGTTATCATTATTTTTGTTGATAGCTAATAAAAAAATGACACTTATGTATCCACTTGCGATTATTAGAATAACCGAACCAAAAAACAACAAAGCTTTCTTTAATGATCGATTAACGCCACCGCTATCAGTATTTAAATTATTTTCGGTCATTATACTATAAGTATAACAGCCACAGCTTGACTAATACGAGTAATAAGGAGTGTCAATTGGTTGTTGAAGTCCGCCAGTGAAGGTTCGGCCATGCATCAGGCGTTTACTTGGATCGGCTGTAAACTGAAGAGTTAAATCGGCAATCGTTGGTCCACGAGAGACATCGTCTGGATAGCCAAAGGCTTGAGAGCTATCGACGGTTACATTGAAATAATAGAACCTTGCGCAATTTGTGTTAGTTCCACTACCGTTTAGCGGTGTGTATGTACCCGGTAAACCTAATGTGACGTTGCCAAAATTTGTCTCTTGGCCCCAAGTAGTCATAGCTGGCGTGGTACAAGATGTTGTAGTGTTTGTCATAGAACGGTATTTTAGTTGCCATCTGGCTCCAATTGAGTTGTCTACACCATTTAATAACCAGTAACTTGGGAATACGTCGGAATCGGTATCGATCATAATTGAGTACTTGGCGACCATTGGCTGTGATAATAACACTGTTTGCTGAGTGACCGGGCTGGCATAGGTTAAGGTTGATCCACAAGCGCCCCCAAGAACATAGGCTTTTCCTTCATAGTATGCCGTTGCGGCACCGTATCGGCTACCAGTATATCGCTGATTTGTTTCGTACCACTCACCGACACCAGTTGGGTTGTTGCCACTAGCATTAGTTGTATTAGCGCTTACTGGAGCAACGAGTGTGATTGGGTCACAGGTTGTTGATGTAGATCTTCCGCCAAGTAGGTATATATAACCGTTGGCAGCAAAACCATCGGCATCAGCAAGTGTGCCTGGCATACTAGTAGAATATGTCCAACTACCAGCATTACCAGTAGTCGAGTTTATTTGTGAATATTGACTATCGCTTAGATAATTTGTACCGTCGTAGCCACCAAAGATATATAAATTGTTGGCGTAGGCTATGGCTGTTACTCCGCTTCTGGCGACATTAAATGAGGTGCTGGCTGTCGACCAGGCGGACGTAATGTTGCCACCTGAATTTAATTGAGGGCTAACATAGATAGAGGCGGTTGTAGCAGCGCTAGAATCTAGTCCGCCTACTACGTACAAACGGTTATTCCACACGGTAGAGCCAAACTTTGTTCTAGCAGCGGGAAGACCATTAGTGGCTGATACTGATTCAGCGTTGCCTTCATAAAATACGTGAAACGGCGCTCTTGCAATGACATATAATGATTGATCTTCTAGTTTTTGACTATTCTTCATTGTTTAACCTTTGGTTGCAGTTTTAGCTGGTTTTCCATCTAAAATTTCTTCAATTCCACCTAATGTTTGCTCAATGGTGAAGTACTGACCAGGTTTGCCGTTCAAATGCTCGGCGACGGAAAAATCTTGCGCAAAAAATTGAATAAGTTTTTTTGCATTCTGATAATCAGTTCGATCGGCTGGTGACAATTCGTTTTCGCCAACAATTGCAATGATATTTTTAAGTGAATCATATTTTTGCATTATGGATTGAACACGACTAGCGAGCTTGTAGTGTCTTTCGCCAACTATCTGAGGAGTCAAAAGGGAAGATGTGGTTTTTAATAAATCTACTGCTGGCCTAATGCCACTTTCGGCGACCGAACGAGATAAAACCAAGACTGAGTCAAGTTGTTGAGAAATTGCTTGAACAGCCGGATCAGATAAGTCATCGGCTGGAATATAAACGGCTTGGACTGACGTGATCGTTCCTCTATCAGTCGAACTTAGTCGGTCTTGTAGTCGTCTTAATTCGGCAAATACAGTTGGTGAATAACCACCTTCTGACGGTATAAGACCCATATTGGTTGATAATTCAGTTAGTGCTTGAGTGTGCCTATAAATGTTATCGACGAAAAACAGGATATCACGACCTTCTTCGTCCCTGAAATACTCTGCCGCAGTCGCTGCGGCTGGTCCAACCATTGATCTGATTGCCGGAGTTGAGTCCATCTGCCCAAAAAACATGACAGTATTCTTTAAGACGTTGGTTTCTTTTAGTGTCTGGTATAGCTCATTTCCTTCGCGAATACGCTCTCCAACACCACAATAGATAGACAAGCTCTTCTCGCTTTTAGTGACGTTATGGATCATTTCCATAGTCAGGACAGTCTTTCCGACGCCGGCACCGCCAACAATTCCAATTTTTCTACCCTTGACGAAAGGTGTTAAAAAGTCAATAACCTTTAAGCCGGTCTCAAGTAATTCAAGTTTGTCGCTATTACGATAACTTTTTATTCCAGTGGCCTGATTTATTGGTCTTCGGTTATTGGTAATTTCTGGTCCATTATCAAGCGCTTCACCTAAAGCATTAAATACCCGACCTAGAGTTGATGGTCCAACCGGTATGGAAACCTTTTTTTGTTCGCGATATATCTTTTGTCCACACCTCAGCACCTGATTATTGGTTAGGTTTAGACAGACAGCGGTTTTTTGTTTGAAAAAATTAACCTCTAAATATACATCAGGGTGACCATCAACTGTTAGTAACTCTTTTTCTTCCGGAATTGAATCGGTTATTTCGACTTCGGCAACTAATCCTCGTAGCGATTTTATAAATCCAACTTGTTCGCCGGATTTTTTATTAATATCTTTCATACGTAACTCTCCTGGTGTCGTTTTTTCTTTTTTAGGCTAACCATTATTTCGCGTAGCCTACGATCACTCTCACTACGTTTAGCTCGGTGAAACTCTAATCGATAATCAGCTAACATGTCAGTAGCTCGTTTTTTGGCCGCCGCCATTGCACTGAAACGACTGGCGGCTTGAGCGAGACTGGATTCTAGAATGGTTTGACTGAGAGCTAAGGTCATCATAGTCAACTCCATTTGATCGGCAATGTCGTCAAGTGACGGTTCAAAAATTGTGTCCGCTTCGGTAATAGCATCTTCTTTAACTGCGACTCCCTGACTCATTTCTTTTAGGCTTGAAATTAGGTCGATACTTTTTATTTCCTGCACACCCAGCGAAATATATTCCTCATAGTAAACGATTATTTGCGAATATGGCAGAATGGCGTCTATAACTGGGCTAACATCAATATACTTATCTGACTCTGGAACTTGAAAATAGCGCACAAACTTTATGTTTCTTTGGTTTAGTTGATTAGCTCCGTGAGTTCCAAGTACGACAATGTCGGTTGTTTTTTCGTCGTATTCTTGAAGCATCTTTTCGATTAGTCTTTGATCAATATCACCACTTAAGCCTGCCTCGGCTGAAATGACAACGAAAACTTTTTTTGATTTTCCGTCCTTGGTTAAGTCGCGATTAGTGATTTGTTTGTCTGGATTAACTTGAATCGAACTGTATCGAGACCATAGTAGTTCAAAAAACTCTTTAGACAGTGCTACTTTATTCTTAACTTTGGCAACATGAGTACTAGCAATACTTTCAAACACTCCTGTTAAGTCCTTGATAGTGGCTATCTGGGAACTCTCTTTTTCAATAATACTAGCTCGTCGCATTGTCTTCTTCCTTAGATTTTTTGGCGAACTGTTTTAATAACTCGGCCTCGTATTTATCAAAATCGTTCTCATCTTTGACTTTTGGTGCAATTTTCTTTGCCTCAGTCTTAAGCCCAATAATATCAATGTCTTTCAAGCCGCCACCTAAGATGATTGTCTCGAGCACTAATTGTTGAACCGTTAATGAATGTAGTTCTTCTGGCGGTTGTTGCAGCGCGGCATAGATTTGTTTACCTAAATCAAGATCAATCTTGGAATCTTTTGATAAGCTTGAGCCGAAGTGAGAGAATTCCTCAGCTTGTTTATAGCTTGCGAGTAGTTTAAATAGTGTACCAGACAGCCTTTTTTGCCTAACGGTTTGAGCTTGACCACCAACGCGCGAAACTGACAACCCGGCATTAACAGCTGGTCGGTTGCCTTTGCGGAAAACTCCAAGGTCAAGAATAATCTGACCATCAGTAATTGACATGATATTGGTTGATAGATAGGCCGTAAAGTCATCATTTGGCGTTAAGACAACTGGTAGGGAAGTTAAGGTTTTGCCAGATTTTAACAGCTTTCCAGCCCTTTCTAGTAAGCTTGAATGTGAATAGAACATATCGCCAGGATAAGAATCGCGACCCGGATCAACCTCTTGTAAAAGTGAAAGTTGTCGATAGGCTTCTGCATGGCTAGTTAAGTCGTCGTATATTATTACTACATCTTGACCGCTATACCATAAATGTTCCGCCATGGCGCAACCGGCGTAGGGTGCTAGGTATGATTGTGTAAGTGAATCAAAAATATCAGCCAGTACAACTATAGTGTGGTTGATAGCACCAGAACTACGTAAATTGCTGAGTAGTTGTTCAATATCTACTTTTCTTTTGCCGATTAGCACATAGACAACTATTCGATCGGTGTTTTGTTGATTGGCACTAAGTTGGCTTAAAAAAGTACTTTTGCCGGATTTGCTATCTCCCAGTATGGCAATACGTTGACCAAGTACTATCGGAAAAAACATGTCAACAGCCGTTACGCCACTTGGTAGTTGCTGATTGAGAACACTTCTTTCCATAATACCTGGAGCTGGATTAAAAATGCCAGAGGTTTTTGTTGACCCAATCGGACCTTTGCCGTCCAGCGGTTTTCCCATAGGCGTGACCACACGTCCAACCAAGCCTTTGCCAACCGGTATGCTTAGTGATTCGTTTTCGACAACCGCCAATGTTCCAGGTTCGATGTTTTCCGAATCGATATTAAATAAAATTACTTTGTCGCCATAGGTTTCTCGTACTACGCCTCTTTGTCCGTCTTCAAACAAAACTTGCGAACCTAATCGCACGCCTTCAAGGCCTTTAACTTCAATAATAAAACTATTAAATGCAATAACTTCGCCGGTTAGATTATCAGCTTCAATTAATTTTTGAAAAGTGGAATTATTAAACATTTTTTATAACCTCTGGAAAATCATATCTTTTTTCTAAAATACGACGCCTAAATGACCAGTCAAAAATTCGGCTTTTATACCTTAGGACCATACCACCCAACAGGTTGGAATTAAATTGAAAACTAAACAGAATATCACCAGCAATATTTTTTCGACACCAGTCAATCAGTAGTTCTCTTGTCAATTCGGTGGGTGCTGTTGGCAGAGTGATCGTCATGATGTTGGATGTTGATTTTAAGTCCTCAAGACATCGCAGTAAGTCTTGAATTTTAGTTTTATCTGTGCCCAATTCTCTAACCAATAGTTTTGATGGTTCTGATAGCTCAAACGTGTCTTTATTTGAATTAGCCTTGAATTTTGATTTGATATTTTGATGGTCTACCCAACGTGAATAATTATGGAGCTCAATAATTAAACTAGATAAATCTTGAATGGTCGCTAGATTACTAGGAAGGCTAATTTTCATCAGTTACGCCTTTCTTGATCTCCTCTTTATGTTCTTCTAACATCGATATTAAATAGCTATGTTGTGCTCCAAGATCGACATTATGGCCAAGGGTGTCAATTAAGAATGATGAGACTGCATCGGCTAGCTTGGTGTCAATAGCCTGTACTAATGATTGCTTTTCGGCTTCGATTGATGCTTCAAGTTTTTGTTCTAATTCGGATTGTTTTGTATTTAGATTTGCTGTCAAATTTTCTTGATGTTTAACTATTTCGGCCTGAGCTTGTTTGAGCAGGGTTTCCATTTGATTGCGTAGCTGCTCAAGGCTGGAGTTATATTTTTGCATTTCGCTAGCTGTAATGCTACTGCTCATTTTTTCTAGTTGATGATTGATTTGGTTAACAGTTGTCGTTAGGTCGTGTTCAAGATTAACAGCTGATCGATCTAAAACGTCCTGGAAGTTATTTTGGGCTTTTTGAAGAATCTTATCGCGAATCTCGGGAGATATGTGAATAACCGGCGTTTGTGGGTGTGATTTTTCTGGCTCATTATTTTGTGGCTTGAAGTGTGCGTAGGCGTGTCTAACGGCAATAGCTGTAATGATACCTATAAAGAATACGTTTATCATTAATATCGCTTGCAATAATCCAGATCCATCCATGTCATAACCTCGTTAGTATTATATAAATTGATATCATTGCAACCGACAAAATTACTAGAACAAGAACTGATAATTGAATAACATCTCGATAAACAGCCGACTGCGACATAGGATTACGACCGACAGAAATAATACTACTGCGAATCATTGAAAATATGATACTAGCAACGATGATTACTGTAATAATAAAAATTGCTGAGGCAATAATTATTGGTAATGTACTAACTTCTTTGCCGGCAATGGCATTAGCTATGTTTTGAATGGCTTGAGGAATAATTGTTTTTTCTGGTTCCTTAAAGTAGTAGGCGACATTTACTAAAATCGGAACTTCACCTAGTTGAACTGGTGTTTTAGTGCCTTGATCATCGGTATAATACTGTTGCTCGCTACTGCTATTTACTGGTGTGCCTTGGGCTATTCCAATGACCTTGGTATTACCAGTTGCTTTCATACCAACGCCTCGGATTGGTGACGCTGTTATCTGGTCGCCTTGTTTAATTATGCCGTTAATGTCGGAGACCAAAACCGATGCCATACCACTGGTTGCGATTTGCACCTGGTTGTCTTTACCGTTGGATAGTGAAATTAATGAAGAATTAATCACTACACCCAAAATACTGTCAACATTATTAGTTGAAGCGGCTATTACATGATCGGTAGAGTTATTTTCTAGGCTGACAATCGAACCGACCGATATTTTTTCATTAGCCGAATAGCCTTGTGATATTGAAGTAACAGCATTAACTATATTTGTTAATAGTATTAAAGATAAGATAAAAGACGACACTAAACCGACAAACCATTTTGAGTAGACTGAATTGCTCACAAAGTGTTGTTTATATTTCATAATACTTAAGCTTAGTATAACAATATATTCTTAATTCGGCTATCTTGCATGATATGATAGCAATAGGTAAGAGGAGTAATAATTGATGCTTGATAGAAACGACGGCTTTACGATATTAGAGCTGTTTATAGTAGTATTAGCAATTATTATTATGCTTTTAATTGCGTTTTTTATGGCAAACTAAAAAATGTTTTATCTTATGAACGACAGTTGTTTTGGATAAATTGTTAGGCGTTAGCAGAATTTAGCGCTGCTTCAAAACTTGGTCTATCAAAACCAAGAATCTTACGCATTTCGCCGTTATCGAGCTCAACTGTACTAAAAGGTACGCCCATTTGACCGCTTAACCTCATCATATTTTGGGCAGCGATTGGATTTTCGTCAACATTGTAATTAGTGTATTTTACTGATTTCTCATCTAGCCAGCGTTTTAGCATGACGCAATATGGACAAGATCTGGTGCTATATATTGTTATTTTCATGATTTTTCTCCTTATTGCATTTTTTACAAATTCCATTAATAGTTAAGTGGCCTGATATTTTACAACCATCAATTGACTCTTCGATTAGCGGAATTAAACGGTCCCTTAAGTCGGTGTCGATTAATGTGCCACAGTCGATACATTGAAAATGATCATGTGGTTTTAGATTATTGTCATAACGAGTCGAGCCGTTTTTAGCACTAGGTGCAAAAGCTATGGCTTTACGTTCTACCATTCTTGACGAAACACGATGTACGGTCGTCGCGCTAAGCTCGGGGAATTGTCGTTGTAGGTGCGATAAAAGCTCGGCATTGGTCGCATGCCCCATATCGCTTAAGGCTTCTTTGACGGCTTTCCAGTATTTGGTTTGTCTTTGGGTAACTGATTTCATAAAATTGATTATAATAAAGATGCTTGTTAATGTAAATAATTTACATTAAAATATAGATTAATATGGCAAAGATTTATATTGACGTAAGAGAAAGTTATGAATACGACATGGATCATGTCGAAAAGGCAATAAATATACCGCTTGATCAAATAATGTCACTTGGATTACCAGATTATATTTCTACAACCGACGAGATAGTGGTCTATTGTCGATCGGGTAGCCGATCAGAAATAGCTAGACAAGCTCTCAGGCGTTTTGGGTACAGCAATGTTACAAACGGTATTAACCAAAGATATATCGAATCTAACTAATTTATTAAACTTATTTAAGCTCGTAAGACACTTCAACACTAAAGCTGTATTCGTTTAGTCCTGGCTGAATAGTGTATGACGAAACGGTGTCACTTGATGATCCAGACTCGGCTTTTGTAGCTGAATCGTATAGCCAAGGCAGTGGTGTTACACTACCCGAGAATGAATCGCCAACACTAATTACTTGTCCCAATGTTGCTCCAAGTTGTTTGGCGCTAACTTCGGCTTTGGTTCGAGCATCTTTCAGTGCTTCTGCGCGCGCAGTTGCTTCAAGTTCTTTTTGTTTAGCAAGTGAGAATGATATTTGCGGTGATACGGAACCAGATGCGGCAGTCGTTAACAGGTAATCTTGAACCTTTTGAGCTAGGGCTTTATCGCGAAGTGTGACGGTAAGATTTAGAGTTCCTGATGACGTATTGTCGTCGTCGTGATAATAAATCCCATAATCGTAGGAACTAATATCGGTTTTGATTGCTGAGTCGCTTACGCCTAGTGCTTTAAGTTTGGTGACTATGGTTTTTGATAAGTTGCTAAGTTCGGTGTTAATCTTAGTTCTATCAGTTCCAGTCTTTTGATAATAAGGCATAAAAGTGTATTGATCAGCTTCGGCCTCAAGAGTGGTTGAGCCAGTTATAACAATTTTTCGGTCGCCCAAACGAACTCCATTCCATGGTTGCCAAAGAGCAACGGTTAATAGGTTGGTTAAGGCTAATACTGCGACTATGATCCATACATTGAACTTAACAGTTATGCTTTGTTTCATAATATAACTATAGCATAACTCAGGATATGCAAGTACTTTATTATGATTGTGGTTTAGTTTTTATTTAATGCTTGCGCTTTTCCAAAATAGGTGGTATTATTAAAAACACAAGCGTTTAATATAAGCGCCATTCTTGACTTTTTTGTTTATCATTGATACCATTATTGATGTGTCTCGCGCCGAAATTAATATCGGATATCGTGAGGGTGTACTAATAATAGTACAAGGAGTTAAAATCACATGCCAATCGCAATCGAATTTGTGCCAACCAGGCGCAAAAAGATAGCAGTGGATGTGGTGCCTGCCGAATGGCAACTGTATATTACGCAGTAATATAGTCTCGAATTGACTACAAGTCCGAGCCTTTTAAAAAAGGCTTACTAAACAAAAAACACCCCAGGCACCGGGGTGTTTTAATTTTGTAATAATTAGTTTGGCAAATTGATACCGTTTTTAATTAGCTCGGCATTAATGGCGTCTTTGAATTTGCTGTCATCACCCCAAACCTCGGCACTAAGTTTGTTACCATTTAGATAAAATGTCGGCGTAGCATCGACGTTGATTTTTTTGCCTAAGCTAGTGTCAAAATTGATTTTGTCGGCAACGGCTTTTGACGACATATCGCTATTAAACTTATTAATATCCAGTCCAAGATCACGTGCAAAGTTAGCAAAAAAGTCGTTTCGTTCGTTACCAGATAATGACTCCCACTCTGATTGAGAATCATAGATTTTGTCATTCATTTCCCAGTATTTTCCTTGTAAACCAGCAGCTTCGGCGGCACCAGCGGCAGCTTTGGCGTTGGCATGAATTGTCGAAAGTGGGAAATTACGGAAAATAAACTGAATTTGTTGTTTGTAATCTTCGATGATTGGCTTGATTCTGGTATGTGTAGCGCTGCAGCCTGGACACTGAAAATCGGCATATTCTATCAGTATAACTTGGCTTGAACTGTTGCTATAGATATGATCGCCGATATTGCCATTTTGACTTGTTCCACTCTGAACTGTATTGGTATCTATAGCACTGACGTCAATTTTGCTACTTCCCGACATGACGACCAAAAGACCCAAAATACCAACGGTTAAGACTGAAAAAATAATCCAAGTTAACTTATTCAAAAGAATCTCCTTATCACATTTGATTCCTTATATTATATCAAAGATAAGCTGTTTGAGATACAATTGGATACTATGGACACGGTACTTTTCGCATCAATAATTGTTGTAGTTATTTGCTTGCTAATCATGGTGGCTTTTCAGCCACGACACAACGAATTGAGTCAAAAAGAGTTGCGGCGTCGTTCCAATCTTGGCGATATGCATGCCAAGGCCAACCTTGAAAAAGAATTAGTGATTAGCGAAGCCTATGAATTACGAACTTTTTTGATTAGTGTTTTATTGGCAATCTTGTTTATGCTGTTGACTATTAAGTTTAACTATTTAATCGGCTTTTTGATTGCTGTTACTGTACTTTTATTTTGTAACTTATTGTCAAAATTGAATATAGTTAAAGAACTTCTAGTTGGTTTGCATAACAAAATAGAAAAGCAAATAATAATTTTGAAAGCAAAATTACCCCAAATACTCTGGCTTGTAGGTGCAAGTAGTGATGGCGGTCAACAAAATACCGGCAGTAAAATTGGCTCACGTCAAGAACTTCAATTTATTATCGATAGTTCTAGCGATATACTGACCGAAGATGAAAAAACACGTATTTTAAGCGGGTTATCTTTTAGTGATAAGCGTGTCTTGGATATCATGGTGCCTCGAGACAAGATTGCTTTTATTAAAAAATCAGAATTTTTGGGTCCTTTAACTCTAAATGAGCTCCATAAAATTTGTCATAAACGGCTGCCGGTTATTGGTAGTGATTTGGATCATATTGTCGGTATCTTATATCTTAAGAGCTTGCTCGATCTTGATATAAAAAAATCGACTACAGCCGAAAAGGCAATGGACACAAAAGTCTACTACATTCATAGGTATAGTGATTTATCGCGAGCCTTAGCGACGTTTATTAAAACTCATCAGGATATGTTGATTGTAATCGATAAGAATCGTCAAACGGTTGGACTTTTGACGGTTGATGACGTGATTCAAGCCTTGCTTGGTCAAAAGCTTGAAGATAACTTTGATGAGCACGAGAGCATTCATGCCGTGGCTAGAAGCATAAAAGACTAGCCTAGTGATGATTTAAGTGTTAAAATATAGCCAATATGATGAAGTGGCAAAACAACGATAACAATTTTTGGACCGGCAGTTAGTCGGCGTACTAACTGTGCTATCGGTCCAAAGTAAAAGCCACAACTTATCACAAAACTAATTTTCAGGAATTAACAAAATGACTAGAACTTTATCAAGAGAACTAGCAGCCCGGGTTGGTCAAATAGTAACAGTCCGTGGTTGGCTACATAAGAAACGTTTACTGGGTGGTCTAAACTTTATTACGATTCGCGATCGTAGTGGTATTACCCAAACTTTAGTCGAAGATAAAAACGAGTTAGAAAAACTTAGAGGGCTACAAATCGGTACGGTGGCAAGCTTCACCGGAACAGTCGTAGCTGACGACCGCGCACCAGGTGGCGTTGAACTACACGATGTAAAAATTGATGTTGAAGTTCCGGTAACCGAAGAGCCACCAATCGAAGTCGATAAGCCAATATCGCATAAGCCAGAACATCTCGAAACTTTGTTTGACAACCGCGTTCTCAACGTTCGCAACCTTCAAGAACAAAAGATTTTCAAGATACGAGCTGATCTAACCTACTATCTGAGGGATTTTTTAAGATCAAAAGAATTTGTCGAGATTGATACGCCAAAGTTTTTAGCCGAAGCAACCGAAGGCGGAGCAGAGGTTTTTAAACTTGATTATTTTGGTAAAACGGCAACTTTGGCACAAAGTCCGCAGTTTTATAAACAGATAATGGTCGGTGCTTTTGAAAGAGTCTTTGAAATCGGTCACTCATATCGAGCCGAGCCAAGTGCTACGACACGTCACTTGACCGAATTAACGATGCTAGATATCGAAATGGGTTTTGTCGAAAATCACGATGAAGTCCTAGACATGGTTGCTGATATGACTCAAACTGTTCTTAAAAGGGTTTACGAAGAACATGTTGACGACTTAAAGAGTCTTAATGCTCCAGATCTAAGGCTTCCCGAAAACGGCAAGGTTCCACGATTTACGATAGCCGAGATCCACGAAATGTACACCAAAGCTACGAAAAACGATACCACCCAAGAAAAAGATTTGATACCAGACGAAGAACGATGGATTAGTGATTATGCTCGCAAAGAAATTGGATCAGACTTGGTTTATGCCGTTAGATTCCCAATTGAGGCAGCAAAATTCTATCATAAGGTTGATATTGAAGATCGAACAGTGTTATGGGGCGATTTACTGTTTAGAGGTTTAGAGATTGCTACCGTTCCACTGCGCGAAAATAACTATGAAAAAATGATTGAGCAAATGAAAAAAGCCGGCCTTGATGTCAGCCACGAAGGCTTTAAGTATTATTTGCAAGCCTTTAAGTATGGTTTGCCAAAGCATGGCGGCTGTGGGTTTGGTGTTGATCGATTAGTGCAAAAAACAATCGGTCTTGCCAACGTAAAGGAAGCCTGTCTGTTCCCAAGAGATATTAATCGTTTAACGCCCTAGTCACAATGGAAAATACGCCGTCTCAAACTAGTCCTATATCAGATCAGCCAAGGCTGAGCTCTGATAATAAACAGCGACACTTTTTGGCGGCGTTTTTCTTGAGTTTCTTATGGGGCACGTTTGGCGTTGATCGATTTTATTTGGGCAAAATTGGAACTGGCATATTAAAATTAGTGACTTTTGGCGGACTGGGCGTCTGGACACTGATTGACTTAGTTTTGATTATGTCTGGAGCAATGCGTGACAAGCAGGGGCAAGAATTATTGCAGGCCGAACGCTACAAAAAATTTGCCAACCGCACCGTCTTGATATTTGCTATTGTTTTAGGGCTTGTAATTTTAATAAGTGGGTTATCTTTAATTCTTATAATCAGTTCGTTTTTGCAAAATGGTGGCTTAGAAAAGCTCATACCTTCCGGTCAAGTCCAACTTAACGGTTTGGATTTGAACAACTTGAATCTTGATAGTCTTAAAGACCTCAATCTCTAACTCGATTTGACCAAATAGGTCGACTCGTTAGATAATAAGATGAAAATGAAAATATCAAAAAGAACATTTTTATCTATTTTGGCCACCACTCTAGTATTTAGTAGTTTGGCTTTGATGGTTAATGTCAATGCCGTAACACTAAAAAATAGCCAATCGGAGCAGATTCGTAGCAATTGTGTGTCAATTAAAAACACTATAAATCAATTACACGCGAGTGACGCTTTGCTTAGAGTAAATATGGGACAAATCTACGAGTCAATGCTTACAAAAGTTATGAATCGCTTTAATGATCGTTTGGCGAGCAATAAGCTTGATAACTCAGCTTTGGTCCAAGCATCAGGTAACTTTAGCCAATCTTTGACTAGTTTTAGATTAGACTACAAGAATTACGAGGAACAACTATCGTCGCTAATTGGCATCGACTGCTTAAGTCAACCAGCCAATTTTTATGAAGCTTTATTGTCGGCAAGATCAAAACGCACACAGGTTCATACTGATGTTATAAAGATTATTCAATATAAAAATCAGTATAGCTCAGCGCTTGATAAGTTTATGAAAGACTACCAAAACACTAAGGGGGGCAATTAGTAATGGACGAGCCACAAATCGTATCGATTGCCATTGAAAAAATATCCGAAAGCAGTAAGCGTCGATTCATTTTTATGATAGTTCTCTCAATTCTTATATCGTTGGTTTTAGTTTTGATTAGTATGATTATTTATAGCAGTAGTGGTGCAGCACAACTCGACTTAAGCCGACCTGGTTATGTAAGTGTTCGATCGCAGGCAATAACCGGCAGTAATGATCTCAAAGATTATTCAAGCACCGGACCAGTCGATAAATCGTCAATTGATGAATTTAAGCTGCTGTTTGATCAACAATCAAAAAAGATTGATGCTGTTGATGCTTTTGGTTCTGATCCGTTAAGTCCTAAGTCGCTTAACATCGAGAATTAGCTTGGGCTAATTTTTCGCGCACCCAACTATCAATTTTTCCGGCACCCATGCAGATGACTAATCTGTCATCTTGTCGGGCGGTTTGGATTTTATGCCATAATTGTTCATCAAAATCGACAATTTCAATTGACTGTCTGTTGGTGATATTGTTGATTAAATCTTGAGGCTTAAGAATAGCTAGTTTTGGATCTTCACGCGATAGGTAAGTTGGCAGCCAATAGATAGATTTTATCGGCCTTCTCAAACTGATTGGTGTAATCTTTTTTTATTTCGTATTGTCGAAGGTTTTGATGTGGTTGATAAACCAAGACTACATGATCTGATAGTTCGCGCGCCAATTCTAGAGTAGCGGCAATTTCAACTGGATGATGACCATAGTCACTGTAAAGATTATTGGCTAGCTTTTCAAATCTTCTGTCTGTTCCGGGAAATGAAGCTAAGGCTTTTCTAATCTTGGCTCGACTGGCAAGACCAAGTTTTATGAGCGCTTCTTCGACCAACTTAGCGTTGCGTCGATTATGTGAACCGACTAATTTAACTTTAAAGTCATCAGAAGGATCTAGTAGTAAAGAAGATTGCGGATTAAAAATCTCGGCATGTTGATTTTGCCAACCAATTGAGAATTGGCTTTGCTTAGCAAAAGATTTAAAAGCCTCAACATAACTATCCACCGTAGGGAAAGTGTCTGGGTGATCATAATCAATCGAGGTAAAAAGCGACAAATAAGGTTTGTAATGCAAAAAATTACGATCAAACTCGTCACACTCATAGACGAAATACTGACTAACGCTGTCAAAATGACCACTCTTGCCAAAATTCATAGTTGTACCGATTGAATAAGATATCGGAATGTTTAGTTGGGTCATTACCCATATCAACATGCCGGTGGTAGTAGTTTTTCCATGTGTTCCAGCTACGGCAATCATTTTTAGGTTTTTTGACTTAATAATATAAGACAGCAACTCATCACGTTTGGCGATTGGAATACCCAAATCAGTTGCTAGCTTTAGTTCTGGATGATTTTTCGGCAAAGCTGAAGTATAAATCAGCCAGTCAATCTTTTGTTTGTGATTTTGCTCTTGCAAAAAAGCACCACTTTGATCAAGGCTGATTTTTATACCTTTCTTCTCAAGGCTGTCGGTCATTAATGACTTTTCGATATCAGATCCCGTTACTTCATAACCAGCTGCAAAAGCAATCTCGGCCAGTGGCCCAATGCCAACTCCACCGATTCCAGAAAAGTATATATTCATTAAAAACTAGTATAACACTTCGTATTTTTAGTTTTTTGTGTTGTAATTAGATAGAGAAAAAAGTTAAACAAACATGCTACAAAAGATTTTATCCTCAATTTTAGAAAAGCGTCACTTTTGGCGCTATGCTACTTTTAGCGAAATAGCCGAACTTTATGCTTCGCGCACACTTCGAGTTATAGCCATGAATATCGTTTCGGGCTTCACGTCAGTTTATTTATTGGAACGTGGTTATAGTCTAGTATTTATCGCTGGCTTTTGGCTTGCTTTTTATCTTATAAAGATCCCTTTTACGTATTTTGGCGGTTATTTTACGGCTCATTTCGGACCAAAGCACAGTATTTTAATAAGCAATATTTTGTATGTTCCGGCTATGGTAGCGCTTGGCTTGTTGCCACAACTTGGAATAATTAGCATTGCACTTTGGGGTTTATTTATGGCTCTTTCGGCTTCGATTTATCATCTTGGTTATATGGTTGACTTCTCAAAAGTTAAGAATGTCGAACATGCCGGTAAAGAGCTGGCTTTTATGAATATACTCGAAAAGATCGCAATTAGCATTAGTCCGATTATTGGTGGATTTATTGCGTTATGGTTTGGTTTACAGGTGGTGATATGGTTGGCGGCAATTTTGTTTGCTATTTCGGCTCTACCGCTTCTTACGACTATCGAGCCGGTTCGCACTAACCAACGGCTTGATTTTGATGGTTTTCCATGGCGATCAACTATCAAGAGTATCGTCGCCCAAACTGGAGTGGGCTTTGATTATATTACCACTGGCGTGGTTTGGAGTTTATTTATTGTCATTGTTATTTTTCCCGGAGCTGGTTGGGATATCTACGTCAAGCTGGGTATTCTATCGTCAGTGACGATTGTGGCAGCAATTTTAGCTTCGTATACTTATGGCAAGATCATCGACAACAGTAAGGGCGGTAATTTACTAAAGGCAAGTGTGATTGCTAATGCTTTTGTTCATATATCTAGGCCGTTTGCGTCTAGTCCGGCTATGATTGTTGGCACTAACATTGCTAACGAAATTGCGACTATGGGTTACACGATGTCGTTTATGCGTGGGGTTTTTGATACCGCCGATTTATCTGGGCACCGTATTTTATATCTTACTATCTGTGACATCGTTGCGGACTTTGGCGCGGCTTTGGCCTGTGCGATTTTAATGGTTTTAGTGGCTATATTAGGTGATGTTGGTGGTCTCAACCTATTTTTCTTTGTGGCGTCGGCCTTTGTTTTACTGATTGGCACGGCTAATTTTCGTCTCTACAGCAAATAACCCTCGTGTTATACTAGTTTTAATAGATATAGGCGTGGGGTTTTAAGCTTGGTCAACAAAAAATACGTCAAAAGAAGTATCAAAAAATTGCAACGAATCAAAACGTGGCAATTGATTGTCATTTTCATTTTAATGTGTTTTGTGTCTGCGACCTTTTTGCGACTTAATAATATTGGCATGGTTGAAAGACGAAATGCTGTCGTGACGGCTGATGCTAATGGTGATAAAGATGTTATTCAAAATAGGTTGTACGATTTACAACGCTATGTGGCCGAACATATGAATACCGATATGGGAAAAGGGGTGTATTTAACGGAATCAAGATCGCGAGATGCCGAGAATATCTATGCTAAGGCCTCGAACGATAGTAATCCAAACGGTAATATCTACAAAAAAGCTCAGGAAGTTTGCGCGCCGAAATTTTCCAACTACTCTTATGCTTATTTGCAGTGCACAATTAATGAATTATCTAAATATCCATCTAGCTCAACTCTAATTAGTGAAGTTGAGCTGCCACCAGCTGAAGCTTACTTGCACGTTTATTATTCACCGTTTTGGTCATCCGATTTTGCCGGTTGGTCGGTGCTTATTAGTGTAGTGATTTTAATAATGATTTTTATTAGATTTACTAGTGTTCTTATCTTACGGTTGATGTTACGAAAACACTACAAGATGATTTAACCTGTTGACATCTTACTCGGTTCAATGTAATCTACTCCTTGTATAGCACTAATAGGAGGTATATAGAAATACTATGGCTTACAAGCATACAAACTCAAAGGGCGTAACTTACTACTTGCACAGCACAGAGGTTACCCTCCGAGGCGGCAAAAAGCAAACGATTTATTTCTTTGCTAAGGTAGAGAAGAACTCAAAGGGTACACCAGTAGATCTACCATCAGATCGCGTAGTCAAAGAAAACCCACGAAATGGTTTCTTGACAGTATCAAAGAAAAAATAGTACTTGCAACATAAGCACGTTTGGTAGTATTATTAAACCAAACAAACAGGTGCCAAAAATGCCCCACAAGTTGGGGCATTTTTGTTACCCCTTGGTCTATAATGGTTGTATGTATATTGTTGAGGTAAAGAATCTAAAAAAGAGTTACGACGGCAAAAAGGCGGTCGATGGAGTTAGTTTTTCGATTAAAAAAGGCGAGATTTTTGGTATCTTAGGTCCGAATGGTGCCGGCAAAACCACAACCCTTGAGATGATGGAAACCTTGCGACCGATTGATGATGGAACGGTGAAGATCGACGGCATTGATGTTTCTCGAGATCCGCAAGCTATTAAATATCTGATTGGTGTTCAACCACAAACTCCTGCCTTTCAAGATAAAACAAAGCTAACTGAAATTATCGAAATGTTTGCTGCGGCATACGGTGAGAAAGTCGACGCCATGCGCTTCTTGCGTGATGTTGGCCTAGAAGATAAGGCAAATAACTTTGTCGAAGACTTATCTGGTGGTCAAAAACAGCGTCTTAGTATCACTACGGCGCTGGTGCATGGGCCAAAAGTCTTCTTTTTAGACGAACCAACTACTGGCCTCGATCCACAAGCAAGGCGTAATTTATGGGATCTGATTGAAGCCGTACGTAATCGTGGCATTAGCGTGATTATGACGACTCATTATATGGATGAGGCCGAAGTGTTATGTGATCGTATCGCCATTATGGATGCCGGCAGAATCATCGCCATAGATACGCCAAAAAATCTAATCAAACAGCTATTAAAACGTGGTTTTAAGAAAAAGCAGCAAGTCGAACAAGCAAATCTAGAAGACGTTTTTATTGATCTAACCGGCAAAGGATTAAGGGATTAATATGAATATCAAAAAACAACTTTTTACAGTTTTGACGTTTACTAAAATCAGTACCAGGCGTTTTTTTAGAGACAAAGTGGCATTATTTTTTAGTGTCGGTTTCCCGTTGATATTTTTGTTCGTCTTCGGCAACCTTTATGGTAATAATTCTTCGTTGTCGTTCAGAGTGGCTCTAATTAACCAATCGTCAACCGCGATTGCTACCCAATTAAGTGAGGGGTTAGGCCAAAGTAAAGTTATTAAGATAGATGGTAATATAGCCTCACTCGACCAAGCCAAAGAGAAAATGATTCACTCCGAACTAGATGCGGCAATTATTGTTCCGGAGAATTTTGGTGAAGTAGAAAAAGGCGCTAAATACCCATCTGGTCAATTAGAAGTTATTTACACCCAAAACAACCAACAGTCGGCTTCGGCCTTGACCAGTTTGTTAAGCGCCCAGTTGGGTGAGGTAAATAAACAATTTGTCAGTCAAGTTGCGCCTTTCTCTGTTATGTCAACCCAACTTAACGAAAACAGCCTATCTAACTTTGATTTTGCTTTTGCAGGGTTAATCGGTTTTTCGATTATGGGAATAGGTATTTTTGGTCCAGTCAACGTTTTTCCGGAGCTTAAAAAAATGGGTATATTACGACGCCTATCAACCACACCGCTTAGAGTTTGGCAATACTTTTTGTCGACTATGATCGGTCAGGCAATAGCAGGAAGTTTAAGTTTTGTAGCGATGTTTTTCGTAGCTATTCAATTTTTCCAACTTAAAATAGCCGGTAACTGGCTAGATTTAATAATTTTCTTGTTGTTTGGTTCCATTATGATCTTGGGAATTGGCTTGGCGCTTGGAGGTTGGGCGAAAAACGAACGACAGGTTGCGCCACTAGCTAATATCATTACTTTTCCAATGATGTTCTTATCGGGTACATTTTTTCCACGTTTTTTGATGCCCGATTGGCTGCAAAACCTATCCGGACTATTGCCATTAACTCCTGTGATTGACGGTGTAAGGCTAATTTCGACTGAAGCTAAGGGACTGCTAGATATTTTGCCGCAAGTTGGCATGGTGGGAGCATGGACGGTTATAGTCTATTTGATTGCTTTTAGAGTTTTTCGGTGGGAATAGTTGCAAAAGACTACAGATTATGCTATAATATAAGTTAATGGAAAAGTTTCATTACAATCTTAACGATATACCCCAAAGTGTTCTCGAAGAGATGGATCGAGAAATGGAGCGTAACCCTAGGTTTAACGCCGATGAGTTTTATAAGAGCCACGGTATTCTTCCGATATCAGAAGCCAAAGAAGTTGTTCCAGTTTCAAACAGTAATAAGGAACAAAAAATGGCTAGAGCTGTTTTTCGTGCCCTCAATTTAATTGCTGGCGGTAATAAAACGGCCGGTATGATTAAGGCCGAAGATGAGATTC
>Ga0172373_10003952_pt1 | contig 21193 bp, 19 predicted proteins | sample Lak10m_2_FD_114546 | JGI IMG/M metagenome (GOLD analysis project Ga0172373, IMG submission 114546) | Freshwater microbial communities from Kabuno Bay, South-Kivu, Congo - kab_092012_10m | ecosystem: Environmental > Aquatic > Freshwater > Lake | place: Democratic Republic of the Congo...
GCCGGCGGAACACCGCCTCGATCAGCGCGTCCTTGGAGCCGAAGTGGTAGTTCACGGCGGCGAGGTTCACGGCGGCCTTGGCGGTCAGGAGGCGCATCGACGTGCCTTCGAAGCCGTGCTGCATGAAGAGTTCCTCGGCCGCGTCGAGGATGCGGACCTGGGTCTCGTTCAAGGGCTTCACTGCTCGCAGGTTGATCTGCATGGATCGGGCCTCCGCCTCGGCGGTCAGGGAAAAAAGCCATCAAACAAACGTTTGAATGGGATCGGCATCGTAGGCAACGGGCCCGGCCGCGTCAAGCCTTGGTGACGCCGCGCCCGCGACATGCAAGGCTTACGGCATGGCGCCGCCGGACGAGAGGCCGAACTGGACCGAGGAGGCGAAATCCCGGCGCATCCGCGCCGCCGTCGGGTGCCTGTTCGGCACCGCGGCGGGCGATGCCATCGCGCTGCCCGCCGAGGGCCTTTCGCGCCGGCGGCAGCTGAAGTGGTTCCTCACGTTCGAGCGCCATCGGCTGCTCTTCGGACATGGCCTGTGCTCCGACGATACCGACCACGCCTGCATGCTGGCCCAGTCGATCGCCGCCACTGGCGGCGTTCCGCGACGCTTCGTGCGCTCTTTCGCGTGGCGGTTGCGCTTCTGGTTCCTAGGCCTGCCGGCGGGAATCGGCTTCGCGACGCTGCGTTCGATCCTGAAGCTGTGGCTCTTCATCCCGCCGCAGGTCTCGGGCGTGCGCTCCGCCGGCAACGGCCCGGCGATGCGCAGCGCGATCCTCGGCGTGTGCTTCGCCGACAGCGACGCTCTGCTGGTGATGCACAACTCCGCCGCGACCACGATCACGCATCGCGACCCGAAGGCGGAGATCGGCGCGCTTGCCATCGCGCTGGCGGCGCGCGCGTCGATGCGCGGGGATTCCACGGCGGCCTACCTGGAGGAGTTGCGGCGATTCGCGAAGCCCTTCGCGGCCGCGGGCGATGAACTGGTCGGGCTCGCCGAGCGCGCCGCCGCGAGCGCCGCGGCGGGGGAGGACACGCACGCCTTCGCCGCCACCTTCGGGTGCGCGAACGGCGTCACCGGCTACATGTATCACAGCGTGCCGGCCGTCCTGCACGCGTGGTTCCGCCATCCGGACGACTTCGCGGCGGCGGTCATGTCGGTGATCCGCTGCGGCGGCGATACCGACACCACGGCCGCGATGGTCGGGGCGATCGTCGGCGCGCGCGTCGGGCGCGAAGGCATTCCCGCCGCGTGGCTGGAGGGCATCGTCGACTGGCCGCGCGGCCTGCCATGGATCGAGGAAGCCGCGCGCCGCGCCGCCATCGCCGCCGCGACGCGCACGCCGCAGGGCGCGCTCTTCCTCGCGCCGTGGTGGTGGCTCGCGCGCAACCTGGTCTTCATGGGAATCGTGCTGGCGCACGGCTTCCGTCGCATCGGGCCGCCTTGGTGAGGGTCCGCAGGACTTAGAATGCGCGCTTCCCGATGGCGACCCACGCGCACGGCGGCACTCCGCACGGAAGCCCCAAGCAGACCCTGAACGGCAACGAATGGCGCGTGCTGGGCCTGCTCGCGCCGTACGTCTGGGAGTACCGCGGCCGCATCGCGCTGGCGCTCCTCTTCCTCGTGGTGTCGAAGCTCGCCAACCTCGGCGTGCCGCTCGTCATGAAGGAAGTCGTCGATTCCCTCGACCCGCGCACCGCGGTGCTGGTGGTGCCGGCGGCGCTGCTCGCGATCTACGGCCTGCTGCGCTTCTCGACCACCCTCTTCGCCGAGCTGCGCGACGTGCTCTTCGTGCCGGTGACGCAGCGCGCGATCCGGCGCGTCGCGCTCGGCGTGTTCCGCCACCTGCACAGCCTCAGCCTGCGCTTCCACCTCGACCGCCAGACCGGCGGCATGACGCGCGACATCGAGCGCGGCACGCGCGGCATCTCGACGCTGCTCTCCTACATGATCTTCTCGATCATCCCCGTGGTGCTCGAGTTCTCGCTGGTGGCCGCCGTGCTGGTGAGCCGGTTCGACTGGCGCTTCGCCGCCGTCACGTTCGGGGCGGTGGCGATCTACATCGGGTTCACGTTCACCGTGAGCGAGTGGCGCATGGCGATCCGCCGGCGCGCCAACGAGCTCGACTCGAGCGCCAACACGCGCGCCATCGACAGCCTGCTCAACTACGAGACCGTGAAGTACTTCGGCAACGAGGACTTCGAGGCGCGGCGCTACGACGACAGCCTGCAGCGCTACGAGCGCGCGGCGGTGAAGAGCGAGGCCTCGCTGGGCCTGCTCAACGCCGGGCAGAGCCTGGTCATCGCCGGCGCGCTGACCGCGCTGATGGTGCTCACCGCCGAGGGCGTGGCGAAGGGCGCGTTCACGCTTGGCGACCTGGTGCTGGTCAACGGCCTCTTGATCCAGCTCTACATCCCGCTCAACTTCCTCGGCATGGTCTACCGCGAGATCAAGCAGTCGCTGATCGACATGGACCGCATGTTCCGCCTGCTCTCGGAGAACCGCGAGGTGAAGGATCGCGACGCCGCGCCGGCGCTCGCCGCGGGGCCGGCGACGGTGGAATTCCGCGGCGTGGAATTCTCGTACGAGGCTGCGCGCGCGATCCTGCACGAGGTGTCGTTCGCGATCCCCGCCGGCCAGCGCGTCGCGGTGGTGGGGCACTCCGGTTCCGGCAAGTCGACGCTCGCGCGCCTGCTGTACCGCTTCTACGATGTCTCGGGCGGCGCGATCCTCGTCAACGGCACCGACATCCGCGAGGTGACGCAGAAGAGCCTGCGCGACGCCATCGGCATCGTCCCGCAGGACACGGTGCTCTTCAACGACACCATCCGCTACAACATCCACTACGGACGCCCGGAGGCCACGCCCGAGGAGGTGGTCGAGGCGGCGCGCGCGGCGCACATCCACGACTTCATCGACAGCCTGCCGCTGAAGTACGAGTCCATGGTCGGCGAGCGCGGGCTGAAGCTCTCCGGCGGCGAGAAGCAGCGCGTGGCGATCGCGCGCGCGATCCTGAAGAACCCGCGCATCCTGATCTTCGACGAGGCCACCTCGGCGCTCGACTCGCGCTCCGAGCGCGCGATCCAGGAGGAACTCGAGCGCATCGCGGTGGGTCGAACCACGCTCGTGATCGCGCACCGCCTCTCCACCGTCATGGACGCCGACCAGATCCTCGTGCTCGACCACGGCCGCATCGTCGAGCGCGGCACGCATCGCGAACTGCTGGCGCGCGAGGGCGAGTACGCGCGCATGTGGGCCCTGCAGCAGGAGGCCGCGCGGGCGGAAGCCGCGCTGGCGCAGGCCAGCGGTGTCCCGGCGGCCTGAGGTTGTTTCTAGATTTATCCGCTAGTCCCTTAATTTTGCTTGATTTTCTTAAAAATCCTCGGCTACACTAGGCACACTGCCGTAATACCAACAACGAACGCGCACATGCAGCCGATTGCAGCCCCCGCAGCCGAACCGATCCGGAGCCCGGAGCGCCGCTTGCACCACCTCGAGAAAGTCGTCGCCGTCCTTGCGCTGGTCGCGGTGCTCGCGCTGACCGCCGGCTTCGCGCAGGCGCAGGCGCCGAAGAAGGCCAAGGGCGGCAAGGCCGTGCCCGCCAAGGCGCGCGCGCCGGCCGAGGATCCGCTCGACCGCCTGCAGCGCGAGCATCCCGACAAGGTCTTCCTGCGCTCGAACGCGGTGCTGGTGCAGGACGTGCAAAGCGGCACCACCATGCTCGAGAAGAACGGCGATGCGGTGCTGCCCATCGCCTCGATCACCAAGCTCATGACCGCGATCGTGGTGCTCGACCGCGGCCTAGACCTCGAGCAGCGCGTCGTCATCAGCGACGAGGACCTCGACACTCTGAAGGGCACCGGCTCGCGCCTGCGCCCCGGCGCCGTGGCCACGCGCGGCGAGCTGATGCTGCTCGCGCTGATGGCTTCCGAGAACCGCGCCGCGCACGCGCTGGGCCGCGCCTTCCCTGGCGGCGTCGCCGCCTTCGTCGACGCGATGAACGCCAAGGCGCAACTCCTCGGCATGAACGACTCGCGCTTCGCCGACCCGACGGGCCTCTCGCCCGCCAACGTTTCCAGCCCGCGCGACCTCGCCAAGCTGGTGCAGGCTGCGCATGACTACCCGCAGATCCGGGACTTCTCCACGCGCGACGCGGCCACGGTTACGGTGCAGGGGCAGGAGCTCGCGTACCACAACACCAACGGCCTGGTGCGCGCCGGCACCTGGTCGATCGGCCTGTCGAAGACCGGCTTCATCAACGAAGCGGGCCGTTGCCTGGTGATGCGCGCGCGCGTCGCCGGCCGCGACCTCGTGGTCGTGCTGCTCGATTCCGTCGGCAAGCAGTCGCGCCTCGGCGACGCCAACCGGATCCGCAAGTGGCTCGAAGCCACCGCAGCGCGGCGCGCGGCCTCCTGAAGATCTCGGGGTCGGCCGTCGCCGCGGACGGCTTCCGCGAGGACGTGATCGCCGGCCTGTCGCAGCCGCAGAAGTCGATCCCGCCGAAGTATTTCTACGACGCCAAGGGCAGCCGCCTCTTCGAGGCCATCTGCCGAGCGCCCGAGTACTACCCGACGCGCGCCGAGATCGCGCTCACGCGCGCGCACGTCGAGGACATCGCGCGCTTCGCCGGCCGCGGCTGCGAGCTGATCGAGTACGGCAGCGGCGCGAGCGTGAAGATCCGCCTGCTGCTCGCGCGCCTGCGGCCGAGCGTCTACGTGCCGATCGACATCTCCGAATCCGCGCTGCGCGAGGCCGCGGCGAAGCTTTCGCGCGCCTTCCCGTGGCTCGCCGTCTCGGCGGTGGTCGGCGATTTCTCGCGTCCGCTGAAGATCCCGGCCTTTCGCGGCCGCGGCAAGGGGCGGCGCGTGGTGTACTTCCCCGGCTCGACCATCGGCAACCTCGTGCCCGAGGACGCGCACGCGTTCCTGCGCATGACGCGCGCGCAGGTCGGCGCGCAGGGCGCGATGCTGGTCGGCGTCGACCTGAAGAAGGACGCCAACGTGGTGCACGCGGCGTACAACGACGCCAAGGGCGTGACGGCGCAGTTCAACCTGAACCTGCTTGCGCGCATCAACGCCGAGCTGGGCGGCGACTTCGACCTGCGCCGCTTCGCGCACTACGCGTTCTACAACCCTGCGCTCGGGCGCATCGAGATGCACCTCGTGTCGCTCGCGCGGCAGACGGTCGCGGTCGGCGCGCACCGCTTCGGCTTCGATCTCGGCGAGACCATCCACACCGAGAACTCGTGCAAGTACTCGGTGGAGGAGTTCCGCGCCATGGCGCTGGCCGCGGGCTTTCGCACCGAGAAGGTATGGAAGGACCCGAAGGGCTGGTTCGGCCTGTTCGGCCTGGTCGCCGCCTGAAGGCGGCTAGAGCTTGCCCGACACCGAGGGCGCGACGTAGCGCAGGCGCGCCTCGCGGCCATAGATCGCGTCCATCGGCAGCGCGCGCGGGCGGCGCTCCAACACCACCATGCGGTCGTAGAAGTGGATCGAGTCCGTGGCGAGCGCGAACGGGTCGGCCTGCGCGCTCGCCGCGTCCAGCGTGTGCAGGCGGTCGACCAGCGTCTTCGCCATCTCGATGAAGGTGCCGGGCCTGCCCGCGCCGCCGCCGAAGTGCGGCAGGTACGAGGTGTGCGTGTCCTCGCAGGCGTAGACGCCTTCCGGGTGCATGCCCGGGTACAGCTCCTCGAAGGTCGCGACCTGCTGGTGCATGTGGTGGCCGCCGTCGTCGAGCACGATCGCGGGGGCCGGGTAGCGCCCGGCGAGCGCGCGCAGGAACTCGCGGTCGCCCTGGTCGCCGATCTCGATCGCGATGCCCGGTTCGGCGAACGCGGCGCAGTCCGGGTTCGCGTCCACTCCGACGATGCGCGCCTGCGGGCCGAAGTACTCGCGCCACATGCGCAGCGATCCGCCGTTGAACACGCCGACCTCGATCATGGTGAACGCGCGGCCGCGCCAGCGCGCGAAGTGGCGGTGGTAGAGGTCGAAGTAGTGGTCCCACTTGTTCATCACCCGGCCCTCGGGGTGCGCGAGGGCGTAGGCGATCAATGGGTTCTCGCCGGTCGCCGCCCCGAACAGGCGCTGCAGCAGGGACTTCAGCATGGACGCGAGTATAGGTCCGGACAGGTGCTAGGCTTCGCACGCTCATGAACGCGACACGTTCCGCTGCGAGGGCAGGGCGATGCTGAAGGGCGTGCTGCGCAGCCGCGTGCCCGAGTTGCTGATGCACGTGCATTTCCATCGCCCGTTCCCGCATGCGGCGGGCTCGAGCTGGATCCGGCCGTGGTCCTTCATCGACGACCTCTCGGCCTCGGGCATCCCGGCGCTGCCGCGCGGCGAGGGTTCGGTGGAGGATTTTCGCCGCCACATGCCCGGCCTCGACGACGCCCGCTTCGCGCGCGTGTGGGGCCAGCAGGCGCTCGAGTACTGGCTGTGGAAGAAGGGGCCGAGGAGCCGCTACGTCGGCTGCTCCACCTACCGCCGTTACCTGATGATCGACCAGTGCGAGTCGCGCGAGGAGCGGCGCATCGCCAAGGCGCCGACGCCGGAGCACGTCGCGACCTTCTCGTCGGAGGCCCAGCGCGCCGCGGCGCTCGCCTTCCTCGAGTCGGCCGACCTGGTCACCAACCGGCCGTGGACCATTCCGGCGACGATCGAGCGGCAGTACCTCGACAACCAGCCCGCCGAGTACTGGAACCTGTTCCTCGAGGGCATCGAGCGCCACCTGCCCGCTTACCGCAAGCACATGGTCTGGTTCCGGCGCTACAACACCGCGAGCTTCGAGACCACCTACATCCTGCGGCGCGACTGGTTCATGCGCTACGCGAAGGAACTCTTCACGCTGCTCGCGCACGTGTTCCGACACGCGAAGGTGGTCGTGCCCGACGCGCCGGAGGGCACGTTCCAGCCGGCGTATCGCTACCCCGGCTTCCTCGGCGAGCGCTTCCTGCCGTTCTTCGCCTACGCCAACGGCCTGCGCCGCATCGAGGTGCCGCTGGTGATCTTCGCCGAGCCCGCAGAACGCGACTAGGCGAGCGCGGTCTCGAGGTCCTCGTAGGCCTCGGGCACGAAGCGCGGCGTGCAGATCGCGAGGAAGACGAGGTCGTGCGCGCCGGTGTTGGCGATGCGCTGCCGCGCGCCCGGCGGGATCAGCACCACGTCGCCCGCGCCGACCTCGCGAGCCGGAAGGTCCGCCACCTCGACGCGGCCGCTGCCTTCGACGATCACGTAGCGCTCCGCCGTGCCGCGCACGCGGTGCCAGCGCGTGGTCACGCCCGGTGCGACGCGGGCGCGCGCGATCGACAACTGCGGGTCGGCCGGGGAATTCGACCACTCGAGGATCCAGCATTCCTCCGGCGTGTGGAACTCCGCGCCGGCCTGGATCTTCAGGACCGCCGGCTGCATGCTTACCTGCCGATGCGCGCGGCGGGCTGGTGGCCGATGGCCTGCGCGATGCGCTCGGCCGCTTCCTTGACCAGCAGGCCCCACTGCGGCTTCATGCGCTCGGCGGGCGTCGACAGCGACAGCGCCGCGATCAGGTGCCCGGCGTCGTCGCGGATGCCGCCGGCCACGCAGCGCACGCCGATCTCGGCTTCCTCGTTGTCGGTGGCATAGCCCTGCTTCTGCGTGCGCTCGAGGTCGCGCTCGAGGAGCGGCAGGCTGCCGAGCGCGTTCTTCGTGTGGCCGGGAAGCCCGGTGCGGCGCGCGTAGTCGCGCACGCGCGCGAAGCCGTCCTCGAGCAGGAAGAGCTTGCCCGCGGCGGTCAGGTGCAGCGGCGCGCGCGCGCCGATCGCGTGGATGATGCGCATCGCCGAGCGCCCGGACGAGGTGCGCTCGACGTAGACGATCTCGTCGTCCTGGCGCACCGAGAGGTTCACGGTCTCGCCGGTGTTCGCGTGCAGTTCGCGCATCACCGGCAGCGCGAGCTCGCGCACGCTGATGCGCGAGCGCACGATGTTGCCCAGTTCCAGCAGCCGCATGCCGAGGCGGTAGCTGGCCGGCTCGAGGCGGTCCACCAGCCCGTCGGTGGCCATCGCGGCGAGGATGCGGTGCGCGGTCGACGGGTGCAGCCCCGTGTAGGCGGAGATCTGCTTGAGTCCCAGCGGCTCCGGGTGCTCGGCCAGCACGTCGAGCAGCTTCAGCATGCGCTCGATGACCTGGATCGGGCTCTTCTGCTCGTCGGACTTGGTGGCCATGGCGGTGCAGCATTGTACGTCGGCATTCCACATCGTGAAATGGCGCCGGCCTGCGTGCTATCTTTGAGGGGATGAAAGTCGGTTTGCTCGTCACCTGCCTCGTCGACCTGATGCGCCCGCGCATCGGCTTCGCCGCGATCGAGCTCCTCGAGGCGGCCGGCTGCGAAGTGGCGGTGCCGGCGGGGCAGACCTGCTGCGGCCAGCCGGGCTGGAACGCCGGCGACCGTGCCGCGGCGCGCGGGCTGGCGGAGAAGCTGGTGACGGAATTCGAGGCCTGCGACTACGTGGTCGCGCCCTCGGGCTCGTGCAGTGGCATGGTGAAGACCCACTACCCGGAGCTCTTCCGCGGCGAGGCGGCGTGGATGGCGCGCGTGGATGCCTTGGCTGCGAAGACCCATGAACTGACCGATTTCCTCGTGCGCGTGGCGAAGCTCGAGCGCGCGCCCGGCGACTTCGCCGGCAAGGTGACCTACCACGACTCCTGCTCGGGCCTGCGCGAACTCGGCGTGAAGGCGCAGCCGCGTGCGCTGCTCGCGACCCTGCCCGAGGCCGAGCTGGTCGAGATGAAGGAATGCGAGACCTGCTGCGGCTTCGGCGGCACCTTCTCGGTGAAGCACGGCGACATCTCGTCCGCGATGGCCGACGTGAAGTGCCGCAACGCGCAGGCCACCGGCGCGGACGCGCTGGTGCTCGGCGACCTCGGCTGCATGCTCAACCTCGAGGGGCGCCTGCGCAAGACGGGCGACGACCGCACGCGGGTGCTGCACGTCGCCGAGGTGCTCACGTGGAAAAGATGAAGGCCTGAACGTGCAATCCCGATCCATGTTCTTCAAGCCCCGCGTCGGCGGCGCGCTCGCCGACGCGAAGCTGCAGGACGTGCTGTCGCGCTTTCGCTTCGGCTTCGCCGACAAGCGCGCCGCGGCGCGCGCGGCGTTCGGCGAGGACGAGTTCGAGACCCTGCGCGTGGTCGCCTCGCAGATCCGCGACCGCTCGCTCGCGCAGCTCGACGCGTGGCTGCTCCGGTTCGAGGCCGAGGCCACGAAGCGCGGCACGAAGGTGCTGTGGGCCGAGGACCACGCCGAGGCGCGGCGCCTCGTGCTCGAGATCTGCGAGCGCCACGACCTGAAGAAGGCGATCAAGTCGAAGTCCATGGTCTCCGAGGAGGCCGGCCTCAACGCGATGCTCGAGGCGAACGGGGTCGTGCCGATCGAGACCGACCTCGGCGAGTACATCATCCAGCTCGCCGGCGAGCCACCCTCGCACATCATCGCGCCGGCGATCCACAAGTCGAAGGAGGAGGTCTCCGATCTCTTCGTCCAGCACCACAAGCGCCCGCGACTCACCGAGCACGCGGCGCTGACGCGCGAGGCGCGCGACGTGCTGCGCGGGCATTTCCTGTCGGCAGACCTCGGCATCTCGGGCGCGAACTTCCTCGTCGCCGAGACTGGCTCGATCGCGCTCGTCACCAACGAGGGCAACGGCCGCATGGTGACGACGATGCCGCGCGTGCACGTCGCGATCACCGGCATCGAGAAGGTGATCCCGACGCTGGAGGACCTGTCGACGCTCAATCGGCTGCTGGCGCGCTCGGCGACCGGGCAGGAGATCTCCAACTACTTCAGCGTGATCACCGGCCCGCGCCGCGAGGGCGATATCGACGGGCCGGAGCACCACTACGTGATCCTCGTCGACGCGGGGCGCACGAAGTTCCTCGGCACCGACATGCAGGAGATGCTGCGCTGCATTCGCTGCGGCGCGTGCATGAACCACTGCCCGGTGTACCAGACGGTGGGCGGCCACGCGTACGGCTGGGTCTATCCGGGCCCGATGGGCTCGGTGCTGACGCCCGTGTACACCGGCATCGAGAACGCACTCGACCTGCCGCATGCGGCGACCATGTGCGGCGCCTGCCACGTCGCGTGCCCGGTGCGCATCCCGCTGCCCGATCTGCTGCGCAAGCTGCGCGAGAAGCAGGTGGAGAAGAACCTGCGTCCGTGGACCGAGCGCCTCGCGTTCAGGGTCTGGGGCTTCGTCGCGCGGCATCCGTGGCTGTACGCGCAGGCGGCGATGGTCGGCGCGCGCGTGCTGAAGATCCTTGGTGGCGCCGAGGGTCGCATCACGAAGCTGCCGTTCGCGTCCGGCTGGACGGACGGTCGCATCATGCCGGTGCCGGAAGGCAAGACCTTCAGGGAACAGTACGCCGAACGACAGCGCTGAACTAGTCCTTCCCGCCTGCGCGCAATCTTGCGCGCTTCGCGAACCGTCCCGGCGCCACCGCGTCCGCGAGCTTGCCGTCCAGTGGCAGCGGATTGCCGTCGGCGAGGCTCGCGAGCAGTTCGCCACCGAGCCCGGCCCACAGCAGGCCGCGCGAGCCATACGCGAACGCGCCGTAAAGACCCGGTCCGCGCGCGTCGTCGATCGCGCCGACCATCGGCAGGCGATCCGGCACCGTCGCGCGCCAGCCGACGCGCCCTTCGAGCGTCGCGGCATCGAATCCCGCCGCCATGCCGGGCAGGATGCGCTCGAGTCGCTGCAGGTTGCCTTCGTGGTCCTCGAAGCGCGAAGCGGGCTCCTCGTCGTCGAAGTCGAAGCTCGCGCCGACCACCGTGCGGCCGTCCACCGGCGGCAGCACCATGCCGCCTCGCAGAACCACCGCGCGCAGTGCCGCGAAGCGCTCGGCGGGCAGCAGCGACACCTGCCCGCGCACGCGTCGGAGCCGCACTGAAGGATCGGGCGCGAGGCGCAGCGCGTCGTGCGCGGTGGCGATCACCACCACCGGCGCGCGCGCGAGCTCGTCGCCTGCGGCATCGCGCGCGACCCATTCGTCGCCCTCCCGATCGAGCGCGGCGACCGCGCAGCCGTAGCGCGCTTCGAGCGCGTCGCCGCAGCGCGCGAGCAGCGCGTGCACCAGGCTCGGCGGGCGGATCCACCCCGATTGCGGGAACCACACGCCGCCAGTCGCCACCGGCATGCCGGCCAGTTCGCTCGCGGCCTTCGCGTCCACGCCGGCCGCGTACTCCGCGGGCGCGCCCAGGGCCTGCAGCGCGCGACGCTGCGCGTCGTCCTCGCGCTCGTCGCGCGCGAGTTGCAGCACGCCGCAACGCGACCAGCGCGGCGGCAGCGGCGACTCGTCCAGCGCGCGCCACGCCGCGCTCCAGTGCAGCGTCGCGGCGCGCGTCATGCGCGCGAACACGCTGTCGTCCGCGGTGACGAGCGGGTGGAAGGTGCCGGCGTGGTTGCCCGAGCCTTCCTCGGCGGGCCCGGCATTCCTCTCCAGCAGCGTCAGGCCCCAGCCGCGCGCCGCGAGGCGCTCGCACACGCCGGCACCCGCCATGCCGGCGCCGATCACGAGTGCGCGCCGCGTTCCGGGTGGCGCGGGCGATTCCGCGGTGCGTGTCGCCCGGGCGACCAGCATTTCCCGCTTGCCGCCGTAGCCGGGCCGCTTCTCGATCTCGAAGCCCGCGTTTGCCAGCGCGTGACGCACGTCGGTCGCGACGCTCCACGTCGCCGCGGTCGCGCCGGGCGCGGCGAGGCGCGCGACGCGCTTCAGCAGCGCCGGCGTCCACAGGTCGGGATTGCGCGAAGGCGTGAAGCCGTCGAGGTAGATCGCGTCCGCCGCGAGGCGCAGGTGCGGGAGCACATCGGTTGCATCGCCCAGCGCCAGCGTAAGCACCACGCGACCGCGTTCGAATTCCAGCCGGTGCACGCCGGGCACGAGCACCGGCCACGCGGCGCGCAGTTCGGCCGAGAGTGCGGCAAGTTCGGCATGCGGCGCGTGCAGTTCCGCGAGGTCCCGGACGCGGAACGGGTGCTTCTCCACCGAGACGAAATCCAGCCGCGCCGGGCGGCGCGCATCGTCCTTCCACGCCTGCCAAGTGGCGAGGAAGTTGAGCCCGAGCCCGAAGCCGGTCTCGAGGATGGTGAAGCGCTCGCGTCCCTGCCAGCGCGCGGGCAGGCCGTTGCCCTCGAGGAACACGTGCCGCGCCTGTCCCGCCGCGCCCGCGACGCTGTGATAGACGTCGCCGTAGGCCTCGGACCACGGCGTGCCCTCGGCGGTGCGGGCCAGCGTGGCGGGGACGATCGGCGCGGTCATGGCGCGCCGGAGTATAGAGGCCGGCGATTGCTTGATCCGCATCAAACGTGCGTGTTGAGCACCGTCAACTTTCCCGGCCGCCCGTCGCGCCGGCAGGCCGAAAATGGCGTCCATCAACTCTGGAGGCTTGCCGTGACGTTCGCGATCTCGATGCTGGTGGTGTTCGGTTTCCTGGCCATGGCCACGATCCTCTGGGGTCAGGGTCGCATCCGGCGCATCGAGTACGGCCACATGCCGATCGTCGTCGGCGAGATGATGTCGCGCCTCGGCCTGACCCCGAAGGACGCCGAGTCCGCCGGCCTCGATCGCGCCGTGGTCGCCGCCGGCGAGCGCTGCCGCAACTGCGAGGTCGGCTCGCAATGCCGCGACTGGCTCGCCTCCAGCTTCAGCAGCGAGGCGCCGGGCCGCCGCTGCCCGAACGCCTTCCTGTTCGACGAGATCCAGCGCCTGCGCCGTCCCGAGCCGCCGGTCGAGCGCCCGCGAAACGCCGGTCTCGTCTAGCAGCCTGCGTTCAGGGGCGGGGAGCCCCCGGGCGTAGAATCTTGGGCTTTCGCCTTCTCGCGAGAGCCCGATGAACAAGCCCGTAGACCTCCAGCTCGCCACCGTCCCCGCATGGATCGGCGGCAAGCGCGTCCAGCCCGCCACCAGCCGCGCGGGTGAAGTCACCAATCCCGCCAACGGCCGCGTCACGAAGCGCGTGCCGTTCTGTTCCGCTGCGACCATCGACGAGGCCGTGAAGGCCGCGCAGGCCGCGCTGCCCGCGTGGCGCGACGCGCCTGCGATCCGCCGCGCGCGCGTGATGCAGAAGTTCCTCGCGCTGATGGAGAAGAACGCGCAGGAGATCGCCGAGATCATCACCGACGAGCACGGCAAGACCGTGCCGGATGCGCTGGGCTCGATCCAGCGCGGGCTAGAAGTGGTGGAATTCGTCTGCGGCGTGCCCACGCTGCTGAAGGGCGAGTATTCCGAGAACGTCGGCACGCAGGTCGACACGCACACCGTGCGCCAGGCCGTGGGCGTCTGCGCCGGCATCACGCCGTTCAACTTCCCGGTGATGGTGCCGCTGTGGATGTTCCCGGTGGCGATCGCCTGCGGCAACACCTTCATCCTGAAGCCCTCCGAGAAGGTGCCCTCGGCCTCGATCCGCATGGCCGAGCTGATGAAGGAAGCGGGCCTGCCCGACGGCGTGCTGAACGTGGTGCACGGCGACAAGGAAGCGGTCGACGCGATCCTCAACCACCCCGGCATCTCGGCGGTGAGCTTCGTCGGCTCGACGCCGATCGCGAAGTACATCTACGAGACCTGCGCGCGTAACGGCAAGCGCGTGCAGGCGCTCGGTGGCGCGAAGAACCACGCCGTGGTGCTGCCGGACGCCGACCTCGAGTTCGCGGCCGACGCGCTGATCGGCGCCGGCTACGGCTCGGCCGGCGAGCGCTGCATGGCGGTGAGCGCGGTGGTGGCGGTCGGCGAGGCCGCGGATCCGCTCGTCGCGCTGCTGAAGAGGAAGGCCGAGGCGGTGAAGCTCGGCGCCGGCAACGAGAAGGGCGTCGACATGGGCCCGCTGGTGTCGCGCGTGCATCGCGACAAGGTGGCCTCGTTCGTCGACCAGGGCGAGAAGGAGGGCGCCAAGCTGGTGCTGGATGGCCGCGGCGAGACCAAGCGCGAGGGCTTCTTCCTCGGCGCCACGCTGTTCGACCACGTCACGCCGGCCATGGAGATCTACAAGCACGAGATCTTCGGCCCCGTGCTGTCGGTGCTGCGCGTGAAGACGCTGGAAGAGGCGATCGCGATGGTGAACGCCAACCCCTTCGCCAACGGCGCGGCGATCTTCACCGAGTCCGGCGGCGCCGCGCGCCGCTTCGAGAACGAAGTCTCGATCGGCATGGTCGGCGTCAACGTGCCGATCCCGGTGCCGGTGGCCTACTACTCGTTCGGCGGCTGGAAGAACTCGCTCTTCGGCGACCTCCACGTCCACGGCCACGAAGGCGTGAAGTTCTACACCCGCACCAAGGTCGTCACCACCCGCTGGCCGCACCAGGACACGCCGAAGGCCGGCGGCTTCACGATGCCGACCTTGGGTTGAACGCGGGCTAGCCCGGCAGCACGAAGTCGAACTTCAGCGTCGCACCGTCGCGGCGCGCCAGCAGCTCGGGACGGTATAGGCCGTCCCGGGCGTTCGTGGCGTCGTTCGGGAAATATACCTGCGTGGTCAGCACGCGCGTCGAGCCCGGCGCGCGCACCTTGACGTGGATGTGCCGCGCGCGCCCCGGGTACAGCGCGGGCAGGATGGTGTCCAGGCGATACCTTCCGTTCGCGTCCGCGAACTGGTGGCCGCGCAGCCGGAATCCCTTGTTGTCGTAGTCGCCCTTCTCGTCGGCGTGCCAGAAATCGAGCCACGCGTTCGCGACCGGCTTGCAGTCGGGGCCGTAGACGGTGCCCTCGAGCACCATCGCCTCGCCCTTCGCGTCGCCGCGGAAGTCGTTCTTCTTCGGCGTGTTCGCGGAATAGAACGGGCCCTCCGTCTGTGAGGGCGTCGACTTCCCGGGCGAGCAGGCGAGCGCGGGGAAGCTCGCGACTGCGAGCAGGCCGGCCACGAAGCGACGGCGGGGGGTGCGGGTCACAGGGCAATCTCCGTACAATGGCTGCCGGTTCGTCGGGGGAGGAGTTCATGATCTTACGCGTGCTGTCCGCGGCGCTCGCCGCGCTGTTGCTCGCTTCGTGCGCGGGGTCCGGCTCCGGCCCGGCCGCGGTCGAGCGGATGTACGTGATCGAGTGCGGCGAGAACCACGTCACCGACCTGTCGCGCTGGACGCCGGGCGCGAACGCGGGCAAGGCGCATGTGTTCGGCAACCACTGCTACCTCGTCAAGCACGCGCGCGGCTGGATGCTGTGGGACACCGGCAATCCGGACCGCCTCGCCGCGCTGCCCAACGGCCTGCGCAACCCGAGCGGCGTCATCACCGCGTTCATGAAGAAGCCGCCGTCGGAGTCGCTGAAGGAGATCGGCGTCGCGCCGGCCGGGATCGGGCACTTCGCGATGTCGCACTCGCACGGCGACCATTCGGGCAACGCCAACTACTTCGGCGCGTCCACGCTCTACATGCAGCAGGCCGAGTACGACGCGGTGTTCGGCGCCGAGCCGCAGAAGTTCAACTTCATCGCCGCGAACTTCGAGAAGCTGCGCGGCGCGAAGGCGGTGAAGCTCTCCGGCGACCACGACGTGTTCGGCGACGGCTCGGTGCTGATCAAGGCCGCGCCCGGCCACACGCCCGGCCACCAGGTGCTGGTGGTGCGCCTGCCCAGGACCGGCCCGGTGATGCTCTCGGGCGACATGGTGCACCTCGTCTACAGCTGGGAGAACCGCGTCGTGCCCTCGTTCAATTTCGATGTCGCGATGAGCGGCCGCACCATCGACGCGATGAAGGCCTGGGCCGCCTCCTCCGGCGCGAAGCTCTGGGTCAACCACGACAAGGAACAGCACGCCGCCCTGCCCAAGGCGCCGCGCTGGGTCGAATGAGCGCGCGCGCCTGTCCGGACGACGGGCTCGCGCTCGTCGAGTCGCTGGTGTCGGGTGCGCAGGTGCACCTGTGCGGCTATTGCAAGGGCGCGTGGCTGCCGGAGTCGGGCGTGCGCGCGGTGTTCGAGCGCCTGCCCGGCGACGACGCGCGCTGGGATCGGCTCTACGAGCGCGTGCAGCGGGAGGGGCGTGAATCCCGCCTCGCTTGCGTGGACTGCGGCGGCCGGCTGCTGACCATCGCCCATCGCGGCATCGAGATCGACGTCTGCGGCGCCTGTGGCGGGATCTGGTTCGACGGCGGCGAGTTGCGCAGCCTGGTCACGGGCGAGGCGAATCCCTACGCGCGCACCGCGGTCGTGGCGGGCGCAGGCGCCGCCGCGCTCGCGGCGGCCGGCCTGTCGCAAGCGGCACCGGCCCCTGCGCCCGGCGAAGACGGCTCGGGCGGCGACCCGCTCGGCGTGGTGTCGAACATCGCCGACGTCGCGACCTCGGAGATCGGCGGTTCGCTGATCGAAGGCGCGTTCTCCCTGATCGGCGACCTCTTCTCGGGACTGTGATGCGATGCGCGCCTTCCTCCTCGCGGCAGCCATGACGGTCGCAGGGCATTCCGTCGCGCAGGACCGCGTCGTGCTCGGCACGGCGACGCCGGGCGGCGGCTTCCCGGTCTTCGGCGCGGCGTTCTCCGAGATGGTGAACGCGCAGGAGCCGACGCTGCGCATCGAGACCCGGAACACCAAGGGCAGCACCGAGAACGTGCCGCTGCTCGAGGCCGGGCAACTCGACATCGCCCTCGTGCAGGGAGAAGTCGCGACCGCGCAGTTCGCCAAGCCCGGCAACGCGCTGCGCATCGTCACCGCGATGTACGGCTCGCCGGGCCTGTTCGCGGTGCGCGGCGACAGCGCGGTGCGCGCGATCGCCGACCTGCGCGGCCAGTCGGTGGCGCTCGGCGCCAAGGGCTCGGGCCTCACCATCCTCGGCCGCCACGTGCTCGAGGCCGTCGGCGTCGAGGTCAAGGCGGTCACGCTCGACAAGGCCGGCGACGGCCCGCTGATGGTGCAGGACGGCCGCGTTGCCGCGCTGTGGGGCGCCGGCATCGGCTGGCCGGGCTTCGTCGCGCTCGGCAAGCAGGGCGCGCGCTTCGTCGGCCCGAGCGAGGCCGAGATCGACGCCATCCTCGCGAGGCAGCCGATGCTGAAGCGCATGGCGATGCCCGCCGGCGCGCTGCCGGGGCTCGACCAGCCGATTCCCACCGTGGGTTCGTGGAGCTTCGTGATGGCGCGCGCCGACCTGCCCGAGGAGCTCGCGTGGCGCCTGGCGCGCGCGATCCACCGTGCCGAGTCGCCGCTCGCGGCGCGCCTCGAGCAGGCGCGCGAGACCACCGTGCAGAACACGGTGGCCGCCGCGCCGTCGCACGACCTTCTCCACCCCGGCGTGCGCCGCTACCTGCGCGAAGCCGGGTTCCTGAAATGACCGAAGGAGTCTCCATGCGCCGTACGTTCGTCGCCGTCCTCGCCGCGTCCCTGTGCTCGCTCGCCGCCGCGCAGGACTTCCCGACCAAGCCGATCCGCTTCATCGTCCCGCTCACGCCGGGCTCCGGCGCCGACATCGCCGGCCGGCTGGTCGGCAAGGTGATGAGCGAGCAGTGGAAGCAGCCGGTGGTGGTCGAGAACCGCGCCGGCGCCGGCGGCCAGATCGGCACGCAGGCGGTGGTGAAGTCCGACCCCGACGGCTACACGCTGCTGGTGCAGTCGGCCTCCCACGCGGCGAACCCCGCGATCTACAAGGCGCTGCCCTACGACTCCCTGAAGGACATCGTCGACGTCGCGATCCTCGGCAGGACGCCGTACGTCATGGTGACGCAGGCGAGCGGCCCGTACCGCACGCTGAAGCAGGTGATCGACGCCGCGAAGGCGAAGCCGGGCGACATCCCGTTCGCGTCGGCCGGCATCGGCAGTTCCACGCACCTCGCCGCCGAGTACGCGATCGCGCTCGCGGGCGCGAAGATGCTGCACATCCCGTTCAAGGGTTCGCCGGACGCGATCGCCGACGTGCTCGCCGGCCGCACCGCGTTCTACATGGCCCCGATCAACACCGCGGTGAACCTAGTGCGCGACGGCAAGCTCGTGGCGCTGGGCGTGTCCACGAAGGCGCGCGCCGAGGTGCTGCCCGACGTGCCGCCGCTCGCCGAGCAGGGCCTCGCCGACTACGACATGTCGCTGTGGTTCGGCATGTGGGCGCCGGCCGGCACGCCGCCCGCGGTGGTGCAGAAGCTGAACGCGCAGGTGAACGCGATCGTGCAGATGCCCGAGGTCCGCGAGCAGTTCGCCAAGCTCGGCATCCAGCCCGCGCCGATGAAGGCCGACGAGTTCGCGAAGTTCGTGAGGAACGAGATCGAGGTCTACCGCCGCGTCGTCAAGCAGGCGAACATCCAGCCGCAGTGAAGCTTGGCCGTTACTCGCTGACGTTCTACCGGCTCCCCTACCGCAAGGAGGTGCGCTGGTCGAACGCGGTGGAGCGCGAGGGCACCTACGCGCTGCTCGAGCTCGAATCCGCCGATGGCGCGCGCGGCATCGCCGAGGGCACGGTCAAGGACAGCTGGCAGGGCGTGTCGCCGCGCTCGCTCGCGGCGGCGATGGAAGACCTCGTCATCCCGCGCCTGCAGAAGGCCGACCTCGCCGATCCGGCGTCGGTGTCCAGCGCGTTCGCAAAACTGCCCGAGAACCGCCTCGCCAGGGCATTGGTCGACAACGCCTGCTGGACGATGCGCGCCGCCGCTGCGGGCCAGCCGCTGTGGAGGCTCTGGGGCCGCTCGCCGCGCGTCGACCTGTCGTGGACGGTGACGCGCGACGCCCCCGCGGCGATGGCTGCCGAATCGGCCGAGGTCTGCTCGCGCCATGGCATCCGCGCGCTGAAGGTGAAGGGCGGGCAGGGCGTCGAGGTCGACCGGCTCGCGCTGCGCGAGATCCGCGCCGCGGTCGGCGCCGGCGTCGAGCTCTTCGTCGATGCCAACGGCGCGGTCGCGCGCGACGAGGCACTTGCCTACGTGCGCATGCTCGCCGCCGAGGGCGTGACGCTTGCCGAGGATCCGTCGCCGCTCGCGCCGGACGGCGCGTTCGAGGCCTTGCAGCGCGACAGTCCGTTGCCGATCCTGGTCGATTCGTCCTGCTCTTCGCTCGCCGATGCGCAGCTGTACCTCGAGCGGGGCGCGAAGGCGCTTTCCACCAAGCCGGGCCGCGTCGGCCTCACCGAGACGCGCGCCATCGAGGCGCTCGCCGCGTCGCACGGCGCGCGCACCACGGTGGGCATCTACGCCGAGAGCCTGCTCGGCACGCTCGTCAGCCTGCAGCAGGCCGGCGCGATCCCGGCCGAGCAGACCTTCTTCCTCACGCTCACCGAGCAGGTCGCGGCCGTCGACCTGTCGATCCGCGAGGGCGCCGTGACCCTGCCCGAGGCCGCCGACATGGCCGCGCTGCTCGACCGCAAGGCCTTGAAGCGATTCGCGTTTTCGCCCTGAGGGTCGGGCTGAAGGAGCGATGCCCTACAATAGCTAGTTGCCCCGGGGTCTCCGGGCACTAGCACTAGGTATCGCGACTTCATGGCCAAATCGACCTACGACGCTTCCGCCATCACCGCCCTGAAGGGGCTGGAACCCGTCCGGCGCATGCCGGGCATGTACACGCACACCATCCACCCGCTGCACATCGTGCAGGAGGTGATCGACAACGCGATCGACGAGGCGCTGGCGGGCTACGGCAAGCGCATCGTCATCTCGGTGTTCAAGGACGGCTCGGTCGAGGTCGAGGACGAGGGCCGCGGCATCCCGGTCGACATGCACCCGGTGGAGAAGAAGCCCGCGGTCGAGGTCGCCTTCACCATGCTGCACGCCGGCGGCAAGTTCGCGAAGTCGGGCGAGGGCGTGTACCACATCTCCGGCGGCCTGCACGGCGTCGGCGTCGCGGTGTCGAACGCGCTGTCGAAGCGCTGCGAGGTCACCGTGTTCCGCGGCGGGCAGCGGCACGCGATCGCGTTCGAGGGCGGCGAGCTGGTGCAGAAGCTGAAGTCCGAGAAATTCAAGGAGGGCAAGGCCAGCGGCACCACGGTGCGCATCTGGCCCGACCCGAAGTACTTCGACTCGCCCAACATCCCGCTCGGCGAACTCGAGCACCTCGTCCGCTCGAAGGCCTACCTGCTGCCCGGCCTCACCACGGTGCTGCGCATCGAGGGCAAGCCCGAGCAGTCGTGGCGCTTCGAGCGCGGCATGGCGCAGTTCTTCGAGCGCATGCTCGATGGCCGCGAACTCGTCGCGCCGCTCTTCTCGGGCGAGAAGTACTACGACGAGAAGGCCGCTGCCGACTTCGCCGAGATCGAGGCGGGCGAGGGCGCGGGCTGGGCGATCGGCTGGGTCACCGAGGGCGAGATCTTCGCCGACAGCCATGTCAACCTGATCCCGACGCGCTCCGGCGGCACGCACGAGGCGGGCTTTCGCAACGGCATCTTCGACGCCATGACCGCGTTCATGGAGACGCGCACGCTGCAGCCCAAGGGCGTGAAGCTCATTGCGGATGACCTCTGGTCGCGCGCCTGCTTCACCTTGTCGGCGCGCATCGTGCGCACGCAGTTCCACGGCCAGACCAAGGAAAAGCTCACCACGCGCCATGCCGCGAAGCTGCTCGAGTCCTGCGTCAAGGACGCCTTCGAGCTGTGGCTGAGCCAGCACCCGGACGAAGGCAAGAAGATCGTCGAGCTCGCCATCGAGCAGGCGCTCGCGCGCCTCTCCAAGGGCAAGAAGTTCGAGAGGAAGAAGGGCTCCGGCGTCGCCACGCTGCCCGGCAAGCTGGTCGACTGCGCGTCGGACGACACGCAGCGGAACGAGCTCTTCATGGTCGAGGGCGACTCCGCCGGCGGTTCGGCCAAGGAAGCGCGCGACAAGGAGACGCAGGCCATCCTCCCCTTGCGCGGCAAGGTGCTGAACTCGATGTCCAAGGACGCGCGCACGGTGCTGGCGAACAAGGAGCTGCAGGCCATCGCCACCGCCATCGGCGTCGACCCGCACGGGCCGGACGACACGCCCGACCTCGGCGGCCTGCGCTACGGCAAGGTCGTCATCATGACCGACGCCGACGTCGACGGCGGCCACATCCAGGCGCTGCTGCTCACCTTCTTCTTCATGCACGCGCCCAAGCTCGTCGAGGCGGGCCGCGTGTACGTGGCGCAGGCGCCGCTCTTCAAGGTCGAGGTGCCATCGCAGGGCAAGGGCAAGCCGGCGCGGCGCGTGTACTGCCTCGACGAGGACGAGCTCGACGAGACGCTCGAGCAGCTGAAGAAGGAGAAGGTGCGCGAGGGCTCGTGGGAGATCTCGCGCTTCAAGGGCCTCGGCGAGATGAACCCGGA
>Ga0172373_10003954_pt1 | contig 21187 bp, 14 predicted proteins | sample Lak10m_2_FD_114546 | JGI IMG/M metagenome (GOLD analysis project Ga0172373, IMG submission 114546) | Freshwater microbial communities from Kabuno Bay, South-Kivu, Congo - kab_092012_10m | ecosystem: Environmental > Aquatic > Freshwater > Lake | place: Democratic Republic of the Congo...
GGTGGATGAGGGCGGGCGACTGCGGGAAGCCGATGCGGCGCTGCTCCGCCGCCGTCAGCAGCTGCCGGTCGAGCTTGTCGAGATAGCCGGCATCATGGGTGAGCCGGAGCAGCCCGTCGGGACAGGCCTGGGGCGCATGGACCTCCTCCTCCGTCAGGCTGCCCTCGCGGAGGAGCTGCCCCGGGATCAGCTCGTACTTCAGCATCGGGAAGCGGTGCCCTTCGGGGAGGGGATGCGCGTAGACGGGGTCGTAGGCGATGCGGAAATATCGGTTACCAGGTGTCATCGGAGGCGGACGAGTGAGGCGGGGCCCCGGCCACGCGGCTCCCCGGGCACGACGGCGAAGACATGCTCCGCCAAGCCCGGGTCCATCAACGCCAGGCCGGTGAAACGGCTGAAGGCCGGGAGGATGGCCGTATCGGCACCGAAATAAAAACAGGGGAGCCGAAGGCTTTGTTTGCCCAGGCCGGCGAGGCGGACACCCGGATGCAGGTGGCCGGCAAAGGTGTACGACACGCCATCGGCGCCGTGGCTGTCGTGCGGATCGTGCACGAAACGGAAGGGGGGAAGGGTAAGGCTGCCCTCCTGCAGCGACAGCCCCAGCCGGGCATAGTCGGGCATCCGCAGGATGTCGTGGTTGCCACGGACGAGGACCATCTCATCGACGGCCAGCGCATCCCGCCAGCGGGCGAAACGTTCCAACTCGAGGTTCCCGGTGCTATGGAAGAAGTCGCCCGTCAGGATCAGCCGGCGTGCACCGAACCGGCGGGTCTCGTCGACAAGTCGCTGCAGGTCGTCGCGGTTCACCTCCGCCGGCACGGCGATGCCGGCCTTCCGGAAATGCCCGGCCTTTCCGAAATGGAGGTCGGAGACCACGAGGGTGGACATCTCCTCCCAGAAGAGGCACCTGCCGGCGGAGAGCCAGAGCGACTGCGACCGGAAAGGAAGCGGGAGGGGGGCTGTCATGGCTCTCGTCTCGGAGGATGGATGTGGGCCTCGGGCAGGGGCGCCACCCCGTCAGGGGAAGAGCCGCTCGGCTTCCAGCACGGAGGCCGGACGGCCCACGTCCACCACCCGGTCGCCGTCGTGGTCGTACCCGCGGATGACATGGCCGTCGGCGAGGTCGAGGTAGGCGTCGATGATGGAGAAAGCCCCCGTCCGGCCGACGCAGCGGAGCAGCGCGGGCTCGATGACATGCACGCCGGTGAAGGCGAAGGGGTGCAGCGGGCCGGCATCCGCGCGGACGATGCGGACATCGCCGGTCGACAGGTGCTGCCAGCCGGAGAGTCGCATCCCCCCGTCGAAGAGGAGCACGCGCGAACTCTGGCGGCGGGTGACGGCCAGCGTCGCGAGGGGGCGGTGCCGGACGTGGTCGAGGTACAGGGCGGTCAGGTCGAGGTCGGTCAGGATGTCCGCGTTCATCACGACGAAGGGGCCGTCATGCACCTCGAGGAATGCCGATGCCCTGAGGAGTCCGCCGCCGGTCTCGAGGGGGGCGGGCTGTTCCTCGGAGATGGTCAGGTGTATGCCGAAGTTGTCGTGATGTTCGAGGAAGTCGACGATCTGGTCGGCGAAATGGTGGACATTGACGACGATGTCGCGCACCCCGTGCCGCAGGAGGTATTCGATGTTGCGCTGGAGCAGGGGTTTCCCGTTGACGGGTGCCAGCGCCTTGGGGTGGCTGTCGGTGAAGGGTTTCAGGCGGGTGCCGAGGCCCGCGGCGAAGACCATCGCCCGGGTGCCGGCCGGGATGCCGCCCGCTGCGGACAGGGGTGCCGGGCCGGGTGTCATGCGGTGGGGGTGTTGACCCAGTTCTTCGCCTCCTGTTCGATGTGCTCGGTGACGGTGCGGACGCCGAACTTCTCCTGGAGGTGCCTGGTGAGGCTGTCGGCCGCGAAGACGCTGCGGTGCTGTCCGCCGGTGCAGCCGAAGGACACGGTGAGGTCGGAGAAGCCGCGTCGGATATAGTCCTCCACGGTGAGGTCGACCATTCCGTAGACATGCTGGAGGAAGACGGGCATCTCGGTGCGGTGCAGGAGGAATTCGCGCACTTCCGGGTCGCGCCCGGTCTGCCACTTGTACTGGTCGATGCGGCCGGGGTTGAGGATGCCCCGGCAGTCGAACACGAAGCCGCCGCCGTTGCCGCCGGGGTCTGCCGGGATGCCCTTGCGGTACGAGAAACTGCGGATGCGGACGGTCAGCGGTGTGTCGGGCCCGGCCTTGGAGATCTCGAAACGGCGGACCATGTCATCGGCCACGATGGCGCGGAGCACCTTCTGCAGTTCGGGAAGCCTGACGGGCATCCGGCGGTTCTCCAGGAACCAGCGGAGGTTGTGGAGGGCGAAGGGGATGCTCGAGATGAAGTGCGGCTTGCGTTCGAAGAGGCCTCGGAAGCCGTAGGCGCCCAGCGTCTGGACCATGCGGATGAGGACGAAGCCGTCGTAGCTGTCCATGAAGCTCTGCCGGTCGAGGGTGCCCTTCAGGATGCCGTTGGCCTGGTCGAAATAATAGGACAGGAGTTCGTCCCGCCATTCGTAGGGCAACCCCGCGCGCGCCTGCCAGAGCATGGCGGCGACGTCGTAGGGGAGGGCGCCCTGCATGCCGCCCTGGTAGTCGATGAAATGCACGCGGTCTTCCCGGACCATGATGTTCCGGCTCTGGCAGTCGCGGTGCATGAAGTACTTCTGGTCCTCCTGCATGAGGTAGCTGCTCAGCAGGTCGAAGTCGTTCATGATGGCGTTCTTGTCGTAGGGCAGGTCGAGGGCGCGTACGAAATAGTAGAGGAAATAGAGCAGGTCGGCGTGGATGGCCTGTTTGTCGAAGGCCTTTGTGCCGATGCAGTGGCTGTAGTCGAGGCCGCGTCCACCCTCTATCTGGAGCCGGGCGAGCTGGGCGAGGGATTTGCGGTAGAGTTCGAAGACGTTGTCGGAGAACCCTTCCTGCTGCATGATGTGGAAGAGGCTCACGTCGCCGAGGTCCGACTGGAGGTACATCGTCCGTTCGGGGTGCACGTGCAGGATCTCGGGCACGGGCAGTTGCTTGGCATGGAAATGCCGGGTGAACTCGATGAAGGCGTTGTTCTCGGGGACGTTCCTGGGGTTGTAGGTGGCGATGTAGCTGCGGCCCTGGTGGGTCACGCGCAGGTACTGCCGGTTGCTGCCGGCCTGCTGCAGGGTGCTGACGCCCACCTCGCCGTCGGTGGGCTTCCAACTGCGGAAGAACGCCTCTATCTCCTGGCGGATATCAGACATGATCGATCGTTTCGCCCGCAAAGGTAACCCTTGTGCCGCAGGTTCGATGAGCAACCTGAGCCCAGTTCCGCCTTCAGCATCCTGCCTGGGAACGAGTTGAGAACCCTGGGGAGTTCTCGAAACCGGCGGCAGTTCTCGAAACCGGGCTTGTTCTCAAAACCGGGGGGCTGATGCGTGGTTGAACGGCAACTGCGGTTCAGGCCTGCCATCGGTCGGGCCCGGGCCAGGAACGGGTATCTATCTCAGCGTTCCAGCTGTTCCTGCATCCGTCTGACCCTGTCCTCGAGTTTTTCGGAGGAGAGGTTCTCGCGCATGCTGTCGACCTTGACGGGGAAGCTGAAGGGGGTGAGGCGTTCGGGGAAGGTGATGACGATGCGGCCGTGGGCGATGCGGTCGAGCATGGCGCGGAGCCTTGCCTCTTCCATCTGGTGGTCGAAGACCTCGCGGTAGGCCTGTCGGAGGAGGAGGTTGTCGGGTTCGTACTCGGAGAAGACCTGGAAGAGGAGGGATGCGGAGGACTGGAGGTGTCTGGCCTTCTTGGGCTGTCCGGGCATGCCTTGGAAGATGAGGCCGCCGATGACGGCGATGTCGCGGAACTTTCGTTTGGCCATTTCGGTGGCGTTGACGCTGCGCTGGATGTCATCTGTCAGTCCCTCGCTGGAGAACAGTCCGTGCACGTTCCCGTCGTCGACGGGGATGGGCTGGTCGCTGAGCAGTTCGAGGCTGTAGTCGTTCATGGCGAACGAGAGGGTGATGGGTCGTATGCGGCTGATGCGCCAGGCGAGGATGGCGGCCATGGCCTCGTTGACGAGGCGTCCTTCGAAGGTGTGGACGAAGAGGTGGAAGCCGTCGCGCGTTTCGATGTGTTCGATGAGGAGTTCGTCGCGGCCGGGGATGTGCGAGAGTTCGCGCTGCAGGCGCATGAGGGGTGCGAGGGCGCGCAGTTCCGGGTCTTCGGGTGTGTCGTGCCCGGCCTCTTCGAGTTTCTGGCGGAGCATCCGCCCCAGGTTGGCGGTGAGCGACATGCGGCCGCCCATCCAGCTGGGCACGATCGACTTCTTCGCGTTCGACTTCCGTACGATGACCGTCATGTCGCGGATCATGACGAACTCGAGTTTGCGGCCTGCGAGGGTGAAGACGTCGCCCGGCACCAGCCGCGAGATGAACCACTCCTCGATGACGCCGACGTGGCCGCCCGTGAGGAACCTGACCCGCAGCATCGCGTCGCTGACGATCGTCCCGATGTGCAGCCGGTGCCGCATCGCGATGCGCCGGTCGGTGATCTGGCAGCGGCCGTCGACCCGTTCCACCTTGCGGTATTCGTCGTACTGCCGCAGTGCCGTGCCGCCCTGCAGCAGGAAGTGCAACACGGAGGCCCATTCGGCGTCCGTCATCTCGCGGAAGCAATGGGTGGAGCGGACTTCGGGCAGGACCTCTTCCGGCACGAACCCGTCGCCCACGGCGAGGGTGCAGAGGTATTGCACGAGCACGTCGAAGCAGAGCACCTGCGGGTCGCGGCTTTCGATGCGTCCTTCCCTGGCGGCCTGCTTCAGTGCGGCGGCCTCGACGAGTTCCAGCGAGTGTGTGGGCAGGAAATGCAGCCGGCTCACCTCGCCCGGTGCATGGCCGCTGCGGCCGGCCCGCTGCAGGAAGCGGCCGACGCCCTTGGGAGAGCCCACCTGGACGACGGTCTCGACAGGGCGGAAGTCGACGCCCAGGTCGAGGCTGGAGGTGCATACCACCGCCTTGAGCGTGCCCTCGTGGAGGGCGTCCTCCACCCAGAGGCGGAGTTCCTGTTCGATGCTGCCGTGGTGCAGGGCGATGGCCCCTGCCCAGTCGGGCTGCACGTCGAGCAGCGTCTGGTACCAGGTCTCGCTCATCCCGCGCGTGTTGATGAACACGAGGGTCGTGCGGCTGCCCTCGACGACGGGGACGACCTTGTGCGCCAGCCGGATGCCGAGGTGTCCGGCCCAGGGGTAGCGCTCTATCTCATCGGGGAGGATGCATTCGACCTCCACCCGCTTGTCGAGGTCGGCCCTGACGATGACGGGGGCCTTCAGGTCTCGTGTGTGCGTAAGCGTTATGACGGGCGACAGGAGGATGTCCATCGCCTCCTCCAGGTTGCCGATGGTCGCCGAGACGCCCCACACGCAGGGTGGCTCGGCGGCGGCGGCCATGATGCGGCTGACCGCGAGTTCGACCTGCACGCCGCGCTTGCCGCCCAGCAGTTCGTGCCATTCGTCGACGGCGACGGTCTGCAGGCCGCGCAGCACCTCGGCATGCCCCTTCTGCGCCAGCAGGAGGTGCATGCTTTCGGGGGTGATGACGAGCACCTCCGGCATGTTGCGTTTCTGCCGCTGCCGTTCGGCGGGGGGCGTGTCGCCGTTGCGGATGCCGACGCGCCAGGGCAGTCCCATGCCTGCCACCACCTCTTCCATTGCGCGGGCGATGTCCTTGGCCAGCGCCCGCAGCGGCGTCACCCAGAGCACCTGCAGCCCGCCGCCGCCCCGGCTGCGCCAGTCGAGGGGGTGCCGCTGGATGTGCAGGGCGACGGCGCCGAGGAAGACGGCATAGGTCTTGCCGCAGCCGGTGGGCGCGTTGACGAGGCCGCTGCGTCCCGAGAGCATGTGCGCCCAGGTCTGCCGCTGGAAGTCGAAGGGCCGCCGTCCGCGGCTTTCGAGCCATGCGGTCACCGCCTCCAGGCCGGGGGATGGGGGCGCCGCGTCATCCAACTGCCGTCGGTGCATGGGTGGGTGAGGGGATGGGTGCGTTCATGGTCCGGGCTGCTGTCGGTGGAGGAGGCCCTTGAGGGTGTCGAGGGTGTCGATGTCTTCCAGCCGCTTGTCGGTCCGACGCCGCAGCATCCGCGGGAAGCGGACGGCCACGCCCGACTTGTGCCTGCGGCTTTCGGAGAGCCCTTCGAAGCCGATCTCGAAGACGAGTTCGGGCCTGACCGTACGGACGGGGCCGAACTTCTCGAGTGCGTTGCGTTTCACGAAGGCGTCCACTTCTCGGAATTCGGCGTCTGTCAGGCCGGAATAGGCCTTGGCGAAGACGACGAGGCGGTCGCCGTCGCGCAGCGCGAAGGTGTAGTCGGTGTACAGGCTGCTCCGTCGGCCATGGCCCTTCTGGGCGTAGACGAGTACGGCGTCGACGCGCATCGGGTCGACCTTCCACTTCCACCAGTCGCCCCGCCGGCGGCCGGTCTGGTAGGTCGAATCGCGGCGCTTCAGCATGAGCCCCTCGCTGCCGTTGTCGCGCGAGGCCTCCCGCAGTGCCGCCAGTCCGGGCCAGTCGTGGAACGGCAGTCCTTCCGAGCGTTGCAGTGACGGGTCGTTGGCGGCTGCGGCGATCTCCTGCAGCCGCGCCCTGCGCTCTGTGAAGGGCCTGCCGCGCCAGTCGACGCCGCCGCATTCGAGGAGGTCGAAGGCCATGAAGGCGGCCGGCGCCTCGCGCAGCTGCCGTGCCGACACCTTCCTGCGTCCGATGCGGGTCTGGAGGACGGCGAAGGGCAGCGGCGACCCTTCGCGCATCGCCAGCACTTCGCCGTCGAGCACGGTGCCGTCGGGGAGTCGTTCGGCCCAGCCGGCGAATTCCGGGAACCGGTCGGTGATGAGTTCCTCGCCGCGGCTCCAGAGGTAGGTATGTCCGCCGCGGCGGATGAGCTGTCCTCTGATGCCGTCCCATTTCCATTCGGCATGCCAGTCGGAAGGCGCTCCCAGGCCTTCGCCGCCGCCTTCGAGGGGGTAGGCGAGGAAGAAGGGATACGGGCGCGAGAGGTCCTGTCCGGCGGCGGCCTCGCCGAGCAGCCGGTCGAGGTCGGTGGTGGCCGGGTCCCAGTCGCCGCTGATGCGATGGGCGACGACGGCGGGTTCCAGGCCGGTGGCCTTCGCCAGGGCCTGGATGACGGTCTGCGTCGAGACGCCGATGCGGAAGCCGCCGGTCATCAGCTTGTTGAACACGAACTTCTCGAAGGGCGACATGCCCGACCAGCATTGGCGGACGACGGACTTGCGGGTCTCCTCGTCGGCATCGCCGAGTGTCAGGAGGATGCGCATGTGGTCGGCCAGGTCGCCTTCGGCCGCGCCATGGGCGGGGGAGCGGTCGAGGAGGGCGAGCGTCTCGGCGAGGTCTCCGACCTGGTGGTAGCATTCTTCGAAGAGCCATTCGGGGATGCCCTCCCATTCGGCCACCCAGGCGGCCAGGAGGCGGGTGCCGAGGCTGCGCCGCAGTAGGCGGCCCGTGAAGAGCCCGAGTGTCCAGGCCCTGTCGGCCGGAGGGGCCGTGCGGAAGTATCCGGCCAGCCCATCGACCTTGACGGAGGTCTCGCGCGTCTCTCCGATGTGCCGCAGCAGCCGCGCGAAGTCGCGGAAGCCGGTGCGGCCGGCCCTGTCATCGGGCCTGTCGGGCATGGGTGCGGCGTTCATGTCGTCTCGTTGGGTTCACCGGCCGGGAGGGCGTCCCTGTCCTCCTCTTCGCCGCCGTACTGGGTGCGTACTTCGGCGGCTTCGATGCCGATGCCGGTCAGGTAGCGGCTGAAGGCGGACTGGAAGCCGTGGGTGGCGAAGACGCGGGAGGCGCCGGTGGCGCGGACGGCCGCCAGCAGCCCGTCCCAGTCGGCATGGTCGCTCAGCACGAAGCCTTTGTCGGCCTCTCCGCGGCGGCGGTTGCCGCGTACCTGCATCCAGCCGCTGAAGGCGGCCGAGCGGTAGGGGCCCAGCAGCTTCTCGACGCGGAGGCCGGCCACGGGGGCGGGGGTGACGAAGATGCAACCGCGCCGGGTGTCGGCCGGCACCTGTTCGGTGAGGCGTTCGACACGGGGGAACCGCCATCCCGCTTCCGTCAGGGCCTGTTGCATGTTGAGCACGGCGCCGTGCGCGAAGAGGGTGCCTTCGAAGGGGCGCAGGGCGTGCAGCAGCCGCTGCGCCTTGCCCAGGCTGTAGGCTTGCAGGACGGAACTGCGGCCCTCCCTGCGGTTGGCTTCCACCCAGGCCCGCATCTCGTCGAATATCTCTTCCTGCGGACGCCAGCGGTAGACGGGCAGGCCGAAGGTCGACTCGGTGACGAAGACATCGCATCGCAGGGGCTCGAAGGCGCCGCTCAGCCCGTCGTCCTCCGTCTTGTAGTCGCCGCTCACGACCCATACTTCGCCCCGGTGCTCCAGGCGCACCTGTGCCGAGCCGATGATGTGTCCGGCGGGGTGCAGCGATACGCGGACGCCGTTGCGCATGACGGCCTCGCCCCAGCCCGTCGTCTGGAAGCGCTGCTCGCCGAGGCGCGCGCGCATGACGGGCAGCGACAGGGCCTGGCAGAGGTAGCTGCCATGGCCGGGCCGGGCATGATCGCTGTGGGCGTGCGTGATCACGGCGGCCGGCACGGGCCGCCAGGGGTCGATGTGGAAGTCGCCGGCCTCGCAGTAGAGGCCGCTGTCGGTGAAGCGGATCATGGCGTCGGCGACGGGTCGGGCATCCGGATCAGAGGGTCTTGAGGTATTCGAGGAGGGCGGTGCGCTCGGCATCGCCGAGCCGGTCGGAGAACAGGTGGCCCGTGTTACCGTAGCCGGGCAGGCTCGTATCGTAGATGTCGTCGGCGCCGCCCGAGGTCGCCTCGCGATAGACCCAGCCGACGCGTTGCAGGTCGTAGGCGGGCCTGCGACGGGCGCGCCGCCAGTAGGCAGGCCGCCGCCGGCTGTCGAGCAGCGCCTCCAGGGTGGGCACCGAGCCGTTGTGCAGGTAGGGTGCCGTCACCCATATCCCGTCGAGCGGCGGGGCGAGGTAGCCGTTGAAGGGTTCGATGCGGGCGGCATGGGGCCCCCTGGCGAAGCGGCTGCCGTTGAACCAGTCGACCATGCCCGACTCGGCATAGTTGCTGTGGTTGAGGAGCGAGTCGGTGCCGATGACCGACTGCGGGATCAACAGGTTCGGGTAGCGGCCGTCGGGGCCGTAGGTGCCGTGGCAGCCGGCACAGTGGCGTTCGAAGACGAGGCGGCCCGCCTCGGCTCTGGTGCTGTCGAGCGGACCGGGAAAGGCGGGCGGCCGCAGGCTGCGGACATAGGCCAGCACGTCGCCCATGCGGGCGTCGACGCGGTCGGCGTGGAGCGTGTCGTTGACGGTCAGCAGGATGGCGCCCATGAGGAAGCGGCCGAAGTCGCCACGCCCCAGCCCGTTGTGGAACATGGCGTGCTTTTTCTTCAGCAGCCACCAGGCGGGGACGTCGGAGGGGATGACCCTGTCGGGCAGTTGGACGGAGGGGGTGTCGTTCCAGGCCAGCGTGTGCGGGTCGCGGTGCGTGACGAGCACCGCCGTCAGCCTGTCGGCCGGGTTGACGCCTCGCGTCCGGGTGGCGATGAGGGGGTAGACGGTCCGACTGACGCGCATGAACTCGCGGGCCGCCTCCCCGGCCGCCGGGTGACGCCGCATCCAGGCGTCGACGAGGTGGGTGGCGAAGGGGGATGTCGCGGCAGGCCGCGGCGTGTAGTCGGCCAGCGTATTGCCGAGGCCGATGATCAGCGAGTCGCCATAGGGCTGGGCGTGGCATTGCAGGCAGTTGGGCACGACGACGGTGGCGCCGTTGGCGGCCTGTACGACGTTGAAGTCGTGCCGCACGCCGGCACTCACCCCTTCGCGCCGCAGGTCGTTGCGGCGGTCCCTGCCGAAGCCGAGGCGATAGAAGGAGAGCGGCACCCCGCTGTTGACATAGTCGCCGTAGACGAGGAAGCGGTAGCCCGAGTCGGGATGGCCGGCGCGCTGCGGGCTGGCGGGCACGGGCACGGGGCCGTCCGGCCCCGGCACGGAGCGGAGGGCGAAGCCCATGGCCAGCAGGCCGGCCGCGGCGGTGATGGCGATCCCTTTGCGCATGGCGTCAGGCATGGTAAGGTAACCCCCGGAGGCGGGGGTTGGTTCAGCCGGGCGGCCCCCTTCAGCGGCGCACCAGGTAGATGCGCTTGTTCTCGAAGTAGTCGGGCCCGGAACCGGCGGGGTCGATGCTAACGGGTTGGAAGTCGAGGTCGGTCATCGCCTGTATCCCGGGGTCGGCGAGGTGTGCAGCCCAGGCGGTGTCGTACCGGAGGAGCAGGCTCACGAGGTGGTAGGTCGACTGGAAGGCTTTGAAGGCGACATCGCTGGGCCGGCTGTAGGTCCGTCGGCGGTATTCCTCTTCCATCCGGTCGGCCCAGGCCGGGAGCGAGGGCTTGTGGAAGGAGGCGGTATGCTCGATGGGCACGGAGCGGTAGCGCGGGTTGCGGAGGGCCGCCATGCCTTCCCAGGTGGGCATGCCGACGACGGTCAGGTGATAGGCCTTGTCGACCGCGAGGCAGTTGTCGAGCAGGCGCAGGGCAAAGGCCTCGTCGAGGCTGCCGGCGATGAGGACGTTGGGCCGGGTGCTGTCGAGCAGGCGGGCCAGTTGCGGCGGGGGGAAGGTGTCGGCGACGGTGATGGAGCGATAGGCCGGGGCTGTCCCGCCCTCTCGTTCGCGAAAGGCTTCCGCCAGCCGGTCGTCGGCCGGGTGTGCGCGCTTCAGCCAGACGGCGTTGTGGGTGGGCCCCAGGGTCGATCTCACATGGGCCTGGAGGATGTCGAGGTGGGTCTGCAGGCGGGCGTTGGCGATGAGGAGGCTGGGGTTCGCGCGGACACCGCCGTCGTTCGGGTAGGAGGCGCTCAGGAAGGGGATGCGCCGCTCGCGGGCCAGTTCGGCGAGCCGGAGGTAGTCGCTCCCCGACACCTGACCGATCAACAGGTCCAGCGAGTCCATGACAGGCATGCGGCCGACCAGGGCGATGCTGCCCTGCCGGCTGCGGATGTCGAAGACGCGGAGGTCGAGGTTCGCCTTGCCGTTGCCGCGGAGGGTGTCGAGGGCGAAGGTGACGCCCTGGTAGCATTCGAGGCCGGCTATCGACTGCCGGGGGAAGCCCTTCCCGTAGCGGTACTCACCCATCTCGGAATAGGCCGAGTCGAGCCAGAGGGGCACGAACAGACCGATGCGGAGGGTCCGGAAAGGCTGGGCCGCGACGCCCCGGGGTCCGATGGCGGCCAGGAAGGCGGCGGCCAGCATGAGGGCCAGGGTCCGGCGACGCATATGGGGATAGACGCTCATTCCCATTCGATGGTTGCAGGGGGCTTGCTGCTGATGTCGTAGACGACGCGGTTGATGCCGCGGACACGGTTGATGATCTCGTTGGAGACCTCGCCGAGGAAGGCATGGGGCAGATGGGCCCAGTCGGCCGTCATGCCGTCGACGGAGGTCACCGCCCGAAGGGCGACGGTGAACTCGTAGGTCCGCTCGTCGCCCATGACGCCGACGCTCCTGACGGGCAACAGGATGGCCCCGGCCTGCCAGACACTGTCATAGAGGCCGTGACGGCGGAGGGCGTCGACGTAGATGGCGTCGGCCTCCTGGAGGAGGCGCACCTTCTCCTCCGTCACCTCGCCAAGGATGCGGATGCCGAGTCCAGGGCCGGGGAACGGGTGGCGGAACAGCAACTCGGCCGGGATGCCCAGTTCGAGGCCGACCTTCCGGACCTCGTCCTTGAAGAGGTAGCGCAGCGGTTCCACCAGTTCCAGCTTCATGGTCTCCGGGAGGCCACCGACGTTGTGATGCGACTTGATCGTCACCGAGGGGCCGTGCACCGAGACGCTTTCGATCACATCGGGATAGATGGTGCCCTGCCCGAGGAAGTCGATGTTCGTCAGGGCGTGCGCCTCGCGGTCGAACACTTCGATGAAGGTGGCCCCGATGGTCTTGCGCTTGTCCTCGGGCCCCGTCCGTCCGGCCAGCTTCGTATAGAAATGCTCGCGGGCGTCGACGCCGCGGACGTTCAGCGATAGCCGCGAGTAGGTGTCGAGCACCTGCCGGAACTCATCCTTCCGCAGCAGGCCGTTGTCGACGAAGATGCCGTGCAGTCGGTCGCCGATGGCGCGGTCGATCAGCGTGGCGGCGACGGTCGAGTCGACCCCGCCACTCAGGGCCATGACGACCTGCCGGTCGCCGATCCGGTCGCGGAGCGCCGACACGGTGTCGGTGATGAAATGCGCCGCGGTCCAGTCGCAACGGCAACCGCAGGTCTCTGTGAGGAAGTTGCGGATCAGTTGACGGCCGTGTTCCGAATGATATACCTCGGGATGGAACTGCAGGCCGTACAGCGGTCGGGCCGACGCCCCGGCCCGGCGGAAGGCCGCCACGGGGATGCTGTCGGTCGTTGCCAGAACCTCGAAGCCATCGGGCAGGGAGAGGATCGAATCGCCATGACTCATCCAGACCTGCGACCGGTCGGGGATGCCGTCGAAGAGCGCGTCGCGCCGGACCACATCGAGGAAGGCCCGGCCGTACTCCCGCTTCTCCGAACGCTCCACCCTGCCGCCACCCAAGCGCGCCGTCAGCTGCGCCCCGTAGCAGATGCCCAGCACGGGCAGCCGCGCGGCCATCGATGCGACATCCACCAGGGGCGCATCGGCGTCGTTCACCGAGAACGGCGAGCCGGACAGGATGATGCCCTTCAGCTCCGGCGTGAAGTCGACCGCGCGATGGTAAGGGACGATCTCGCAATACACCTGCGCCTCCCGCACCGCGCGCGCGATCAGCTGGGTGTACTGCGATCCGAAGTCGAGGATCAGGATCTTCTCCGTCATACCCCAAAGGTATGGCCGTGGGGCCATCACCCCCGCCATGAATCGGCCTCGTCGGCCAATTGTTGAAAAACACCCAAGACCGTGGATACCCTTGGAGGGTGGGTACACCCTTGGAGGGTGGGGATACCCTTGGAGGGTTTCCTACTTGCAGATGCGAGTCAGGTAACCTTCCCGTTACGTAGGATGGGACAGAAACGACAAACGTCCTGCCGGGTGGGCGGGACGTTTGCTGAAATGTGTCGGACTATGGGAAAACAGCCTTATTTGGCCGCCATGCCGTTGATTTTTTTGGCGAGGGCGCTTTTAATGTTGGAGGCTTTGTTTTTATGAATGACCCCGTTTTTGGCGAGTTTGTCGATCTTACTGACCACATCGGCCATCTTACCGGCGGCTTCGGCGGCATCGGTCAGCGCCCGAAGGTCGCGAATCGCATTACGGGTGGTCTTGCCCTGGTAACGATTCCGCTCACGACGCTTGGAGACCTGCCTGACATCCTTCTTAGTAGCCTGATGATTTGCCATGATGATGATGGTTTTCCCTTGCGGGAGGGCAAAGGTAGGCCCCGGCCACGGAATTACCAAATCATCAACAGAGTTTGAGGAAGCCTTCCATATTCTGAAAACCAGTCCAGTTCCCGAAACCCCGTGTAAGTTCTCAGAACCGGGGGTGGTTCTGAGGACATGGGGTGGTTCTCGGAACCGGGAGGGGTTCTCAAAACCCCGGTAAGTTCTCAGAACCACGGGTGGTTCTGAGAACATGGGGTGGTTCTCGGAACCGGGAGGGGTTCTCAAAACCTCGGTAAGTTCTCAGAACCGGGGGGAGTTCTGAGGACATGGGGTGGTTCTCGGAACCGGGAGGGGTTCTCAAAACCCCGGTAAGTTCTCAGAACCGGGGGGAGTTCTGAGGACATGGGGTGGTTCTCGGAACCGGTAGGGGTTCTCAAAACCTCGGGGTTCGGGTCTGGATTCCGTAATCCATCGATGCTCGCATATGGATGGCGGGGTAGCTTTTTTTGACCGATATTTGCGCGTTTCCAGCCATCGCCATATCCGCACGTCCATGAGAGACTTCTCCTATATCACCCATTCCCACCCCGCCTATATCGAGCAGTTGTACCGCGACTTCGTGAAGGACCCCTCCTCCGTGGACCCGGATCTTCGGAAATTCTTCGAGGGTTTCGACTTCGCCATGGTCCATGGCGCGGGCATGGGTGAGGTTGCGGCCACGGATACCGGCACGCCTGAAGCGGGCGCCGACTGGCGCAAGGAACTCGGGGCCTACCGGCTGATCCTCGGATACCGCAACAAAGGGCATCTGATCGCAAGGACCAACCCCATCCGTCCGCGGAAGGACCGTGGGGCGAACCTCGACCTGGCCTTCTTCGGTCTCGAGGAGTCCGACATGGACAGGCCCTTCTACGCCGGCCACCAGATCGGCCTGGGCAGGGTGCCCCTGCGCGATATCCTGAACCACCTCCAGCGCTGCTACGCCACGCACGTCGGCATCGAATTCAAATACATCTCCGACCAGGAGAAGGTGGACTTCCTCACCCATGCGCTGGAGACCGGCTTCCACGCCCCGCTGCCCATCGGGAAGCGCCGCCGCATACTCGAAAAGCTGAACCAGGGGGTGATCTTCGAGAAGTTCCTGCACACCAAGTACATCGGCCAGAAGCGCTTCTCGCTGGAGGGGGGCGAGACGACCATCGCCGCTCTCGACGCGATCATCGCCACGGCTGCCGGCGAAGGGGTGAACGAAGTGGTCATCGGCATGGCCCACCGTGGCCGGCTGAACGTCCTGGCCAATATCATGGGCAAGACCTACGAGCAGATCTTCAGCGAGTTCGAGGGTACGGCGACGCCCGACCAGACGATGGGCAGCGGCGACGTCAAATACCACATGGGCTACGGCTCCGAGGTGGAGACCCCCGAAGGTCGCACGGTGAGCCTCAAGCTCATGCCCAACCCCTCCCACCTCGAGGCGGTGGACCCCGTCGTGCTGGGCTTCGCCCGGGCCAAGGCCGACGTCCTCTACGAGAGCCGCTTCGAGATGATCCTGCCCGTCCTCATCCACGGCGACGCCTCCATCGCCGGACAGGGCGTCGTGTACGAGGTGCTCCAGATGTCCGACCTCGAAGGTTACTACACCGGTGGCACCATGCATTTCGTCATCAACAACCAGATCGGTTTCACGACCGACTTCGAGGACGCCCGCAGTGCCGACTACTGCACCTCCCTCGCGGCGATGGTCCAGGCCCCCGTCATTCATGTCAACGGCGACGACCCCGAGGCCGTCGTCAAGTGCGTCGAACTGGCCGTCCGCTATCGCCAGCGCTTCCACTCGGACGTGTTCATCGACATGGTCTGCTACCGGCGCCACGGCCACAACGAGGGCGACGACCCCAAGTTCACGCAGCCCCACCTCTACGAACTCATCGAAAGGCACCAGAACCCGCGTGAGGTCTACTCCCACTACCTTCTGGAGAACGGCGAGACCGACGCCCGCGAGCTGGCCAGGGAGATGGAGAAGAAGTTCTGGGCCGACCTGCAGGAGCGGCTCGACGAGATCAAGCAGAACCCGCTGCCCTACCACTACCAGCAGCCAGAGCTGTGGTGGAAGCAGCTCCGGAAGGCCCGGCCGGAAGACTTCCACTCGTCCCCCGACACCGCCGTCGGCGATGACACCCTCCGCACGCTCTTCGACGCCGTGATGTCGTGGCCGGAAGGCTTCAAGCCGCTCTCCAAGGTCGAGAAGCTGTTGCAGGACAAGGTGCGGCTTTTCCGTACCTAGGGCCGCATCGACTGGGCCACGGCCGAGCTCCTGGCCTACGGCAGCCTCCTGCTGGAGGGCAGGGACGTGCGGATGAGCGGGCAGGACGTGCGCCGCGGCACCTTCTCGCACCGGCATGCCGTCCTGCGCGACGAGCAGACCGACGGGGCCTATAACCGCCTCAGCCGCCTGCCCGACGCCAAGGGGCAGTTCCGCATCTACAACTCCCTCCTGAGCGAGTACGGCGTCCTCGGCTTCGAATACGGCTATGCCCTGGCGACGCCCAACACACTCGTCCTATGGGAGGCGCAGTTCGGCGACTTCTGCAACGGTGCGCAGACGGTGATCGACCAGTTCATCAGCAGCGCCGAGCAGAAATGGAACCGCATGAACGGCGTCGTCATGCTCCTGCCGCACGGCTACGAAGGCCAGGGGCCCGAGCACAGCAGCGCCCGACTGGAGCGCTTCCTGCAGATGTGCGCCGAACTCAACATGGTCGTGACGAACGTCACCACCGCAGCCAACTTCTTCCACCTCCTGCGCCGGCAGCTGGCATGGCCCTTCCGGAAGCCGCTCGTCAACTTCTCCCCCAAGGCCAACCTGCGCCACGCCGGCAGCCAGTCGCCCCTTGCCGCCTTCACCACGGGCGGCTTCCGCGAAGTGCTCGACGACGAGGCGGCGACGGACCCGCTGTCCGTACGCAAGGTGCTGCTCTGCAGCGGCAAGGTCTATTTCGACCTCGCCGAACACCGCCAGCGGACGGGCGCCGATGGCGTGGCCATCGTCCGCCTCGAGCAGCTGCACCCCCTCCCGGCGGCCGCCCTCGAGGCCTTGAAGGCGCGCTACGCCAAGGCCCGCTGGGTATGGGTGCAGGAGGAGCCCCTCAACATGGGCGCCGCCGCCTTCCTGCAGGCCAACCTGAAGGTGTTCCCCTTGGGCGTGGTGAGCCGAAAGGCCAGCGCCTCCACGGCCACCGGCTACGCCAAACTGCACGCCAGGGAGCAGTCGGAGCTGATCGCCACCGCCTTCGGCGTCTGACGGATACTCACCCCAACGAACAAACGAACACGAACACCATGACGGAGATCAGGATACCGACGGTCGGCGAATCCATCAGCGAGGTGACCCTGGCGCGGTGGGTGCGCAAGGAGGGCGAATGGGTCGAGCGCGACGAGGTCATCGCCGAACTCGAGAGCGAGAAGGCCACCTTCGAGATCAACGCGGAGAAGGCCGGCGTCCTGCACCTGCTGGCCAGGGAGGGCGACACCCTCCGGGTCGGCGACCTCGCCTGCCGCATCGACGAGTCGGCCGAAAGGCCCGCCGCAAGCGACACCCCCCCGGCCATCGCCGCAGCGACCGCCCCGCCGAAGCCGGAACCCCGCGCCGTGGCGCCCGAGGCCAAAGCCACGCCCGTGGCCGCCGCCATCATGGCCGACAGGAAGGTCGACCCCGCCCAGGTGCAGCCCAGCGGCACCGGCGGACGCATCCTCAAGCAGGATGTCATCGACGCGCTCGAACGCCCCGGACGCAGGCCCGGCACCCCCGACAACGCCCGCACCGAGCGACGCGAACGCATGAGCAACCTCCGCCGCACCATCTCGCGCCGCCTCGTGGAGGCCAAGAACGCCACGGCCATGCTCACGACCTTCAACGAGGCCGACATGTCCCGCATCATGGACATCCGCGCCCGGCACAAGGACGCCTTCAAGCAGGCCCACGGCGTCGGCCTCGGCTTCATGAGCTTCTTCACCAAGGCCTGCGCCTACGCCCTGCAGGAATGGCCCGCCGTCAACGCCTATGTCGAGGGCGACGAAGTGGTGTACCACGACTACTGCGACATCTCCATCGCCGTCTCCGCCCCCAAGGGACTCGTCGTGCCCGTAATCCGCAACGCCGAGAGCCTCGGCATGGCCGAGATCGAACGCAAGGTGGTGGAACTGGCCGGCAAGGCCCGCGAGAACCGCCTCACCCTGGAAGAAATGCAGGGCGGCACCTTCACCATCACCAACGGCGGCGTCTTCGGCTCCCTCATGAGCACACCCATCATCAACATCCCCCAGGCCGCCATCCTCGGCATGCACAAGATCCAGGAACGTCCCGTCGTCGTCAACGGACAGGTCGTCGCCCGCCCCATGATGTACCTCGCCCTCAGCTACGACCACCGCATCATCGACGGGCGAGAGAGCGTCGGCTTCCTGGTGCGCGTCAAGGAACTGCTGGAGAACCCCGAACAGCTCCTCATGGGCCGCGACCCCCTCGCCAGCCTCCTCGAGCTGCCCTGAGGCGCACCCCCCAGCCCAATGCCGGACATCCCTAGCCGATACCTGGAGTCCCGGCTCCGTACCGCGGAGGTCGCCCTCGCGCACTACGACGGTGCCGTGCCCTTCCCCGTACACCTCAAGGCCTTCTTCCGCGACAACCCGCGCCTCGGCTCGCGCGACCGCCGCGAGGTCGCCCATCTCTGCTACGGCCTCTTCCGCCTCGGTCACGCCCTGGCCGACCACCCCCTCCGATACCGCATCGAGGCCGCCATGCTCCTCGACACCGACAGCGGCTCCTGCGATGCCCTGGCGGCCGCACATCCCGACTTCCGCGTCGAAGACGTCCTCCCCTTCCCGCAACGCCTCAGCCAGGGGCTCGACGCCGCTGCGTTCACCCGGTCGCACCTCCGGCAGCCCGACCTCTTCCTCCGCCTCCGCCCCGGCCGGCGCGAGGAGGTGCTGCGCGCCGCCACGGCCTCGGGTATCCCTTACCGTGAGGTGGGCGCGGCGGCCATCGCCCTGCCCAACGGCACCACCCTCGACGCGCTCGGACGCCCCGACGATGCGTACGTGGTGCAGGACCTCTCCTCGCAGCGTACGGCCGACCTCATGCCCCTGCCCGAAGAAATGCCCGGACGGCCCCTGGTGCGCGACGTATGCGCCGGCAGCGGCGGGAAGTCGCTGCTCGCATGGGACAGGTATCCCGGCGCGCGCATAGCGGCCTCCGACAGCAGGCCATCGATCATCGCCAACCTGGCAGCGCGGCTCCGGACGGCCGGCGTGAAGGGGTTCAGCACCGCGGTGGAGGACATCACGGCGATGGATAACCGAAAAAAGGGGGGTGGCCGCTTCGACCTCGTCATCGTCGATGCGCCCTGCACGGGCTCGGGCACCTGGTCGCGCACGCCCTGGGACCTGTCGCTCTTCGACCCGGCATCGGTGGACGATTACGCCGCGCTGCAACGCCGCATCGCCGCCGCCTCGGCGTCCCTCCTCCGGCCGGCCGGCCACCTGCTCTACATCACCTGCAGCGCCTTCGCCGCCGAGAACGAGGAGGTGGCGGCCTTCATCGAAAGGGACTGCGGGCTTCGCCCCGTCAGGTCGGCCCTGCTGCAAGGGCATGCCGAACGGGCCGACACCATGTATGCCGCGCACTTCACTTCATCAGGCGGATGACACCTGCACGTTCCCCGTCGGCGTAGCGCAGCATCCACAGGCCTTTCGGGAGAACTTCCACGCCCGGGAAGTCCAGCATCAGCAGGGTTCCCGGGGCCGCCGTGGCCTGGTGGCGGAGGACCGTCCTGCCGGCTCCGTCGACCAGTTCGAAGACGGGTCTCCCCCCCGATGCGGGCGATCGGTAGTAGATGTTCAGCCGTTGGTCGAAGGGGGAGGGGAAGGCCTTGATGAAGTCATCCTTGAGGATGGCCTGTGCGAGGCGCACCTGGCGCCTGCGGAGCAGGTCGTCGTAGGCCTTGCGGAGGTTGGGGATGCCGTGGCCGACGCGGTCGTCGGGGTTGGCGAAGCGGCTGGCGCTGCGGCGGAGGGCATCGATGAGGTCCATGTTGCCGAATTCGGGGAAGGCCTGCCAAAGGCAGGCGAGGAGTCCGGCGATGTTGGGGTTCGAGTAGGAGGTGCCGTTGCCCTGTGCCGCCTGTCCGCCGGGCGCGACGAGGGAGGTGCGCAGTCCCACGGAGGCGACGTCGGGCTTCACCTGTCCGTCGGCCGAGGGGCCGTAGGAGGAGAAGGGGGCTACGGAGCCGTTGACGTCGACGGCGCCGACGGCCAGGACGCTGTCGCCGTCGGCCGGGGCGCCGAGGTATTTCCAGGCGGAGGTCCCCGAGTTGCCTGCGCTGTTGCAGACGATCATCCCCTTCCTCGCGGCCATGTCGGCCGCGCGGGTGACCATTGTCGTATTGCCGTCGAGCTGTGCGTAGCTGTGGTCGAAGGCCGCCTGGTCGAAATCGGTATAGCCGAGGGAGGAGGAGATCATGTCGGCACCCAGGCTGTCGGCCCGCTCGGCACCGACGGCCCAGAAATGTTCTTCGACGGGGTATTCGCTCGCCACGTCCTCGGTGCGGAACAGCCAGTAGGAAGCGGCGGGGGCCGTGCCGACCATCACGCCCGGCAGGTTGGCGGCGAGGATGGACAGGCAGTTGGCGCCGTGTGCGTTGTCCTCGTCGACAGAGGCGTCGCCGGCGACGAAGTCCCAGGTGCCCAGGATGCGTCCCGCCCGCCGCAGGCTGTCGAAGGCCCGGTTGGAGAGGTACCCCTGGAAGCCGGCGTCGAGGACGGCGATGGTCATGCCCTCGCCGCGGAAGCCGAGGTCGTGGAGGAAGTCGCCCTCATGGATGCGGACCTGACCGAGGCTGTTGCCGTAGTTGTAATATCCGCCGGTCGCCAGGGTGCCACGGCTTCGCGCCTCCCTCGTCAGTTCCAGCTCATCCAGGACGGCTGGATCGGGATCGGCAGGGCCGACGGGGGCCACGGGCGCGATCGCTTCGAGGGAACGGACGAAGGGCAGGGCCCGGATGCGTGCCAGCGCAACGGCATCGGTCGTCTGGATGGCCGCCTGGTTGAGCCAGCGCGAAGCGTTGAGGACCCTGACGTTGCGGATCGAGGCGAGGGTGTCGAGGTAGGCCTGGCAGACGGGGAGGTCGGTGCTGTCGATGGCGATGTTGGAGCGGCGCCGGCGGTCCAGCGCCTTCGCGGTGAGGAAGGCCGAGGGCTGGGAGAGGGAGAGGGTCGTGGCCCGCTTGTCGCGGAACGAGACGATGTGGCGGTGCAGCTGGGCTTCTGCGGCGAGGGAGACCATCAGGGCCAATCCGGTGAACATCGGGTGCATGCGGAACGCCATGCGTTGAAGGTACGTCAGGAGATAGGATGGCGGAAAAGGGAACGGTGATGTATCGAATCAGGGCAGGCTTGTGCCTCCCTGCATGTTTGGCGGGTGACAGATAGCTGCACATCGATGGCAGCTTGGCATGACGGCTTATCGTGCGGACCGCATGCCTATGCCAGCGCATAGTTGGTGCTCCTGCCACCTGACGTTTCCCGGCTGAGGATACCTTTGTCGATGAGGTCCTGGATGTCGCGGAGCGCGGTGTCCTGCGAGCATTTGGCCATCCTTGCCCATTTGGATGTCTTCAATTTGCCCTCGAAGCCGTCGAGTAGCTTGTTCACTACGAGTCGCTGCCGTTCATTCAGAACGGTCTGTTCATGACGACGCCAGAAATCGGCTTTTCGGCCGATCGAATGACAGGTGTCCTCCGCGGCCTGCAAGGCA
>Ga0172373_10003956_pt1 | contig 21178 bp, 15 predicted proteins | sample Lak10m_2_FD_114546 | JGI IMG/M metagenome (GOLD analysis project Ga0172373, IMG submission 114546) | Freshwater microbial communities from Kabuno Bay, South-Kivu, Congo - kab_092012_10m | ecosystem: Environmental > Aquatic > Freshwater > Lake | place: Democratic Republic of the Congo...
GGCAGGGTGCGGGTGCTGGAGCGGTGCTGAGACCAACAGGTAAGGTCCCATGATGGGGTAGGTCTCGCCATAGCGCTGGGCCAAGTGCTGGAACAGGGCCAGGTACGGCGGTCGGCGGGGCGGGAATTGGACGCCCTCCATGAGCGGAAAGCGGTGGAGCAGAGTATTCATGACCGTCCACAGCGTCCACAGGAAGCCGTGGGTATCTGGGGTCCGGCGTAGATCGAGCTGACCGTTCAGCCGGGTTTCCAGCGTGAACATCGGCAGGGGAGTGTAGGGGGCGATAAGGCGGTGCTCGATGAAGGCCAGAACCTTATTGAGGTCCTGGGCGAGTCGGAGGTCTTCGGGGTCCGATGAGTGAGCAACTGACATGGCGGGAGCCGAGCAGGGAAACAACCGATAGCCTACTACACTCGCCGGAAGAGCCCGAAATGGATGATCCGCTGGGTGGGGCGGTTGAGCAAGCTGGTGGAAGGAATTCGAGGCTTCATACCCAAGCTTCTTCTGAGTTCACCCTACTCCAGAACCACCTCAACGGTAGCGGGTTGCTAGTGCAGCACTAAAGCAGAGCAACTAACTCATCATCTAAACCGTAACGAATAACTTCCATGCGTTCACCCTGATCCATTAAAAGACCGCTATTAATAACAGGGAGTTCGAATGGGAATAATGCTGGATTATTATTCAACAATCCGAGAATTATTTTAGGCTCCGGAGTAGATAGAAGCACGGCTTCGATCATTAATGTGACCAGGTTCGTATCGATAATGATTAAAGAGACACCTTTCTCATAGCAACCGTTGGTATCAGAATCCTTTATTGCTCCCCAAGCGACGAAAGAGCGGATGACAAATCGTGCATAGCGACTCACGGTCTGCCGGTCGCCATATTGTTCCTTGAGGCGATTGATAATCTGTGCCTGGGTTACCTGATCTTGCAAGGCCAACAGACGACCGGTCTGCCGGGCTATATTGAACCAGAATGGATAGACCGCCGAGATCATCCCCCAGTGAATCGCCATGGCCATCGAAGGGTTTCCCCGCAGAAACGCCAGCGAGGCATCCCGGAATGGTATTAACTCGGGATCAGGCAAGACCCAGACATGCATCAGGTTGTTGACGGCAAAAGCTCGGGTCTGCTCGCTTCGTTCGACTTCGGTGCCATGGCCTCTTCTGTCCGCGAGAAACTCATGCAATTCCTGGCGGATGGCCTTGGCGTCGAGTCCTGCCAGCACCAGATTGGCGGTCTTCTGCATCCACTCCAAACGAATTGCCTGCTTGATGCCAATGGTCTCATGCCTTTTACCCATCACCGGGTCCTCCTTGCAAACTTTACCAAGGGCACGATGACTTCTTCGATGGCAACACCGCCATGGCCTACGATAGCCTCTCCAGAGTTCACGAAAGCATCGTGACCACCTGCCACCAGCGGGAAATAGTCCGCGGGCAATCCGACCGGTTGCCACTCATGGGCAAATGGAAAGGCCCTAGCCACCTGAGCGCGGAGTTCTGGCGTGGGGTACACACGAGCTCGCTCGCCGCGTATCTCGGCAATCACCCCTTCCGAGGGGCGACCTTTGCCATCGCATTGGATATTGCCGTGATCGGCCGTCATCCAGACCTCAAAGCCGTAGTCCAACAGTTGACTGACCAGTGTTGTGAGGAACCCACTCTGACACCATTGCTTGATCTGGTTATGCATTCCCGCCGATCCGAGTTGCATGCCATGCATGATCTTGTCGATTTTGTCCACGACCAAGCCCACTACCTTGGTTCTCCCGGGGTGGATTGCCGCGTCCAGGAAACTGGAAACATCCCCGTCGCCAAGACCGCGCAGGTAAGCGACATCCAGCCTGGACAGCCCATGGCCTTCCCAGAACTGCTTCCAGAGTTTCTCTTCGTTGTGGGTCGAGTGGATGGATGACGGGAAATAGAGCGGTGGTTTGCCTGAGAAGATCGATTGTCGCGAAACACTGGTCAGCGTTGGAATCCAGGCGAAAGTCGTGGATTCACGCATGACTAAATGGGCATTCTGCTTTTGCAGAAGCGGGCGGATAGTCACCCACTGATCCAGGGCCAATCCATCAACCACAATCAGCGCGACACGGTGGTTAGCGGAATCCTCGATGTCTCGCGCCAAGTGGCGCGGTACATGGTGAACCATGGCCGGATGGGTTGGCGGCAAGTTAATCAGACTGGAGTAGTGGTTAGTCAGCCAACCAGCAAAGATTGAATTCAGCGCATCGCCGATTTTCCTGAGCCGAGTCTGATGTTCGGTGCTGTTGCCACAATGAACGAGCGAAGAGAGTTCAGCCCATTTCAATGCAAAGGCGGCCCAATCAGAGTGACGCGCTTCCGCTGTGGGTGACTCCTTCTCGACCAGACCAAACAGGCGGGAAATCCGCAGTGCGTCATCGTCCACGCCGGACGTGGCGATACCGCTTCGGACCCAAGACCCGGCGTCCACTTCAATACCTGGAGCCTCTACGGGTGTGAGTTTTCCTTCAAGGAACAGGTTGTCGATGTAGACCTTGATGTCCTGGTGATCAAACGGCAATTGGCGCGGGCCTGGATATTTGAGGCTGGATTCCGGCGAATTCTTCCCGACCTGATGACCGCTGCCAAACCGGCAAAGGAAAACCGGCCAGCGTTCCTGCAAAAAGGCGAAGAAGGCCTCGCTATCCGGCACGATTTCAGACAGTGGCCAGGACTTGAACCCATCATGGCCGGTAAGAACCTGAATGAGCCGCTCGGCCAATATCGGTGGGAGCTGAAGCATGCCGTAGTGCAGCCGGAGTAAGGCGCGAAGCAGTTCCACCTCGTTGGCGATCAGCTCGGCCGCGATGCCGAACACGTGGCGGAGGATGAAATCCTGGGTAGCGTTATCACCCATGCGATCCGGCGACGATTTGCGCTGAGCGTCAAATATGGCGTCCAGAAGGCTCCGGTCCAGCTTCTCGATAACCGGGTAGCTCAGGTTGGGAAACAGATCCCCCAGATTGAACGATAGCTTCCGGCCGGCCCTGAGCAGATCGTAAGGCAAGGATTTCAGCTCCGCATCCTGCAAGCGGAGAATCACCACCAGATCGCTATGTTCGCCGCGATCCCAGATCGAACGGTAGTTGGACTCATAGGCATATCGGAACTCGACCGAATCACTGAACTCGATCAGATCGAAGCCACGCTCGCGAAGCTCCAATGTCAGCTTTTCCTCGGTCAACAAACAGTCTGGGTCAGCAACCAGGGTCAGTTTGCTGACCTTGGGAACAAAGTCATTCAGGATGGCGTCCCGCCAACTACTCATTGAACGCTTCCCTTGAGAATGCGCAACATCAGCAGCGGACGGATTTCCGGCACGATCTGCCGCGCTGACTGAAGTTCATGTCGCCATTCAGATTCGTCTGCGTCGCAGTGAGAGAGCCTGAATTGCCGCACCTCCGGTAATCCAACCCTTTCGATGGCCTTGCGGCGCGAAGAAAATGAAACGCTTCCGCGTTCTTCCTCGCGTGCTACAGAGGCGAGATGCGCCTGTTGCAAGGCGTCAAAGAACTCACGTCCCGCCTGTTCGGCGGCGTCCTGTAAACGCTCATAGGCAGTGATGGATTCATCCTGCCCAAGGATAGACCGCACTTGGACTTCCGCTGTCTGTAGCGCATCCCAGATATGCCGGGCGGTGGGCAAAAACAGTTTACCTTCCTCACTCAAAAACACACTGACATAGCCACGTCGCACGATGGGGATGCGCAGGAGTTGTGTCTTCTGATGCATTCCGGCCTGAAGACGAATCTCACATAAACCCCAAAAACCCGAGAGGCTGACCGGTAGGCCGCTCACGGTCACGCAAGGCAAAGGCTGGCCTGCCGCGATCTGCGGCAAGTTCAAAGCCAATCCACGGACATGGCTATTTTCAAGATTGAGCAGGGTTGCTTCAGTCAAACGATCCGCTTCCCGGGTGCTGAATACCGCTTTACGATGTACTTGGCCGTCCGGCCAGTTCAAATCCCACCCGGAGCGTTTACGAGTGGCCATGCCGCCATGGGCGTTCAGGTAGCTCACTGTCATTCGCTCCACCCAGTGGGGCAGAGGATGGGAACGTAGACGCTCAGCCGCCTGCACATCCGGTTCTTCAGAGAGGCCATAGAGGGCGGAGGATGCGCGCACCTGTTCAATCTCATCCCGAATTCGGGCTACCGTGTGATCAACGGAGGTCTCGATACCCGCAGGATTGAGGATGGCCGAGGCGAATACATCCTCGAACCACTCACCAGCCTGAGCGGAATCGAGTACGTCGCCGGTCTTGTCGATGCCGAACTCGTCGAAGATCACCGAGAGCTTCTGCTCCAGCACTTCGCGGACCCGGAACTCGACGGAATCCTCAAATACGAAGTTGATTGCACGCACCGTCTTGGGCTGGCCGATACGGTCCACGCGGCCGATCCGCTGTTCCAGCCGCATCGGGTTCCAGGGGATGTCGTAGTTGATAATGACATGGGCGAACTGCAAGTTCAGACCTTCACCACCGGCGTCGGTGGAGATCAAAACGCGATGCGATTGACGAAAGGCATGCTGGACCCTCTGGCGTTCCTCCATATTCATGGAACCATTGAGGATGACCACCGAAATGCCTCGTGCCTCCAGAAACTCCTGCAACATCTGTTGGGTAGGAACGAACTCGGTAAAGATCAATACCTTCAAATCCGGTTCGTTTTCTTCTGCTTGCAGCGTGTAGACCCACTCGATCAGCGCTTCGGCCTTGGCATCCGGACCCGCCTGCTCACAACGAATGGCGGCTTCAAGCAAGGTCTTCACATGACAGCCCTCGCTCTGTAGAGCCGATACATGGGATTTCAGCAGTTCATCGAGCAGTGCCTGGCCGTCCATGTCATACAGTTCGGCCATCTCATCATCTGGGTTTTCCGGTCCCTCCGCGCCATTCTCAAGCTCCGTCAGATGCAGGCTGGCTTGTTGCTCGCCCTCCCTGAGTGCGGCGAGTCGCCGTTCCAGCGTGGTGCGGATCGCCCGGGTGCTGGAAACCACCAGGCGTTGCATCAGGATCATCAGAAAGCCGATGTGGCGCTTCTTGTCGCGCAGAGCCTGGTTATAGCCCTCGCGCACGTAGTCGGTCACCGCCTCGTAGAGAAGTTGCTGGGAGTAGTGGCGGCTTTCCCAGGCCACTGGGGCCATCTGCGTCCGCCGAGGTTTGAAGAGTGGCTTGCCGTTGGCGTCAATCGCCTTGCGTTTCTCGGTACGGATGACATACGGAGCCACCCGGTCGCGGGAAACGCTGTCTATATCCGGAAAGGCGTCGTCATCTAGCAGGTTCATCAGGCGATGGAAGGCATCGGTCTTGCCCTGATGGGGCGTAGCCGAAAGCAGCAGCACATAGGGTGCAGCCTCCGCCAATCCTTTCCCGAGTTTATAGCGGGCGACCTGGTCGGTGCTGCCGCCTAGGCGATGCGCTTCGTCCACGATCACCAGATCCCAACCGGCAGTCATCAGATCCTCGAACCGGCTACGGTTGTATTCGGCTATGCGCTCGGCGGTCCAACCGCGCCGCTTGTCCATGGGCTTGACCGAGTCCAGGGAAACGATGACCTGATCGAACATCGACCAGGCTGAATTGCGCTGGTCCGCCCCTGGAACCAGACGTTGCAGGGTGCTGATGTCATCACCCAAAACGAGATGGAACCGTTCGTTGAAATGAGTCTGCATTTCCGCTACCCACTGGGTGGCGATACCCTTGGGAGAGACCACCAAAGTTCGGCGCACCAAGCCGCGCAGTTTGAGTTCGCGCATGATCAACCCGGCCTCGATAGTCTTGCCGAGACCTACCTCGTCAGCCAGCAGATAGCGCACACGGTCGCCGGAAATAGCTCGGGATAAGGCATGGATCTGGTGCGGCAGCGGAATGACGTTGGACTCCATGGGAGCCAGCAATACATGGCCGTCGGTGGCACTGGTGGAGCCTTCAAGCACCTCGGCCACCTTAGCGGCGGCGGCCACATAGGCAATGTTCCAGGCCTCGTTTTCTGGTTGCACCTCGGCATCAAATGGCCGCAAGGCAGAGCGGGGCACACGCACCACCGCGTCCTGGTTCGGCAACCAGACACGGCACACCTTCTGCCCCCACAACGTCTGTTCCTCGATGACTTTGCAGGCGCTGTTATGAACGGTGCTGTATTGCCATGATGATAGGTGCATTAAACGACCCTATTTGCGATCTCAGTAAACCAGCCTTTGATCTCATCATAGCCGTTTCGCTCTTTCAATCGATCTACGGTCATACGACTTGCGGCGTCTTCGTTAAGCCAGTGTTTAATTGAACGCCTCTGGATTTTCCCTTGTCCGTTCAACAGTGTTTTAATTTCGGTTTCAACATCACAGTCGTCTGAAAGCGCAAATGTGAAGTTGAAGCCAACAACAGGTTGCAATGCTTCACTTATTGCGTCGATGTGCAGGTAATTCTCCATCTCCCGCTTTGAAGTCAGGAACGCAATGGACCCGTCTCCTCTTGCATTTACAGCATCTTTATCGTCCTGATATTTGTATTTCCCATTCTTTAGTTCGTCACGGTCGTAAATATGGACTTCTGGAAGCCCTACATTTTTCAAGTAATGCTGATTCACCCATTCCTTCAAAGTGCTTCCACCCAAAACGACCAGCGCGACTCTTGGGTCTGTAAACATATCAATGACGGAGTCGTCCTCCGTTCGAAGCAGGCGAATGATACGCCGCAAAAACTGCAGGTCATGTGGCCCTTCTACACAGACCAAAACTTTTGCACGCTTGTCGGGAATGATTCCCAAGTCAGCCACAACCGTCTTGATTACATCATCGTCTGCGATACAGACTTCTCTACCATTTAGGTCGTGAGAGCAGACATATCGAATTGATTTTATTGGTAGTAGTGACGCCAAAGCGGGGACGTGTGTGGTGAGCATTACTTGGCAGCCATCGGCTTCGGCAATAGCCTGCAATGCTTCGATGACCTTTCGCTGGTTGTCGGGATGTTGTGCAGTTTCTGGCTCTTCTACTGCGTAAATGATATTTCCTTTTTTATGCTCTTCTCGAAGCCTTTCAGCTTCGGCGCGGAAGAAACTGAATAGGACCAATCTCCGGACACCGCTGCCCCTCTTATTGATTGGTATTTCATCGTCACCTGTTAGAGAAAGTTTGAAAAGGCCGTCCCATTTTGGGTCAGATTTGAAATTCGGGTTGAGTTGCGATGAAAGCGCACTGTCGAAATCAGCAAGCTTCGAAATGGTACGATTGGCTACATCAAGCGTGCGTGCTTTGACCTTTTCCTTCACTGCATCCAGTTCAGCTTGTACTTCTTCGATTGCCTGCTTTATGGCGACCTTGAGTGGGTCCTGGATTTCTGAGTCTTCGTCTGTTGACGGGCGGTCTGCTCGGAAAAGGGCGTATTCAGGCAGGTATTTGGAGAGCTGTTCCCAGATGGCTTTGGCATCTTCCTTATCCAGTTGGATTTCGGAATGGCCCAATTTCAAATCGGTTGCACTTCCCCAAATGGCTTTTCTAAGAGCTGCATTAGAACGTTTATCGACTCCGGCATCGATATTCGCGGCCTCGCCCGACTTTTTCAAATCAGCGTTTTTTTTTGATAACAGGCCATCAAAGCCGTTGGCCGTTGGATGGTTGGCAATTGCAAAGACTTTTGCCTTTTTTAGAGTTCCGCCTGAAAATTCGTAGACTTTATGGATCTCAAGGGCACCATCGACATTCAGGAGATACTCTTCAGCAAGTGTTGTGCCAGAAGACGCGTCAATTGTGATCGATTCAGGAAAGTCCGAAAAAACGCAGCCGATTCTTAATTCGCCGTTGGCCCCGGCGTGAACACAGATATCTGAAGCGTCAATTTTTCCCAATGGATGATCAAAAAAGACGGCCAAAGCATCAAAGATGGAAGACTTCCCAGCGTCATTTTTTCCGATAAACGCTGTTAGCTGGTCGATGGGGATTCGGTGTTCGTTTTTGTAGCCGCGAAAATTTTTAAGAATGACTTCCCTTATAAACATTATTCTCATCCAATCCACGTTAAATAATTACAACTACCAATATCTGGCAAATTTATGTCGGATTTCGGTGAAGCCATGAATGTATCGCGTTTCATAGTCAGCTCGCCCCATTTATTCTTGTATCGATTAGCTGCTTAAGGGAAACAAAGTCGGCGGGCTGTATGCTGGGATCTTTTTGAAGGAGATTCTTTGCGACTTCATTGATTCTCTCTCGACTCGTAACGGACGTCCCGTCAGTTGCCTGCACTTGAAAGCAACCCGAATTGATGACTTGAGCAAGGACCTTTTTTCCCTGGACCATATTGAGCCAATCGCCAACCCCGAATACGAGCTGATCTTGCCCACCCGTCATGATTTCGAGGCATCCATGGAATCGGCGTTCCACCTCATCGGCAGAAACTTTTTGATCAACATTTATTCGATGCTGATCAAACTCATTGGCGTTTTTCAACCTCTGCAGGGCTGTTTCCCTGCTTGAAAATTCTTCAGGGTTGGAAAACTTATTAATCCAATTCCGCTTTAGCTCTTCACGAATTGATGTCACTACATGGTTTGCCGCATCGAGAAACAATCGCTCATTGGCGCATTGCAGAACCTTCCGTTCCAACTCATCCTGGCTGACACGACAAAACTTCGATTGGACCAGGTATTCCGGTTCCAAGAAGTAGTTCTCAATCTCACGCCGTCGCCAAACCAATAGGTTATGCGTTGCTGGGTCAGGGAAATTGCCCCAGCAGCGATCTATAAAATCGTTGTCGTGATGGTCTCGATCAATCAGAAAGTAATAGGTCGGGTGATAACTGAAGAGAGCCTCCGCGACACTTCGTACATAGAAAGAAGGACCCAATGGCTCGATACGAATGTTTCGGTCGAAGAGTTCATCTAACACCTTCGGATCGACCGAATCCCTGTCCTTTCCTTCGACAAAAAGCACATATTGGCTTTGCAGACGAACCTCTTCAGCACGAATCCCTGTTTTTACGCTGATCATTTTTCTCCCTCCTGATTGTTCAGAAGGAGAACGCGGCGGTCTGCATTTACCGAATCCATAATATCTTCGGAGTGAGTCGCCATGATGTACTGGTTCTGCGGTGCCAGACTCACGAGCTTTTTAACAAAGCTTCGATGCCATTGAGAATTGAGATGAAGCTCTGGTTCGTCAATGCACACCACAGAGGGGTTATTTTTTGTGTGATACCAGATGAGGAAAAGCGTAGAAATGATTTCCTTCTGACCAGAACTGAGCCCATCAAAAGTAAATGTATCGTCTCCATTTATGGGTTTAACTCGGAAGTCAACGGTGTTGTCGGGGGAAGGCCGAAGTTTGTTAATCGTCCCACCAACATAGAACTGTACGAGCTCGTTGAGCTTTTCAATTGTCTCGTCTGGTTCCTGATCTTCCACAAATTCGAACAAGTTGGCTTTAACCATAAGGGAGCGCAATATCCTCAACTTGAAGGCGCTCATCGGAAATTCATAGCGAGCTAACGGTGGACGTCTCGGCAGTCGTCCTCGTTCGACCATCATCCCGAGTTATGGATTTCCTTCCTGAACCTTTCGATAGCTATGAAAAAGCAGAAACGTGCTTTCAATAACAGGATTTGGAGTAAATCCACAAATAGCTTTAATGAAGTCATCTGCCTCGCTTTCTGGGTCAAATAGATCATTATTTATTATTTTTTCTCTGAGAGATTCTCCGGATATTTTTACAACCCCGTTGCGATCTATTCTTACTTGAACAAAGATTGATTCATCACCAATGACGATGTCACCGCCAATCTCAGAAAAATGCGATCCAGCCTTAATGAGCAAGTCAGGAACGTCAACAATTGAGTAACGGTCACGCAGTTTGAACCGCTCTTCCCTTACAGTGAGTGCGAGCAACAACAAGGAGCAGCATTCAATAATTGACGTTTTACCTAAGCCGTTTCTGCTGCCCATAACAAGAATGTCAGGATCGTCTGGCATTCTGGGTGTCGGGAAATCCATCTCAAATACGTCGATTCCCTTGTAATTTCGTATTGTTATACGCCTAATTTTAATGGGTTTATTGTAGCCTGTTTTCATAACAACATCCCTTCATTAGCATCGCCCATCCTTGTAACTGCTTGGTCATACCACATCAAAAGTTTGGGATCTTCTTCAAGAACACTGGAAGGGATCTTCTCCGCCACATCGATAATTACCCGGTATGATTGAGGAGTTCTTTGTTGCCACAGGTATTTGAAACCAGCGCGGACTGCTTCTATACGGAAGACCTTGAGCTTTTTCTTGGCGACTTTGTACTCCTCGAACTCCTTGAGTAGCGCCTTTTCGCGTAGCTTCTCCAAGTCACCCGCCTTGTTGGGATCGGGCACGTACCAGCGGTCGCGGGCCTTGGCGACCAATGTCGGATCATCCTTGGGTAGGTTGCGCAGGTCTTTCCAATTACTGGAGAGGTAGGCGTGAATTTGTTCAGGAACCGGACCTTTACCTTCGTAGCAGAGGAAGTTTTGATTTAGGAGCAAGTCAAGACTGATCAAGTCCTTTTCATTGGGATTCAGATGCGACAATAAAGGCATAAAATCCGGTTGGATTTCATTATATTGTTGGGGTTTTAATTTCAGCCTTGCTCGTAGCCACTGAATGGCACTTGTCTCGTCAGAAACGAACAGTGTGTCCTGTTGTACATCGCCAGACAGAATTTTCTTGCGATCGTATTCGGCCACCTGATCCGGCAGGAAGTACATGCCGTCACGCTCGATGAAGCGCTGCGCCAGCCCGATCTGAAACTCTTGGCTGGAGATTGGAACGGGGTAGCCCTTGCGGACGTAGTAGGCCACCATCTGGTCGAACAGGATGCGTGGATCACGTTCCGGGACAAACTGTAGCAAGGCTCCCTGTTGCTTGGTGACTGGCAAATAGTTCAAGTGCGTGCGGACAAAATCCCACACGCCTTCTTCGGTTTGCGCTTCCTTCTGAAAACGGTCTTCAAAGCCTCCATTGGGTTTGTAGGCTGAGATAACGAGGTCTTGTTTGACGGCTGTAGGTGTGGTTACGGCCTTGAAGCTGCCTTGCTTCTTATCAAGAGCAGATACGCTCGCCACAATAAATCCAGCTTCTGTAAGGGCTACTTGAATACTATTCCAAACGGATGATTTGGTATTTGAAAATTCAACGGTCATCCATCGACCTGGTTTAAGAAGTCGACATGCTTCATTAAAGCAAGCTGTCATTAGCTGGCGGTATTCGTTAATCCCTTTTCCTTGAACGCTGTTTTCAATGGCTTCTGCATTATTGTTTGTCAAAATATTAAGCCAGGACTCCCAATTAAAGCTTAGTTCTGAATAGTTCAAGTTTGATCCAAACGGTGGATCTAGGAATACATAATCTATGCAGGAATCTGGTACAGAAACACCCGTACTAGAGCTATTGGATAAGCAAAAAGCAGTGACATCTTCACCAAATGATGAAAGCTTGCTTACCTTCTTTGAGAAAAAGAACAACACGGACTGTTCAGCGGGGCAGGAGGAAATATAGAGCGTACCCGTAACTCCAGCATTAATCCAACCCAGCCCTGCATTCTCAGTGCGCCGTTCTTTATTGTGCTTTGCCTGCTTGCTTAATATGCGGAGACTTCCAAGAAAAAATTGATATAAAAAGGGCTTCAATTCAGATAAGCCGATCCGGTTCCAAAAACTGGCCAATGCCCATAAGTTTCTTTTTGTATAGAAATGATGGACATGCGTTATCCCGGTAGGATCGTTACGCCTCGTCTCCTTCCCATCAATCATCCGGATAGATGGGTACCAGTAAGGAATTTCCTTGCTTTCAATCTTTTCAATCAAGGCGATATCAAAGGCATCAGGTCTTTTTTCGAATCTCTTTCCGGATGCTGAGTAGTTGATCAGCGCGGGGACCTGCTTTACTTGACTAATTGTTTCCTGGAGTGCTGCGTCATATTTTGTTTCCCATGCCCTATCCATATTGCGTTTTGTAATATGAGCCGAACAGTTAGGGCACTTAAATTCATCCACAACCTGACCAGAAGACTTATCTACAGCGACTTCCCAAAACACGATTTCATGAGCACATTCAGGACAAACAAAAACATCGGACCAGACTGTATAGTTGATTTTCCCGATCCGGCCATCAGAATGCTTTGTCTCGTACATCCAGCTACATTCATTTTCGACCTCTGCAAGAATCTTCTTTGTCTCTATCTGAAAAGCAGAAACATTAACTGGAGCGTTGTAGTTGTAAGCGATAAAAGAAGCTGCCGGTGAAAGATCGTTAAGTACAGTTCTGCGAGTTCCGAGTTTCGAAAATGGCTTCCAAACTTTCCTGCCATCTTCATCTAACTCTTCCCGCAGTATGGCTCCATCCGGTTTTACCTGATAGCCAAGCGACATAACCACTTCACGATTGCCGCACAGTTGTGCAGCCACACCGGTCATGCCGGTCCCGCAGAATCCGTCGTAAACGATATCCCCTGGCTGTGTGTAGTGCAGGATGTAGCGCATGATGGCCTTGTGCGGCACTTTGGTGTGGTAAGAGTGCGCGTTGTAGATGGGGTCGTTCTTGCCCTCGCTCACATCAGCCGCAAAGGGTTCGCGGTGGTAGTGATAGCCTTCGGGGTGTTCCGGCTTCTGCGTCTCCCATTCGGCGATGAAGTCAGCGATCCAAGGGTTCGGGCAGGCGGTGTAGTACGGCGGATCGCTCAGGTTCAGGATGTCCTCGTCGCTGCCGATGGGAAAGCCTTCGATCTTACGGAACTCCAGGTCCTGGAGCTTCTTGCGCAGTTCATCGGTGAAATGGGCACGGCGGGCCTCGTCGTTTTGGAACGTAAGCCCCAAGCAAGTCACGGGTCCGATACTTTTCTTTTCCGTCCACGCCACTGAGTCAGCGAAGATATCGTCCGTTTTCATATTTCAATCCTCACTTTTGCGGCGATTTTCATAGCGAGTTGCTTAAAATCCTTTTTGGCGTCCTGCACTGCATTGGCATGACTGCCAATGGCGCCATCTGCTGAAGTCAGGTTAAATATGGGTTTGCGGTGCTCCTGTCCCATGGGAATCAGGCTCCGATAATGTTTAATAGTCGCCAGACAGTAGGGATCTTGCTCCTGTTTCATGCCTTCGACAGGCTGTTCACCCAACACAGCATCGCGATAAACCGCTGGGATTCTTTGCACCCATTTGTCATATGCTTTTACGGGGCGATCTAGCCGGACCCCGTGCTGTTGGCACAGATAGCCGATGGGCAGCATTTTTCCCGCGGGTAGATTGAATACCGGATATTGTGCCTTTTCCAAACTGCCGTTCCAGTTATCAAGCCGTTTCTGCCAAAGGCTTTTCCAGCTCTTCAGTGTTGGTCCAAGGTTGCTAAGTCCTTGCAGTGAAAACAAATCCGCGCCCAGTGGAATCGCGACATAGTCCGTTGCCAGCAATACGGATCGGTTAATGGCGCCCAAGTTCGGGCCGATATCAACCAAAATAATATCGGCCTGTATCTTATCCGCCGCCATTTGCATTACTTGCCAGAATGAACTGAGGATACGCATGGGACGATAAAGGTTGTTATCTCCCATGCTGTTGGGCCATTCAGCCGAAAGTGCATCCTCGTAACCAGAAAGGGCCACATCGCCCGGCAATAGATAGAGGTCGGTGGCGATGTGTTGCAGGACGGGCTCGGCTATATCCCCGACGCCGGTAAGCGGTTTCACGCATTGATAGACGGTTGAGCCGGTGCGGCGCTCGTTCCAGATTTGTTCAATACGGTCTTCATCCAAAAAGGCGGCCGTCAGGTTAGCCTGCGGGTCCAAGTCAACGATAACCACGCGCTTGCGTAGGCTGGCGAACATCCAAGCCAGGTGATAAATCAAGGAGGTCTTGCCGACTCCCCCTTTGTTGTTGAAAAAAGTCAGTACCGGTGTGCTCATAATTTTCCCCGCAGCACGCAGACGACGGCACTTTGATTGGTTTCGAACTCCGGTGGGGGATTACCGTTCACTTCCATCGCACGGCGGGCAGTGGCGATACCGCGACCAAAGGCTTGGATAAAACCAAAGGTTTTTAGGGCGGCTGCAATATTTGGATTACGGTAATCTGTGATACCGGGCTTGCCGAAGTTTTCCGTGGTGACATTGCCGTAAGGGCCACCGGGACTGTTGATCTCGATACGATCATTAAACCAGTACACCCTAATGGGGGCGTTGGTGCTCTCATAAGTGCGGTGGAGCACCGCGTTATACAGAATCTGCTGAAGCGCAGGTTGTGGGTACGGCATTTCAATCTGATGCGTTGCTGCCAATGTGATGTCCACTGATGCCCGTCTGTGGGATTTGAGTTTTTCTTCGGCGCGGCGCAGCATTTCGACTATCCCGCCACCGATCGCTTCTTCGTCGATGACGGGATCGGCAAGCTCGGTTCCGTCAATTCTCAAAAACTGAATGTAAGCGCCGGGTAAAAAATCTTGCGGGCTCTTTCCGATTGCCAGCAACCCCGTAACGGTTGGCGTGGTATCTTCGGGCGAGACGATCAGGCGGCAGGAGGCCAGCCGCTCTTCGTAACTACGCCCATTTTCTTCAAGGACATCCTCAGCAAAAGCTTGCGGGAGGTATTCGTTCTCGAAGATTACCCGCGAAAGGTCGCTTAACTTGGCTATCGGCACCGGATAAATATCAAACGGCAAGTTCTTGTAGCGCCGTTTCTCGTTAAGAATGCGCTCTTCCTGCTCATTGGCCAGCGACCGCCTTGGACCTGTGCGAATCCAAATACGGCCTTCGTATTTCACTGGCGGTACGTCGGAGGGCATGACCGTCACGACTGCCATCTCGGTGCCTTTTAAGACTCGATTTTCTACCGAGAGAACCGGCAAAGGCAGAATATTGCCATCGGTTTTCATATTGGCGAGCGACAACAGCAACTGATCCGTCACTTTCAGATCACTAGGTTCACCATTGTCCTTGGCGCCAATAAACAATACCCCGGGCTGGTTATGGCCCGGCAAATCATTAGCAAAGGCACATACCGCCTGGCGTGCTTTTTTGGGCACATCGCCCTTAAAGCTCTCCTTGCGCTCGGCACGGTCCGATTCCGTATCGTTGAGAAGTACGAGCAGTTCCTGATCAGTCAGTCTTTGCATTTCTATCACTCCAAAACGATCCGCACCTTGGCCGGGTCCTTGCCCTTGGTGAGCTGATCGATGTATTCCTCAAAGCGTTTCTTCATCTCCCCCGGGGTAGCTGGCCCATCGGTGACTTGTAGAGCCTGTTGCAGCGCTTGTGTCTTGACGGTGACCTTGACCAGTCCGGAGAGCACTTCCTTCAAGGCATGAACGAAATTACTGTCCAATGGCGTTGGCAATTCCTTTGACTGGATGAAGGCCTCCAGCGGTTCGCGGTCATCGATCTTTAGCAGGTCCATGTTGGCCTGAGTGATCGGGTCCTCCAGATTACTGAGGAGGGTAGAGGTCCAGCCCTTTACCATGGTATCGAGCTGGTCATCCATTTGGTCGATCATTTGTGATCCTGCCAAAGCAAGGGTCTCCACCGAAGGCCGGAACCCACAATGCGGGCAGATGGGCGAAGCATCGAGGTTTTGCTCCGTTAGCGCGAAGCAGCTCTTCAACCCGGCTAGACGATTCTGAAAATCGGTGAGTTGTTGTCGTGGCATGAGATCGATACTCGCCAGTTTGAGCAGGGTTTGCAGGCGCTGATCGTTGAGTAGGCCCACTTTGCGCCTGTCGTCGTTCACGCCCAGTCGGGCTTTGGTGTGCAGGCCGATGTAGGCGATGGTGTACTCCTTCTTCAGCTTATGCAGCTTGGCTCCAATAGACTGGGATTGGCTAGCCAGAGCTGTCAGATTGGCCTGTTTCAGGGTTTCCAGCACATCCAGGCGGGTGGTCTTCATGTGGTCCACCCAATCATGCTCGGTAGGCAATACCGCCTCGGCGGTGGAAAGCCAGGACGCTGTCGGACTGTGATCCAGGATGAACTCGCGCACGGCGTCCAGCTCATCCAATGCCTTCACGGACTTTTCATGGGTCAAAACCTCGGGAGCGCTGTATCGAAAGTTTTTCAGCTTGCCTGGCGATGAATAGGTCTGAAGCGATTCAAAGAAGCTCTTGGCATCGTCCAATCCGCTTATCTGGCTGGCTAGGTCGGTTCCCGCGAGCAGATCAAATCCCCAGAAGGAAAGACCTTCGCGCAAGGTCTGCTGGGTCATGACGATGCGCCTGACGATCTTGCCCACTGCCTGTTGCAGGTTCTGCACCGGCTCATCCTTACCCTGGGTGACGAGCAGGGCCATGCCCGGCGTCATGCCGAGCAGTTCAAACAGCGCCTTGAGCGCTGGCAGGTTCCATTCCTTGGGTTGCTCCAGATGCTTGAAACGGATCAATTCGTCCATGCCGGTAGCGGCCAGTTGCGGCAGGCCGGTGGCATCGAATTTCTTGCCCGGGATGGAGAGCACGATGTCGCCGGAGTAGACCAATGTCGCCAAGATGACCGTCACCCATTCCGGTTCAAGGCGCGTACCACCGGGGTTCATGTATTCGATGCCGTGGTCATCCTGGATGATCTCGCTGCGGTTCACCACCTGCCCATGGCCCTTGGCCTTAATAGCATCGAAGATGAATTGGGTGTACTTCGATTTGTGAGGGTCGATCTTCTCGCCATCGAGGAGTTCCAGGGCGTCCAGCACGGCGGTGGCCTGCTTGGTGCGGTTCTGTCCGGCGATGGCCCGTAGGGCATCCTGTGCAGCTTGGGCGCGGTTGTTGCCGGTGATCAGGACCGAGAAGAACGGATAGTCCGGGGCCTGGTTCTCGAAGTTCGGCGCCAGACAGGCACCGGCAATGGTGTTGACCAGATCGCGGAAGTTGATGGTCTCATGGGGGGAAATCCCCGCCAGACTTCTAATGTTGCTGCCACTCTCCTTTGCCCAGGTGGTCATGGACTTGGTTCGTCCTTGGTAGGTGATATCAAAGGAGTCAACCATGTGTTTCTGGAGCCACTGGACCAGTTTCTTCAGAAAGCCGTTGGCCTTCGATTCATAGGTGGCCTTGGCATGCCCAGAAGAGGTGGCCGCAAGGTCCAGAGCGGCCGCATAACTCTTCAGCGCGGTTTGGAATTCATCGTCGGCGCCTTTCAGGCGGAAGAAGACCTCGTCATTAACTTTTTCGTCCTTGAAGCGCGGCGGATCATTGGGCTGGATAAAGTAGATGTAAAAGTCCCGTTGCGGCACGGCGGTGGAGCGCTCATTGGGAGCGCCGAAAAAGAGGTAACCAGAACGAGCGGCCTTGTGCTCCTGCCAGACCAGTTCGTGCTGCCAGATCTTGTAGCCGGTCACATAGGTGGCATCCTGGCATTCCATGACCCGCTTGAGCGCCTCGTAATAGAAGCGGTCGAGTTGAGCTTGACCCAGACTTTCGGCCCGCTTGTCGATCAGGGCGTCGAAGTCATCGGTCTTCTTCAGGTCAAGATAGAACTGGCGGTTGTCCTTATTTTCTGAAATGAACTGACCACTTACAGCATTATGAATTTTCCGTAGAACAGTCTCTACATGAGTTTGGAGGTCTTTGTCCGGTTCATCACTGCCCATTTCCGTGATAAGCGGATCAAAAAGGCAGAGACGATCGCGAAGTTCCTCGGGCGACGCGCCGATGGGTGAGTAAATATCGCCGGTGGTGAGACGGTGAACGGATAGTGCATGGATCAAGCGCACGGCCATTGGCTTGTAGTTCTTTGGCGTTAGTGCGTTCTCGACGCGGGATTCCAGCACCTGACTACAATCGATGACCGCCCGGATCTCTGGAATCGCGCGGAACGCGGGATTCTGCTTGAGCGTGTTCCAGTAGCTATCGAAGGCGATCAGGCCGGGCTCGTCCTGCGGTACGTCTTTGCCCAGGATGCCTTTCATGCCCATGGACAACGTCTTGAGCACCTCGCGTTTTTCCACCACGGTGACTCGCTCGAAAGTGTCGATGTAATCGGGATGCACCGGGAATAGCCGGACAAACTCGTCCATCCGTTCGTTGAGCCCACCGTAGTATTTGGCAAAGGGCATCAGGTAGTCGCGAACCTTGGCCTGTTGCTCGGTGGTCTTCTTGAGCAGACGCTCAGCCACGACGAACTTCACGTCACTGCGAGCAATGAGGATTTGTTCAAAGCGGTCCTTTACCCTACGAATACTATCCGCGACAAAAGCGAACCGTGGGCTATCGAATATGGCTTCCTGGACGCCCGCCATGAAGCGGAAGCGCAAATCCTTGCAGACCTCGCCGACCTCACGGAGAAAATTGAGGTCGAGAATCAGTTCCTGGTCCTTGCGGGTGCGGAGGTAGTCGAGCAACTCGTCGACGACCATTAACAAGCCATGTTCAGGGAATACCTCGCCGAATTTGGCCATCATGTCTTCAAAGGCCCGTTTGTGGCTGGTGATGGTCCCGGCTTCGGGGAACACATACGCCACACCGAGTTTTTCGAGATGCTCTTCCAGTTCGGCCAACAGGATGTCGCGCAGGGACATGGTGGTGGCTCCGATCACGGTACGAAGAACCTTGAACCGACCGCCGATCTGAGCGGCCGCGTCGCGGACACCATCGTTTTTCAGCCCTTCCAGCAGGGAGGCATCCGCGGCAAGGCTGGAGACCACCGACATCAAGTGCGACTTACCGGTGCCGTAGTTACCGACGACCAGCAACCCCTTGTTGTCAGCCGGCTGGTCGAACTGCATCTGAGGAATGACTAGCTGCGTGAGCCGTTCGGCCATTTCATCGGAAATGACATAGGTGTTCACGAGGGTATGCGCGGCACTCGATTTATCCGCGTCACGTAACTGGACAACCGACTCAATCGGGTCGAATTGGATAAGGTCTCCGTATTTCATGCTTGTCCTTCCCTATTATTGATATGTTGCTGACTCGATAGTGGCTGTACCATCCATACCCACAATCAGCGCATCAACCGAGTCATAGCTGCGGTACTCGGGATGACCGGTTTCGGCATATAAAAGCCTCCCGGAAGTCATGGTACCGCTCCACGAAGCCACCACGGTTCGGTTTCTCGAAATACCTTGCAATAACCGCAATGGGTCCTGCCTAAGATTCTTGTCGAAGAGAATCTCAAGATTATCAAGCAATACTGGAGACTGAGTTTTATAGACGACTTGATCGAGGATTTCAGGCAACCGGAGTGATCGCTGTTTGCTTGTCAGTTCCAAAAGCTCACTTGATAGTTCTAAATTGACGTTTATAATCGATGTTTGGAATGTTTCTGCAACATTCAAGATAACGCTGGTCTTGCCAGAACCGGTATCGCCTACCAGTAGAACCAGTCGGTGATACAGGGCTTCCGCTGCTTGGATTGAATGGTATATTCTCTGAATAATTGGATCTGGCATGATGATTTACTGTATGTTTGGGTAACTTAATAGGTATATCAAGAAATATCAGATAAAACCAAAATCCAGTCCGTGTAGTGCTTGGTCTCGATCACGAAGATGCCGAAGCGGGTCAGCATGACATGATCGACCTGGGTGGTGCCCTGCTCTACCGGCAAGGTCAGATAGTTCAGAGGTGGCAAGACGGGTCACCTCGGAAGGCTCGCATTAGTCTGTGTCTAACCGTCGCCTCACCCTGCCATGCACAAAGCTCAGCGCGAACATCACCAAGCCGAACAACAGAAATGGCGCATGCGGCGCATGGAGCACGGTCCCCACGTCCTCCCTCGTATCCAGGAGCAATTCGCCCGATACTATGCGGCAGGATGCCAACCTTCGACAATCATCATCCCCCAAGAAAGCCATGGTCACCTCGAAACCCATCTCACCTGCCATTGCGCCCGACCATCCCCGCACTGAAGACCGGGGGCTCACCGAGATCGGCTGGGGCCAGGGAGAGATGAATGACGGCCGTCCCTGGCTGGCATCGCTCTGGGAGGATCATGAAGGCGACAGGACCCTATCGCTGGCGTTTCCGGCAATGGAGTACGAGGACATTGACGAGGAAACGCTGTTATTGCGCCTGATCGAGGAAAACTTGGTGGTGCCCCTGGAGGCCTGCGATATCGAGTTTTTCATCTGTGAGAAGCGCGATGACCTGTTCAGCCCGAATCCGATCTGGATGGTGGAAATCCTTCTGAGCGACAGTGAAAACCACTGGGCCAAGCCGGGGTTCACAGTGCGCGACTTAAGTGAGTACCGGGTGCATTGAGGGCGCTCCAAGATGACCCAGCAGTTGCTTATAAAGCTTAACCCCGAGCGCTTCCCCAACATGAGCCTGCCCATGGCGGCCATCATGGGCTATTTGCTGGATCAGCCGTACATCACGCCGACTATAGTCGAAATGCGGATCACGCCGGACGGTAGCGTCATTGGCCGTACCGATGACCAGATGCAGAACTTCTATCTGGGTGATGAGGCGGAGTTACGGGCCAATCTCCGCCGTTTGGGCATGGCGGCCGGTCTCGATGCCGAGGAATGGACGGCTTACCTGGCGTTGGCCGGTCGCAAGTTGGGCACTCGGCTCGAAGCACCGGGGCATAGTGAATCCAGCATCTAGGCGCGGATAATCCCAGCATTCCGCCTACCTTTAACCCGCGAAGTGAGCCAACCGCCCTGTTATCCTCGTCACTGTTCCACATCGAATTACGCGCCTGTGAACCGAGCCGCAACCACTGGCGGTTCTACCGGATCGAGGCGGGGTGGGATTTGTTCGGTGACCTCGTGGTGAGGATTCATTATGGCCGGATTGGCGGCCAGGGTCAGACCAAAACCCATGTCGTGCCGGATACAGCGGCGGGCGCGCAATTCGTGCGGTCCTGCCTCCAGCGGCGGCAATCAGCGCCCAAACGGATCGGCGTGGCCTACCAGGTGCGGGAAATCTTCGATCCCGATGACTGGCTTTCGCACAGGAGCAAGCATCCACCATGAAGCATGAACACCCGCGCACCGTCCAGGAAGCCGTCGAGCAGCTCGTGCTCCAGCTCAGCCAGGCGGACAAGATCAGCGTCGCCGAGGTTGAAGAAAATGACCTGATCAACCTGCACTTCGGACTCGGACAAGTCATCCGCAACGAGTTCGGTTTATGGAATGACAACCGCCCCCTATTGCTGGATTGCCAGAGGATCAAGGGAAAGGATATCGCCAACATACCAGACCTCCC
>Ga0172373_10003959_pt1 | contig 21175 bp, 16 predicted proteins | sample Lak10m_2_FD_114546 | JGI IMG/M metagenome (GOLD analysis project Ga0172373, IMG submission 114546) | Freshwater microbial communities from Kabuno Bay, South-Kivu, Congo - kab_092012_10m | ecosystem: Environmental > Aquatic > Freshwater > Lake | place: Democratic Republic of the Congo...
AATGCTTTGCGCGAGTTCATCGGCCTCATGCGCACGATCCCGATAGACCAGGACAAGCGCCCAGCCCGCCGCCGCAGCAAGCCGTGCGGTGGCGGCGCCAATGCCGCGACTGCCACCCGTAATCAGCATCACGCCGCGATCAGTGGATGTACCGGGTTGCTCGTGAGGCATGGGCTCTCCCCCTATGGGTCGATCAATGCGCGCAGGCGCGTCAGCCCTGCCGCTCGCGCGCGAGCCGGGCACCTGCGACCAGGGCCTCGAGCTTGGCGAGCGCCACCTCGCGGCTCATGGGCGCCATGCCACAGTTGGTACAGGCATGAAGCCGGTTCGCGGGCACGTGGGCGAGCGCGCGGGCAATGGTGTCGGCCACCTCAGCGGGCGTCTCCACCGCATCGGTCGCCACATCAATCACCCCCAGCAGCACATCCTTGCCCTCGAGCAGGCGCAGCAACTCGATCGGTACCTGCGAGGCAATGCACTCGAGCGACACCTGGTCGATGCGGCTGCGGGCAAGCGCAGGAAACACCACTTCGTACTGCCTCCACTCGCCCCCGAGCGAGCGCTTCCAGTCGATGTTGGCCTGAATGCCATAGCCATAGCAGATGTGCACCGCGGTCGTGCAGCGCAGCCCGTCCATCGCGCGGTGCAGCGCCTCGATGCCCCAGTCGCAGACCTCGTTCATGTAGACGTTGAAGGCGGGCTCGTCGAATTGAATGATGTCGACCCCGTCAGCCTCCAGCGCACGGGCTTCCTGGTTGAGCAGATCTGCGAAGGCCATCGCCATCCGGACCCGGTCACCATAGTGCCGGTCGGCAATCGTGTCGACGATGGTCATCGGACCCGGTAGCGTGAACTTGATGCGGCGGCTCGTGTGCGCGCGAAGAAGCCGCGCTTCGGCCTCATGCACCCGCCCGCGCAGCCTGAGCGCTCCCACCACCTGCGGCACCATGGCGTCGTAGCGGTTGTTGCGAATGCCCATCTTCACCTTGTTCTCGAAGTCGATGCCCTCCACGGCTTCGAGAAAGCCATGCACGAAATGCTGGCGTGACTGCTCGCCATCGCCAATCACATCGAGCCCCGCGTCTTCCTGCAGCTTCAACCAGACTAGCGTGGCATCGGCTTTGGCGCGCGCGAGCGCTTCGCCCTCAGCGCCCCAGCGCGGCCAGAGTTTTCCGGTCTCGGCGAGCCAGCCGGGTTTGGGCAGACTGCCCGCAATACTCGTCTCGAACATGAGCTGATAACTCCCGTTCATATGGCAAAAAAAGGGTTGGTCGCGCAGCGTATGAGTCGCTGCCGGTAAGATCACTCTCCATGGAATCCGCGATCATATCTGTCAGCGCTATTGCCGCACTGGGCTTCGGGCTGGGTGCGGCCTTCGGCCTCATAGGCGCCCGCACGCACTTCTGCACGCTGGGCGCCATCTCCGACATCCTCAATATCGGCAGCTGGACGCGCATGCGCATGTGGCTTCTTGCCATCGGAGTGGCCGTGCTGGGCGTCTGGGCGCTTGAAATCTCCGGACAGGTCGACACATCGCGCTCGCTTTATGCGGCGGGCAGGCTGCCCTGGCTCTCCCATATTGTGGGTGGCCTGCTGTTTGGCATCGGCATGACGCTCGCCTCCGGCTGCACCAGCAAGACCCTGATCCGACTGGGCGGAGGCAATCTCAAATCGGTGCTCGTGTTTCTGGTGGTGGGCATCTCGGCCTACATGACGCTCAAGGGCCTGTTTGGCGTCTGGCGCACGGCAACCGTCGATCGGTTCGTGATCGATTTAGGCACAAGCCAGGAGCTGCCCACACTCCTCGCAGCCTGGACGGGCACCGAACCCACCCTGCTTCAGCAGTGGCTGCCCCCCGTGATCGGGCTGGCGCTCACGCTGGGTGCGCTAGCCAGTCGCGACATGTGGCAAAACGAGCCCATCACCGTAAGCGGCGGCGTTCTGATCGGGCTGATCGTGGTGGGTGGCTGGTATGTCACCGGTCATGTCGGGTTTGTTCCAGAGCATCCCGACACCCTTGAAGCCGCCTACATCGGCACGCAGGGCAATCGCCCTGAATCACTCTCCCTGGTGGCTCCCTTTGCCTACACGCTGGAGCTTCTGATGTTCTGGAGCGACAAGTCGCGACACCTCACCTTTGGCATCGCCACCGCACTGGGCATGGTGGCGGGTGCGCTTGCGTGGGCAGTCGCCACCCGCAGCTGGCGCGAGGAAGTGTTCCCCGATGGCGCCGACTTCCGCCGTCATCTGCTGGGTGGAGTGCTGATGGGCGTGGGCGGCGTGACTGCGCTCGGCTGCACCATCGGTCAGGGCCTGAGCGGTCTGTCCACGCTCTCGCTGGGTTCATTCATCACGACCGCCGCCATCATCACAGGCTGCGTGATCACCATGAAGATCGACCTCTGGCGGATGATGCGCGAGGCCTGAGCGGGCCTGCGCTCACCCAGGCTCACCTCAGCTGCCGTAGATTTTCCCGAAGCGCTCCCAACCGCGACCGCTGAAACGCATGAGCTGCAGCGATTCAATCGGGAAATAGTCGTTGGGCGCGGTTCTCACGCGCACTCCCGGCAAAAGCATGGGCAGCGTGAAATCAAGGTTCGCAGCCTGGCGCATCACGTTGTCACGCGTGAGCTCATTGCCACATTGCCTGAGCACCTGCTCGATGGTCTGGGCCACAGAATAGGCATAGACGTTGAAGCTGTCGCGCACATCGCCTCCGGCATGCCAGCGCCGCATCCAGTCGAGCCAGTCATTGTGTTCAGCGCTACCCACCCACTGCGGATCAGTCGGGTCCTTGATGTAGTTCGATGAAATGATTCCGGTGGCTGCCTCGGCACCCGCCGGCAGCATCACCGAGGCCACGGCATTCGATACGCTGTTCAGGTAGTGCTGCGGACGCCAGCCAATCTCTAACGCCTTGCGAATCGCCTGCGCGGCAAATTTCGGCGTGGTGATATTGAAAAAGGTATCAGCCCCGGAGGCCTTCAGGCGGATCAGCTGGCTGTCTATGGTGGGGTCGGTGACTTCATAGGTGCTCTGCGCCACCACCATCTGCGCGGCGCGGTCCCCTAGCCCGTCCTGAAGGCCCGTCAGATAATCGCGACCATAGTCGTCGTTCTGAAGCAGCACCGCGATCTTTGCGCCCGGCCGTGTTTCGAGGAGGTGCTGCGCATACACCCGCGCCTCAGACTGATAGCTGGGCTGCCAGCCCATGGTGAACGGGAATTGCGCAGGATCGCCCCAGCGCGTGGCACCGGTGGCCACGAAGAGCTGCGGCACGCGACGCTGGTTGAGATAGCGCTGAATGGCGACATTAGGCGCTGTGCCCAGCACCTGGGTGATGAAGAGCACCTTTTCGTGCTCCACCAGGCGGCGCGCCTGCTCGACCGTGCGCGGCGGGCTGTAGCCGTCATCGACGCTGACATAGCGGATCTTTCGCCCGCCTATCCCACCCTCGGCATTGAGCCTCGCGAAATACGCCCCCACCGCACGCCCAATCACCCCGTAAGCCGATGCGGGACCCGAGTAGGGCACGATGTTGCCGATCACAATCTCGCTGTCACTGGCACCGGGGTCGTAGCGCTGGGCCTGCGACCATGCAGGGAGCGACATCATTCCGGCCGCAGCCGACAGCAGGCGACGCCGCGGGCCCTGCAACTGCACGACAGCCGATGTCTGAACCCCGCTCAATGGGGCAGACCCACATAGTTTTCCGCAAGCGCTGTCGACGCTGCCCGCGAGCCAGAAAGATAGTTGAACTCAGCCACCTGCACGCGACGATCGAAGCCGGTGGTTTCCGGGAACCGATGCATGAGCGACGTCATCCACCAGGAAAACCGCTCGGCCTTCCAGATGCGACGAAGCGCAGTATCAGAGTAGGCATCCAGCGCATCGGCGCGCCGGGTCTGGTAGCGCTCGATCAGCGCGCGCGACAGGTACCCGACGTCGCTTGCCGCCAGGTTCAGCCCTTTCGCGCCGGTGGGTGGCACGATGTGGGCAGCGTCACCCACCAGGAACAGGTTGCCAAATCGCATGGGCTCCGCGACAAAGCTTCGCAGCGGCGCAATGCTTTTTTCGATGGACGGCCCGGTTTCGAGCCGGGCTGCCACTTCGGGTCCCACGCGCAGGCGGAATTCATCCCAGAAGCGGTCGTCAGACCAGTCCTCCACCTTGTCCTCGAGCGTGCACTGAACGTAGTAGCGACTGACTGAATTCGAACGCATGCTCGCCAATGCGAACCCACGCTCGTAACTGGTGTAGATCAGTTCATGGTCAAGCGGCCGGGTGCGCGACAGAATGCCCAACCAGCCAAACGGATACACCCGCTCAAACAACTGGATGCGATCGGCGGGCACACTTGCGCGACATACGCCGTGAAAGCCATCGCAGCCGGCAATGTAGTCGCACTCGAGTTCGTGCTCCACACCGTCTTTCCGATAGCGAAGCCGCGGGCGATCCGAGCCGAAGTCTATGGGTGTCACATCCTGCGCTTCATACACCGTGAGACCGCCTGACGCATCGCGCGCATTCATCAGATCGCGCGTGACTTCGGTCTGGCCGTACACCGTGACGCTCGCGCCCACCAGTTCACGAAAATCGATGCGATGCAGATGCGAATCGAACTGCAGCAGCACACCGTCATGCACCAGGCCCTCGCGGTGCACCCGCTCGCCAACGCCAGCCTGCTCAAGAAGCTCAACGGTACCGCGCTCGAGCACTCCGGCACGGATGCGAGACAGCACGTAATCGCGGCTCTGGCGCTCGAGCACCACGCTCTCCACCCCCGCCCGCTGCAGCAATTGAGCAAGCAGCAGCCCCGACGGCCCGCCGCCGACAATGCCCACCTGTGTCCTGGTCTTCATGATGTTCTCCGAACGCCCGACTGGCGGGCCTGATCGATCCAGACCAGATTTTACCGATGGGGCCGATCACTCGCCGGGCTGGCCCGTTGCGTGTAGTGTTGGGACAGGAACCGATCGATGCGCCTCATTCCCCGACTCGCCCGCAGCCTGCCGTTTTTTTACGGCTGGGTGGTCATTGGCGTCGCCTTCGTCTCAATGGCTCTTGCCGTCAATGCACGCACGTCGTTCTCGCTCGTGTTCCCGCCCATCCTCGATGAGTTCGGCTGGGAGCGGGCCGATACGGCGGGCGCGTTCTCGTTTGGTTTTCTCATCTCGGCTGCCATGAGTCCGCTGCTGGGGCGCGCAATGGAGCGCTTCGGTCCCGTACCGGTGATGGAGGCAGGCGCCGTGGCAAGCGGCCTGGGCATGGTGCTCGCAAGCCAGGCGTCCTCGCTCTGGGAGTTCTATCTGAGCCTGGGCCTCCTGGTGGGCTTCGGGAGTGTCTGTCTGGGTTACACCGGGCATGGGCTCTTTCTGTCCGCCTGGTTCGAGCGCAAGCGCGGGCTGGCCATCTCGATCGCCTACGCGGGCGCTGGCGCCGGCTCCATCCTGCTGCTGCCCGTCATGCAGGAACTGATAGCTGCCGCGGGCTGGCGGCGCGCCTGCCTGGCTCTGGGAATACTGATCCTGGTAGTGCTGGTACCCCTCAATCTGCTGGTGAGACGACGGCCTTCCGACCTCGGTCTCGAGCCCGATGGCGATGTCGCTACGATCGACGGCACGCCCGGTGTCCGCCGCGCGCGCCGCGTCGATGCAGCCTGGACCAGCGTCGAGTGGACGCTGCGTCTGGCGCTTCGTACCCGCCGGTTCTGGTGGATCGCACTCGGCTACGCCAGTGCGCTATTCGTCTGGTATGCGGTACAGGTTCACCAGACCCGCTATCTGCTTGAGGTGGGCTTCGACGCCACGCTCGCCGCCTGGGCGCTGGGCGTGGTGAGCCTTGCAGGCGTGCCCGGCCAGATTGCGCTGGGCTGGCTCTCGGACCGCGTGGGTCGCGAGTTCGTATGGGCCATTGGCTGCGCCGGATTCATCGCATGCTGCCTGCTGCTGATTGCGCTCGCGCACTGGCCTGTTCTACCGCTTCTGGGGCTGATGGTGCTGGTGCAGGGGGTGATCGGCTATGGGGTCACCTCGGTGTTTGGCGCCATTCCCGCCGATGTCTTCGAGAGCCCGCACTACGGACCCATTTTTGGCACGATCAGCCTGCTTGCCATCACTGGCGGAGCGCTGGGCCCATGGGTCACCGGACTGATTCACGACGCAACCGGCAGCTACCTGCCCGCGTTCGCGCTGGGTGCAGCCATGTCGGCGCTTGCTGCATTCGCCATCTGGCGGGCGGCCCCCGGTGCGGTGCGGGCCGTGCCAGGCCGATCGGGCCCGGTGGCACACACAAGCGAAACTGCGGCGCGCTAGGCGCCGCGTTGCGGCCTACTCGGCCGTTGCCTCGACGGCCTGCGGCAGCGAGTGCTGCTTCACGTCACCGCGCAGCTTTCTCGCGTGCTCCTCCAGCTGACGGCGGGCGGCAAGAAACGCGTCGCGCAGGGCCACGTTCACATCTTCATGGTGAGCATGGTTGGCGACGATATTGCCGCCCGGCACCGACAGGTCGACGCTCACGATGAAGTGCTCGCCATGCGCCTTGTGGTGATGAGGCTTGTCGACCACCACACGACAACCGGTCACATTGGGATGAAACCGTTCAAGCTTGTCAGTTTTCTCGCGGATCAGCTGCTCGAGAGCAGGAGACACATCCATGCCGCGGAAATTGATCTGCAGGGTGGTTCGCATCGGTCGTCCTTTCACGCGCGTGGCGCAACGGGGAAAAACCTGTGACGACGGGTCGTCTTGAGACCTATCCTACTGCGATTTCATGCGTCGCGGGGAAGCCGGCAGACGGGCCCTTTTCCCGCTCAAATCATGCGATGATTAAAGGCTTGACCGGGATCAATCCCTGCCGCGAGTCCCGAGCGCAAAGCGCGACCGCCTGGCGCTCATCCGATTGACTTTCCCGGGCAATCATCATCCGTTTCAGGGTTCAGGCCCGCATCTCCACCAGCAGATCACGCGCGGCCACCGTGTCACCCGGCCGTACATGCACCGCTTTCACTACGCCATCGCGCTCGGCGCGAATCTGCGTTTCCATTTTCATGGCTTCGATCGAAAGCAGCGGATCGCCCGCCTTCACCGCCTGACCGGCCTTCACCGCGACGGTCACGATCATGCCCGGCATAGGCGCTGCCACCTGCGCGGGATTGCCAGCGTCAGCCTGCTGCCGCGCCGGAACCCGGCGTGCACCAGCGCGTTCAACCCGCAGGGTGCGCGGCTGGCCATTCAGTTCGAAGAACACCTTCACGACCCCTTCTTCTTCAGCGGGTGCCGTGCCAAGAAGGCGCACGATCAGCGATTTTCCCGGGTCCAGATCGATGTTGATTTCCTCGAGCTCGGCCATGCCATAGAAGTAGGCAGGCGAGGGCAATACGCTCAGGTCACCATAGCGCTTGCGATGCGAGGAAAAATCGGCAAACACCTTGGGATACATGAGCCATGAGGCCAGTTCGCGCTCATCGGTCGCGTGCCCCGCAATCTTCTGCACCTGCTCGCGTGCAGCGTCCAGATCGACCGGCGCGATCCGCTCGCCTGGCCGAAAGGGCCGGGGGGGCTCCGCAACAATGGGTGTTGCGGTATCGCACTTCAGCACCCGCCGCGAAATCTCACGCGGGAAACCGTCTGGCGGGAAGCCGAGCTCGCCGCGAAACAGCGACACCACGCTCTCCGGAAACGTGATCTCGCGATCGGGGTCGAGCACATCGGCCACTGACAGGTCATTGACCGCCATGAAGATCGCCATGTCGCCCACCACCTTGGAGGTGGGCGTGACCTTCACGATATCGCCAAACAGTCGGTTGACTTCGGCATAGCGCTCGGCCACTTCGGGCCAGCGATGTTCAAGGCCGAGCGCACGTGCCTGCTCGCGCAGATTGGTGTATTGCCCGCCCGGCATTTCATGGCGATAAACGTCGGAGGTGCCAGCGCGAATATCGGATTCAAAGGGCGCATAAATCGTGCGTACGCCCTCCCAGTAGTGACTCACCGCCTGCAGCGACTCTCGATCGAGGCCGCAGTCGCGCTCGCCGCCTTCGAGTGCGGCGACGATGGCACCGAGATTGGGTTGTGAGGTCAGCCCGCTCATCGAATCAAACGCTGCATCGACCGCATCAGCACCTGCTTCGATTGCAGCCAGGACCGACGCGGTGCCTGCCCCGCTCGTATCGTGGGTGTGAAAGTGCACCGGCAGTCCGGTTTCCTCGCGAAGCGCGCGCACCAGTTCGCGCGCCGCGCGCGGCCGGCAGACGCCCGCCATGTCCTTGATGCCAATGACATGCACCCCGGCCTGCTGCAGGCGGCGACCGATGTCGAGGTAATACTTGAGGTCATACTTGAACCGCGCGCGATCAAAGAGGTCTGCGGTGTAGCAGATTGCCCCCTCGCAGAGCGCGCCGCTCTCGAGCACCGAATCGATTGCCACCCGCATGTTCTCCACCCAGTTGAGCGAATCGAACACGCGAAACACATCAATGCCACCGGCGGCCGCCTGCGCAACAAAATGGCGCACCACGTTATCGGCGTAGTTGGTGTAACCCACCGCGTTACTGCCTCGCAGCAGCATCTGCAAGAGCAGGTTGGGCATGGCCTCGCGAAGCCCTGCCAGGCGCTCCCACGGATCCTCGTTCAGAAAACGCATGGCCACATCAAAAGTAGCCCCGCCCCAGCACTCCACGGAAAACAGCTGCGGCAGCAGCCTTGCGTAATACGGAGCAATGCGCTGCATGTCGATCGATCGCATCCGCGTCGCAAAAAGCGACTGGTGCGCATCGCGCATGGTGGTGTCGGTGATCAGCACGCGGCGGCTTGCCCGCATCCACTCGGCAAACTTGGCCGGCCCGAGCTGCCTCAGCAACTGCCGCGATCCGGGTGGCGGCGCCACGCTGAGGTCGATGCGCTGGCCGGGTTTTGCGAGCGGATTGGCAAGCGCCCGCGATCCCGCCACCGAATGCGCAGACGCTTCTGGCGTGAGCGCGCTGGTGCCCTGCGAGGCGCCAGCTGTGGCGGGCCATACGCGTGGCAGGGCGATCTGCAGATGCGACAGATCGGGCCGGGTTCGGCCCTTGAGATCGGGATGGCCGTTGACCGTGACCTCGCCGATATAGCTCAGCAACCGGCTGGCACGATCGCGACGCTTGCGGAAAGTGAAGAGCTCAGGCGTCGTATCAATAAACCGGGTGGTGACCGTGCCTGCCGCGAATTTCGGATGGTTGATCACGTTTTCAACAAACTGCAGGTTGGTCGCCACGCCGCGAATCCGGAACTCGCGCAGGCCCCTGTCCATGCGTCGAATCGCCTCCATTGCACTCGGCGCCCACGCGGTCACCTTGACCAGCAGCGAGTCGTAATAAGGCGTGATGACAGCCCCGGTGTAGGCGGTGCCACCGTCCAGCCGCAGGCCGAACCCAGCCGCGCTCCGATACGCCTGGATGCGACCGTAGTCGGGCGTGAACCCGGCCTCCGGATCCTCGGTCGTCAGCCGGCATTGCAGGGCATGGCCGTTCAGCCGGATCTGCGCCTGCTCCGGAATCGGGCAGTCGCCACCACCGATGCGTGCACCCTGTGCGATGGCGAGCTGTGACTTGACCACATCAATGCCCGTGACCATTTCGGTCACCGTATGCTCCACCTGGATCCGCGGATTGACCTCGATGAAATAAAAGCGGCCGGTGTCGGCATCCATCAGAAATTCCACCGTGCCAGCGTTCACATACCCTACTGCGCGAGCGAGTTTCAGCGCCGCCTCGCAGAGCGCTTCCCGGGTGGTGTCGTCCAGGTAAGGCGCGGGCGCCCGCTCGACCACCTTCTGATTGCGTCGCTGCACGGAGCAATCGCGCTCAAACAGATGCACGAGATTGCCGTGCTGGTCGCCAAACACCTGCACCTCCACATGGCGGGCGTGATGAACCAGCTTTTCGAGGTAGACCTCGTCGTTGCCAAAGGCAGACCGCGCCTCACGTCGAGCCACCTCAAGCTGCAGATCGAGATCGGCCGCCGACTCGATCACCCGCATGCCGCGGCCACCGCCGCCCCAGCTGGCCTTGAGCATCAGCGGGTAGCCGATCGACTCGGCAAGTTGCCGCGCGTGGTCGAGATCCTGCGGCAAAGGCCCGGTAGCCGGCATCACCGGCACCCCCGCGCGCTCGGCCGCCTCCCGCGCGGCGACCTTGTTGCCGAGCGTGGTCATCGCCTCGGGCGTGGGGCCCACAAAGACAATGCCCGCCTGGGCGCAGGCGCGGGCAAAGTCGGGGTTTTCGGAAAGAAATCCGTATCCTGGATGGATCGCATCGACCTTGGCCTCGCGCGCGATCCGTATGATGTCTTCAATGTCCAGATAAGCCTGCAGCGGCTTTCGTCCCTCGCCCACCCGATAGCTTTCGTCCGCCTTGAAACGATGCAGCGCAAACCGGTCTTCGTGCGAATAGATCGCCACCGTTCGCATTCCCATCTCGGCTGCGGCTCGCATCACCCGGATGGCGATCTCGGAACGGTTGGCAACTAGAAGGGACTGAATTCGACGCATGACTGACTCCCGGATAACCCGTTTGACGCGCCGCAACATTACCCCTGAGACGCCCCCACCGCAATCGCGGCGGGCGGTCCGTCTTGCCGCCTTCGCCCTGGCGCTCGCCGCCGCGGGCTGCGGGGGGGGTGGCGGAGGAAGCGCGCCGCCCCCGGGGCCGGCGCCTGTCACCCCCACGCCTGTCATCGCCGGCTGCACCCTCCTCTACCCGAGCGCAGGCAACCCGACGCAAGCCGGCGTGGCCGATCCCCTGCTCGCCGCGCAATGGCATCTTCAGCCCCCTGATCCGCTGACCGGTTCCATCGGTATCGGTGCGCCCCTCGCCTGGGTCAAGGCGCAGGGACGCGGCGTGCGGGTGGCGATCATCGATGGTCCGGTTGAAACCCTGCACAGCGATCTGTCGCAGAACATGGTCGCGGGCGGCTCCTTCGACTACCGGCTGTCCAGCGCTACCGCCCCGCTCCCCTGCACCTCGCAGGACGCGCACGGCACAGCGGTGGCTGGCATTCTCGCCGCCGCGCGCAGCAACGGCTTCGCAGGCGCGGGGGTTGCACCGCAGGCAAACGTGGTCGCCTACAACGCCATTGAGAGCGGGGTACGCACAGAGCTCACCCTGCAGCGAATCGCCAATGCACTCGGCCGTGATCCCGCCAATCAGGTCTACAACCTCAGCTGGGGCTCCGATGACGACGCGGCTCTGCATCCGGCCGATGCCACGGTCGCAGCCGCCATCGATCAGGGCGTGCGCCAGGGCCGGGGCGGGCTTGGCGCGGTCTATGTGTTCGCCTCGGGTAACGGCGGATGCCAGCGGGTCAATGGTCGCATCGATGCCGATCCGCTCGACCCCACCCGCTGCCAGTATCGCGACATGACGGGCTTTGACGGGCATCTGAATCTGCCAGGCACGTTCACCGCCTGCGCGGTGGATCGCGAGGGGCGCCTGCCGCTCTGGGGCGAGGAAGGTGAAAACCTGCTGGTCTGCGGCCTTTCGGGCAATGGCGCACAGGGCATCACCACGCTTGCCCCGGGCAATGCCACCCGCACCGACTTTGGCGGAGCTTCAGCCGCCGCGCCCATGGTATCGGGCGTCGTGGCCCTCATGCTGGAGGCTCGACCTGGCCTCAGCTGGCGCGACATCCGGCTGATCCTCGCCGAGACCGCACGCGAAAACCAGCCCGGCGATCCCTCGTGGGCCGCCACCGCCATCGAGAAGTGGCCGCGTGAGCTCGCAGCGGGCCAACCCGTTCGCAAGCGCTACAGCCGGCGATTTGGCTTCGGCGTGGTAGACGCGACCGCCGCGGTGGAGCGCGCGCTTGCCTTCCAGCCTGCCTTCGGCGCCACCCTGGACGCCGGCACGCCCGTCAAGACCTGCGAAAAAACCCGTTCCCCTGGCATCACGCTGTCGGATCCCGGCAATACAGTCATCTGGCAGCAGGACACCATCGTCGTCGATGGCAACGATCCCGCTGATGCCAGCTGTCCGGGCCACATCGAGTGGGTGGAGGTGCTGTTTTCAGCCACTCACCCCTACGCGGCAGACCTGCAGATCGAACTCGTCAGTCCTGACGGCCGAATCAGCCGGCTGGCCGACTCGCGCGTGTGCGGCGGCGTAGGAAAGGGCGGTGCTTCAGTGGGACAAGACCGCTGCGGCAGCTACAGCGGCTGGCGGTTTCTTGCCAATCGGCACGCCGGCGAGTTACCCCAGGGAAACTGGACCCTGCGGGTAGCCGATGCCGTGGTGGGTGACATCGGCACCTGGCAGAGCTGGACCCTGCGACTCTCGGGTCGCTGACTGATCAGTCAATAACGGGCCGAGAGGCGCCTGCCCCCGGCCCGTATCGATCAGACCCGCGTGAAGGGCAGACTGCGCTGACGCGGCGCGCCCAGGGCCACCATGGCATTGGCAATTGCCGGCGCGATGGGCGGCAGACCCGCCTCACCGATACCGCCTGGATGATTGTCGGTGACCATCACCTTGACATCGATGAGCGGTGTTTCCGAGGCACGCAGAACCCGGTAACGATCCAGATTGGTTTCCTGCGGCACGCCTGCCTTGAAACTCATCTTTTCATGCAGCGCAGCAGACAGGCCGAAGATCACCGAGCCTTCGATCTGAGCGCGGACATTGCGCGGCTGAAGCGCAACGCCACAGTCAACCGCGGCCCAGACCTGATGAACCACCGGCATGCCGTTGGCCATCGATATCTCGACCACCATGGCAACCATCGTGTTCCAGGCGTCGGAGAAGGCCACGCCCAGCGCACGACCCGCCTGACGCGGTTTACCCCAGCCCGACATGGTGGCCACCTCACGCATGACCGCCGCACCGCGGGGGTTCTTGTCGAGCAGACGGATGCGGTACTCGACCGGATCGACACCGACACCGCGAGCCACCTCGTCAACCAGCGTTTCGAGCGCGAACTTGGTGTAGCCCGGACCGACCGCACGCCAGAAGCCGGCGTTGACGCCGCGCTGCTCGATCATGAACTGAACGCCGTGATCAGGGATTGAGTAGGTGATTTCGGTGCCTTCCATGACCGGCGCATCCTTGCCACCTGCGGCCTTGAAGGCAGGCGGCGCGACGCGTGCATAAATGCCCTCCGACACCACCCGGTGCAGCAGACTCGTGATGCGCCCCTGCGCGTCCACGCCCGCCACCAGATGCTGCGCGGTCATGTTGCGGTACTTGTCATGCACGATGTCGTCTTCACGGGTCCAGATGACCTGGACCGGCGTGCCGGGCATGGCCTTGGCGACCAGCGCTGCGTCAACCGCGAAATCAGGCTCGACACGGCGTCCGTAGCCACCCCCCAGCAGGGTGATGTTGGCCTTGATGTTTTCGGGCTTGAAGCCAGCCACGCCACCGACTGCGCCGATGATGAAGGATGCCGACTGCGCAGGCGCCCAGATCTCGATCTGCTCGCCGCGCACCACCGCCGTGGCATTCATCGGCTCCATGCAGATGTGCGACACCATCTCCGAGGTGCAGGTGGTGGCGAAAGTGCGCGTGGCCCCCGCAATCGACTTGGCAGCATCGCCGTGCTTGATGAAATCGACGCCCGTGTCATCGAGCTTGCGGGCACGTGCCACGTACTCGGCGAGCACCTTGTCGGAATCATGCTGGCGAGCCTTGGCCGTGGTGGACCACTCCACCTTGAGCACATCACGGGCTTTACGCGCCGTGTGCCAGGAATCGGCCACCACCGCGACACCGTAGGGGAGCCTCACCACCTGCTGCACACCCTTCACCGCCCGCGCTGCAGCATCATCAACGCTGGTGGGCGTTTCGCCCTGCACCGGCGCCCGCAGGATTGCCGCATAGCGCAGGCCCGGCATGCGCTGATCGATACCAAAGCGCGCGGTGCCGTTGGTCTTGGCCGCCACATCGACGCGATCGATGTCCTTGCCAATGATCTTGAACTGACTCATGGGCCGCAGCTGGCTCTTGTCCACCGCTGGCAGCTGTTCCGGCGCCTTGGCCACCGCCGCAATCTGGCCGTAGCTCATGCGTTTGCCGGAGCTGTGGATCACCTGACCCAGCTCGGTGCGACACTCGGCCGCCGGCACACCCATGGCCGACGCACCGGCCTGCAAAACCACCTGACGGGCCTGCAGACCAGCCAGCCGGATGGGTTCGTAGTAGCCCTGAACCGTGCGCGAGGCGCCGGTGGTCATGCCACCACCAAAGCGAGGATTACCGAAGATCTTGGCATTCGATGGCGCCTGAATCACGCGCACCATCTTCCAGTCGAGATCCAGCTCTTCAGCGAGCAGCATGGGCATGGCCGTCATGGTGCCCTGGCCCATTTCGGCGGCCGGCGACATCAGGGTGACCGTACCGTCGGTGGCGATATTGACCCAGGCGTTGGGCGCGTAGCCGCCTGAGCCCGCCTGAGCCTGAGCCTGCGCGAGTTCGGCGCCCGCAAGCCCGAAGGACACGCCGATAGCCGCTGAACCCGAACCGACCAGGAAACTGCGACGCGATGGGGATGTGATCTGACTCATGCCTTACCTCCGCTCATGGCTTTCTGAGCACCGGCGACCGCCTCGGCGATCTGGTTGTAGGTGCCACAGCGGCAGATGTTGCCGTTCATGCCATCAAGAATTTCCGTGCGTGACAGCGGCTTCTTCGCGGTGCGCAGAAGATGCGCCGCGGTCATCAGCTGACCCGACTGGCAATACCCGCACTGCGGGGCCTGCGCAGCATTCCAGGCGCTCTCAAGCACCTTGCCGGCATCGGTCTTCATCAGTCCTTCAATGGTGGTGACGCTACGCCCGGCGGCAGCCGAAAGGGGCAGCGAGCAGGAACGCACCGGCTCACCGTCGAGGTGCACCGTGCAGGCACCACACTGCGCGATGCCGCAGCCGTACTTGGTGCCGGTGAGGTTCATCTGCTCCCGGATCGCCCACAGAAGCGGCGTATCGGGCGGGGCGTCGATCGACACCCTCTCGTTATTGACTGTCAGCTGGATCATGCGGCGTCTCCGTTCAAGAATTTGCTGGCCCCGAGCACTCTGTTTATCCGGGCAGACCGCGAATGTAGGGCGGGCGGCCCCGATCCGCTAAATGTCAGGGTAATCCGTGGGGGAATCGGCCCGCCGCTTCCCGCGCTGCTTCACCGCAGCCCGGCCTTTCGAAGGGGTGGGCGTCGCAACCGTCGATGCTTCGCCGCCCGGCGACTCGAGGCCAAACCAGCGGCCATAACGAAAACCCACCCAGGCATGCTCGCGCATCAGCATTTCCACGCGCGCCGACTCGCGGTTTTCAAGCGCCTCAAGCACCAGCTGGTGCTGCAGCTGTGCGATCTGAATCTTTCTGAACTCCGCAGCAAGCGAGCGCGGATCGATCACGATTGACGAGGCCGATGCGAAGGGCAGGTGGTCGTTGCGCGCGATCGCGTCGGCAATCACCCTGCTCGGATGACTCCCCACCACAATACGGTGATAGCGCGCATTGAGTTCGGCCCAGCGTTCGATATCGCTGGGCAGGAGCCGGCCTTTGGCCAGCACGCGCTCGCCGTCCGACACCGCCTGCTGCAACCCCTGCCGCTCGGCATCGGTCATCCCACGCTCCGCAAGATGGCGCGCAGCCAAACCTTCCAGCACCCCGCGAACCTCGACTGCGCTGCGGATGTCCCGTTCGGAGATCGCGCGGACCGCATAGCCGCGCGCGCCCACCGGCTCGAGCAGGCCCTCTTCGGCAAGCGTCCGGATGGCGAGCCGCACGGGCGTGCGCGACACCCCAAGGGCCTCCGCAACCGGAATTTCAACCAGCCGGGCACCGGGCGGGAAGTCGCCGCTCAGAATCTTCTGGCGTAGCGTCGCCGTGACCGACGCCGCGCTGGGATCCGGCTTAATTGGATCCAAATCAATCGACATTTTCCGTTTTTCCTCAAGTTTTCTGTATTATTGGATCCAATAATACGGTTCAGCCCAAATTCCTGCCTGACCCGCCACGCCACCCTTCAGAGACGCCCCAACATGTTTATCCGAAACGCATGGTATGTCGCAGCGACCGCCGAAGAACTCGCTGGCGCCCCGCTAGGCCGCACGATCTGTGGTGAGCCCCTGGTGTTCTTCCGCAATGTCGCAGGTCAGGCGATTGCCCTCGAGGATTGGTGTCCGCACCGTGGCGCACCGCTCTCGCTGGGCCGCGTGGTCGACGGCCGACTGGTCTGTGGCTACCACGGACTGGAGATGGGCTGTGACGGCCGCACCGTGGCCATGCCTGGCCAGCGCGTGCGCGGCTTTCCGCCGATCCGCAGCTTTCCGGTGGCCGAATATGCGGGCTTCGTCTGGGTCTGGCCGGGCGAGCCGGCGCTTGCCGACCGCAGCGCCCTGCCCAGCCTCCCCTGGGCAGACAACCCGGCCTGGGCCTTCGGTGGCGGCATGTATCACGTGCACTGCAACTATCGCCTGATGATAGACAACCTCATGGACCTCACCCACGAGACCTACGTGCACGCCGACAGCATCGGCCAGCACGAGATCGATGAAACCCCTTGCAACACGCGAAGCGAGGGCGATACGGTCACCACCAGCCGACTCATGAGCGGCGTGACGGCTCCACCCTTCTGGCAAACGGCCATGCAGGCGCACGGGCTCGATCCGGCGGCCACCGTTGATCGCTGGCAGGTCTGCCGCTTCAGTCCACCGTCGCATGTGATGATCGAAGTGGGGGTGGCGCTTGCGGGCACGGGCGCGCGCGAGGCACCGCCCGCCTCGCGGGTATCGAGCATGGTGGTTGATTTCATCACGCCGGAAAGCGAGCACAGCATGTGGTACTTCTGGGGCATGGCGCGCGACTACCGACCGGACGATCCGTCGCTCACTGAGCGCATTCGCGAAGGCCAGGGCCGCATCTTCGGACAAGACCTCGAGGTGCTCGAGCGTCAGCAGGCCAACCTCGATCGATGGCCACAGCGGCGCATCATGAGCCTCAATATCGACAGCGGCTCGGTGATGGCGCGGCGAATCATAGACCGCATCGTCGCCGCCGAAGCGGCGCCCACTCAAACGCTCAACCGGTTGAGCCCGTCCAGCGCGGCGGTCTTGTAGCACTCGGCAAGCGTCGGAAAATTGAAGACCGCATCGGCCAGATATTCAATGGTGCCGTTGTGGGCCATCAGCGTCTGGCCGATATGGATCAGCTCGCTCGCGCCTTCGCCCATGATGTGAACACCGAGCAGTTTCCGGTCCTCAGGGCTGAACAGAATCTTCAGCATGCCCGTCCGGTCGCCAATGATCTGGCCCCGGGAAATTTCCCGGTAGTGAGCCTTGCCGATCTCATAGGGGATGCCAGCCGCGGTGAGCTCATCCTCGTTTTTGCCTATGGTTGAAATCTCGGGAACGGTGTAAATGCCATAGGGAAAGAGGCCGATTCCGCCTTCGTGCTCCTCTCGCAAACCGAACGCATGCCGGGCTGCGGCACGCCCCTGTTCATACGAGGTCGAAGCCAGCGATGGAAAGCCGATCACATCGCCCACCGCGTAAATGTGCGGAACATTGCTCTGAAAGTGCTCGTTGACGGGAATACGGCAGCGCGAGTCCACCTCCACCCCGGCGCGATCAAGTGCAAGCCGCGTGGTCGCGCCGCTTCGTCCGATCGAGTAAAGCGCCGCCTCCGCATGCAGAACTTTGCCGCTTTGAAGCCTCACTTCCACGGGCTTGCTGACACCCTCCAGCATATGGATTCCGGCAACCTCCTCGCCCAGGCGCATGGTGACGTTGCCCTGCTGCGCCACGTAGGTGAGTGCGGCCGAGATCTCGTGATCGAGAAAGGGCAGCAGCACCGGCCGCTTGTCCACAATCGTCACCCGCACGCCCAGCGCGGAGAACATGGTGGCGTACTCCACGCCAATCACCCCCGCCCCCACCACAATGATGGAGCGCGGCAGAAACTCGAGCCCCAGCACATCATCACTGGTGAAGACGCGCTGACCGTCAAACGGGATGTGAGGATCGCGCGAGGCCTCGGTGCCGCAGGCAATCACTACCCGCTCGGTGGTGATCTGGCGGCGTCCATGGCCACTGGCCGACGAAAGCTCCAGCGTATGCGCATCGATGAAGCTCGCAGTCGATTCGATCAGTTCCACGCGGTTGCGCGTCATCTGATTGCGGATGACGTCAATCTCGGAGCGCACCACCTGCTGAACCCGGTAGAGCAAATCATCAATGGCAATGTCCTGCTTCACCCGATAGGACGAGCCATAGATGCCCCGCTCGCGATAACCCGAGAGGTGCAGCACCGCTTCACGAAAGGTCTTTGAGGGAATCGTTCCCGTGTTGACGCAGACCCCGCCCACGGTTCGCGCGCGCTCGATCACGGCCACCCGCTTGCCGAGCTTGGCCGCCTGAATCGCCGCCCGCTGACCCGAGGGGCCGGAACCGATCACGACCATCTGATAATCGAAGGAAGCGTCCGCTCCCGAACCACCGCGCCCCGCCCGCCCAGATGCTGCTGCCGATGCTGTCGCCATCTCGCCACCCGCCCCGTGTCAAGGTCTGTGAGTCGGGGATCATAGGCTTGCGGTTTCGCGCTTGTAAACTGCCCGCACTCTCCGCCTGGCCACGCCCCCATGAAATTCGCCTACATCACACATCCTGATTGCGTGCGTCACGAAATGGGATCGCACCATCCCGAATGCCCGGACCGGGTCGCCGTCATTCACGACCGGCTACGGGCATCGGGGCTACTCGACTTCGCCGCGATTTACGAGGCACCGGCCGCCACCCTGGAGCAGCTCGACCGCGCACACACCCATGCCCACGTGCTTGAAGTGCAGGCACTGTCCCCGCAGCAGGGCTATGCCGCCATTGATCCCGATACCAGCATGAACCCGCACACATGGAGTGCAGCGCGGCGCGCAGCCGGCGCGGCCGTGCTCGCCACCGAACTGGTGCATGCTGGCAGCGCAACCCGCGTGTTCTGCAACGTGCGTCCGCCGGGACACCACGCCACCCGATCCGCCGCCATGGGCTTCTGCTTCTTCAACAACATTGCAGTGGGAATGCGGCATGCACTGGACGCGCTGGGTGTAGAGCGCGTCGCACTCATTGATTTCGACGTGCATCACGGCAACGGCAGCGAAGATATCGTGGCGGGCGATGAGCGCATCCTCATGCTGTCCACCTTTCAGTCTCCGCTCTACCCCTACAGCGGCGAAGCCCCCAGCGCCAGCAATCTGGTCAACGTACCGCTCCCCCCCTACAGCAATGGTGCGGCACTGCGCGCAGCCGTGCTCGAGCGCTGGCTGCCAGCGCTGAATGATTTTCGGCCGCAGATGCTTTTCATCTCCGCAGGCTTTGATGCGCACCAGGAAGACGACATCAGCCAGCTCCGCTGGCGGGACGACGACTACGCCTGGGTCACGCGCGAACTGGTGACGGTGGCAGGCCGTCACGCTGAAGGGCGCATCGTCTCGATACTGGAAGGCGGCTATGCGCTGAGCGCCCTTGCGCGATCAGTGGAGCGGCACGTTCGCGAGCTGATGGAAGTCTAGGGGTCTGAGAGGCTCACGACGTGGTCCCGTACTATCGTTCACACCCTGAACCGCCCGCTATCGGCTCGGGCTTGCCGCGCGTCGTGCGTCTGCGAGACGGACGCTCCTGCCACATCCGGATGATCGCGGCGAGCGATGCGGATCGACTGCAGCAATTTGTGCGCGGCCTGTCCGAGGCCTCTGCACAACAGCGCTTTTTTGCCTCGGTGCATGAACTGAGCGCTGCCCAGCTTGCACGCTTTACCGCAAGCCCCGACCCCATGGATTTCGCGGTCATCGCTCAGCCCTTCCGCGAAGGGGCTGACCTGTCATCCGAACCCATCACGGGCACCGCGCGATGCCTGCGCGCAAATCCCTGGCACGACAGGCGCAGCCTATCGGGTGAGGCGCCCGAGCTTGAGTTTGCCGTCACCATCGCCGACGCCTGGCAGCAGGCGGGTCTGGGCAGGCTGCTGCTGTGCGAACTGATCAATCAGGCACGGGCACGCGGCGCGGGTGCCCTGATAGGGGAAGCGCTGAGCGAAAACGTTCGGATGCTCGATCTGGTGCGGCAGCTCGGCTTTACCGTGCGATCAGACCCTTCCGACGCGCGCTCAACGCTGCTGCGGCTTCAGCTCTGATCAGGCTTACGCGCCCCGGTGGTAGCCGGTCACCCGCTCCACCTCGTCGCGTGACCCCAGGATCACCGACACCCGCTCGTGAAGCCTGGTCGGCACCACATCCAGAATGGGCTGGTGGCCGTTGGTCGCAGCACCGCCCGCCTGCTCGATGAGAAGCGCCATGGGATTGGCCTCATACATGAGCCTGAGCTTGCCCGGCTTGTCCGGTTCACGTCGATCGCGGGGATACATGAAGATGCCGCCCCGGGTCATGATGCGATGCACGTCGGCCACCATGGAAGCGATCCAGCGCATGTTGAAGTCCTGCCCGCGCACGCCCTCCCGACCGCTGAGCAGTTCATCGATATAGCGCTTCACCGGTGCCTCCCAATGCCGTGCGTTGGAGGCGTTGATCGCAAACTCGCGGGTTTGTGCCGGCACCTGGATGCGATCGCGCACCAGCCACCACGCACCCGACTCGCGGTCAAGCGTAAACGAGGCAACGCCATCACCCACAGTCAGCACCATGACAGTGGAAGGCCCGTAGACCACATAGCCCGCGGCCACCTGACGGCGCCCGGCCTGAAGAAACGCGTGATCGGTCACCAGGCCCGTCTGTGCGGATTCGGGTGCAGGCAGCACCGAAAAAATCGTACCGATCGAGACATTGACATCGATGTTCGATGAACCGTCCAGCGGATCGAACAACAGCAGATAGGGGCCACGCGGTTCGCCATCGGGAATCGGCCAGGGGTCGTCCATTTCTTCCGAGGCCATGGCCGCGAGCGCCCCGGCCCAGGCATTGGCCGATAGCATGCGATCGTTGGCAATGACGTCGAGCTTTTGCTGTGTTTCGCCCTGCACATTGGCGCTTCCGGCCGAGCCGAGCACATCACCCAACGCCCCGCGGGCGATGCTCGCCGCGATGCCGGCGCAGGCCTGCGCACAGTTTTCGATCACACGCCGCAGCGCCTCGGGCGCGAGTGAGGTCCGCCGATCGCACTGGATCAGATACTGGCTGAGAGTGACACGCTCCATCGCAACTCCG
>Ga0172373_10003961_pt1 | contig 21171 bp, 23 predicted proteins | sample Lak10m_2_FD_114546 | JGI IMG/M metagenome (GOLD analysis project Ga0172373, IMG submission 114546) | Freshwater microbial communities from Kabuno Bay, South-Kivu, Congo - kab_092012_10m | ecosystem: Environmental > Aquatic > Freshwater > Lake | place: Democratic Republic of the Congo...
AACAAATGATTCAGTTCTCTCTTTACAGATCGCCCCTCATCCCCTATGATTCAACGTATACGTTGTGAACCCCAGTCGAAGTCGCCCTATGCACAGACCACGCTCAGTCCGTGACCGACCATCGTTACTCTATCAATCAATCCTTAATAAAAGATGAAGTTAGCCCACCCCCCTTATAAAATATTTTATATCTCCCTTAAAACTATCTTATCCAAACTTACATAAACCGCCTATTTAGCTTGACAAAGCTCTCTGAATTCCTCACATTACCGCCATGGAGTTTCAAGAATGACACGTCAACGGATTGCTAAATTTTTAGCTGCTTCTGGAATATGCTCTCGCCGTCAAGGTGAAGAATTGATCGCAGCAGGGCGCATTAAGCTAAATGATCAAATAGTGACCACCCCGGCTACATTTGTGGATGATACCGACGTTGTAACATTCGACAATCGCACAGTTCGCTTAATGGAATCACGCCGTATATGGGCATTTTTTAAACCTATTGAATGCATTACCTCCAGGATAGATCCAGAGGGACGAAAAACAATTTATGATATTCTTCCACAATCTTTTTCAAATATCAAATATGTAGGACGGTTAGATTATTTTTCGGAAGGCTTATTATTGTTAACCAACGATGGAGGCTTAGTTCGAGAACTTGAACTTCCCAAAAATAAAATCCCACGTATATATCGGGTGCGAATCTACGGAATCGTTCAATCTAATATTACACAACAGTTAGCAAACGGCATTACAATTGATGATGTCCATTATAAGGGGATACATGTTGAAATTGAACCTTCCGAAGGTAAAAACACATGGCTAAAACTTACCTTACACGAAGGAAAAAACCGCGAAATTCGCAACATTATGACGCATTTAGGGTATAAAGTAAACCGTTTAACCCGCATAGGATATGGCCCTTTTACATTAAACGGATTAAAACCCGGTCAAGTGAAAGAACTTTCAATTGATCGCATTGATCAATACTTAAAGGGTTAATTATGCGTATCATTCGCGGAGAATTTGCAGGCAAAGCAATCATTGCACCGAACTCTAAACTCACACGCCCCACATCAGATAAAGTTAGGCAAGCAATATTCAATATTATAGAACATCATACAGCGATCCCAGATTTAAATGAAGCAATAGTACTAGACATCTTTGCAGGTAGCGGATCTTTAGGTCTTGAAGCTTTATCCAGAGGGGCCAAGCACGTTACATTCGTTGACAGTCAACGAGCTGCCAGATTAGCCCTATACAATATAGTTCACGATTGGAATATCAAAAATCGTGTCGAAATATCATCTTCCGATGCCCTGCACCTGGATTCTTCTTTAAAAACTATGGATTTTATCTTTTGCGACCCACCATACCGGGAAAATTTAGTTAATCTATCGATGACTCATTTGCACTCAACGGGGTGGATTGGAGGAAGTACAACCATCATTGCGGAAATGCATAAACAGGATGATATTAACTTAGCCCTTCCTGTAAATATTATTCAAGAGAAACAATACGGCGATACAAAAGTAATATTTTTCAATATACTATAGCCTTATCTTTCAGCTAACCACTCAACAAAACTAATTTTAAAATTCTGCCCTCATCTTAAGAAAACAGCGCTGGTTGTATAAATAATTTTGTTTAAATGTGATGATTATAGGATATCAAACCTGATAGGAACATTAACAACGTTCAAAATCTTTGGTGGGCGCTACAGGATTCGAACCTGTGACCTACTGATTAAGAGTCAGCCGCTCTACCGACTGAGCTAAGCGCCCAAAGACTGTTTTGTGTTATAACAAAAACATCCTAAAGTGTCTATAACGATTTTGACTCTTTGAATAAAGAAGGTGTACTCCATAATTTCTCAAGGTTATAAAGCTCTCTGGCCTCCTTAATAAACAAGTGCACTATTACATAAAAAGTATCCACCACAACCCACTGACTGCCGTCTTTTCCTTCAATCTTTACTGGAGTCTCGCTTTTTAAGTTTATATACAGATGTTCAGCAAGTGACATTAAATGCCTACTAGAACGTGCCGACGCAATAATCATACTATCAGCAATAGATGTTTTATCAGCAAGATCAATAATTATAATATCTTCCGCTTTATGATCGTCCAACGTTTTATACGCCAAATCAAAAATTTTTTTAGAACTTAATTGGTGTTTCATTAATTATCCTAATGCCATCGTAAATCTGGTGCAGAATAATATGATTTAATAGAAAATAATAGGCTTTTTTTTACTAAAAAATTAATTATGAAAATATATTATATTATTTATTTTTTATACTTATTCAAAAAACAAATCTTATTAAAGCAAAATAATGCTGGCTTATCCCCGTTACTTTCAAAGAACTTATTCGCCTTCTGATGTATTTTTACTTTAATCAATTAAATTATGTACGCTTTAATTCTCAGATTGCATGCATAATTCAGCTTGATTAAAAATTAGAGAAAAATCTGGACATGTGGCCAATATTTAGGCATCCTATAACGTAAAGAATATAGAGTTTTGTTGTGCAAAAAAAGCCGTTAGTTATTTTTGATCGAGTATCACTCTCATATAAAACAGATGAAGAGGTTTTTTGGGATTTAAACTTAAAGTTTAATCCAGGCTCTTTTTATTTCTTAACGGGTTCTAGTGGATCAGGGAAAACTTCTCTATTAAAATTGATTTATATGGACGTAATGCCAACTCAAGGTCATGTGTCTGTTTTGGGCCAAGACTCTTTAAGCATTCCTCAACATCAAATTCCATACTTGCGGCAAAAAATTGGCATGGTATTTCAAGATTGTTATATGTTAAACCATTTAACATTAATTGAAAATGTCGCCTTACCCTTAAGAATTCGTGGATTAAACCGATCTCAAGCACTTTACAATGCCAGTGAAATGCTCAGCTGGGTAGGCCTGGCTCGATATATTAATCATTATCCAGAGGTTTTATCCGGTGGTCAAAAGCAACGTGCTGCCGTTGCTCGCGCTGTAATTAATCGCCCAATGTTTTTGTTGGCGGATGAGCCAACCGGCAATGTAGACAAAGAAAATGCTATTCGTATTCTGCACTTATTTGAAGAACTCCACAAACGTGGGACAACAGTTATCTTTGCGACTCACGACCGTTCACTGGCGGCATCTCATCCTTATCCCGAGTTATTAATTAAAGATAAGAAAATTCAATTAAATGACAAAACTGCAAAACGATATCCGGGGATATTTTCTACAAATAATGAGAACCAAACGCACACCTCTCCTCGTAATATTATTATTGGTTCTGAAGGGGGGACTATATCTCAATGAAGCAACGTCGCTTTGACATCCCCTTTGGATCAGATATGTGGATCAGCACTGTCCTTGGATTAATGCTGTTTATTACTAGCCTATCTTTATTAGTTAGTATTGGTATCAATCGCTATATTCAAGATTGGAATACTTCTACTCAGGCAACGTTTACATTAGAGCTCCCTCATGGAAGCGGAAATCAATTACCCGATGTTATGCAGGTATTAAAACAACGCTCTGAAATTGAAATGATAGAAATACTGGATAAGACATATATTCAAAAACTCATGTTCCAGATTGGAGTTGCCGCTTCAGATGCGCCCATATTAATTGATTTCATTGTGTCAAAAGACCACCTTTCTCAATTTGATGCCGATAAGCTTTTAAGCGATGTTCGGAAAGTCGTTCCAAAAACCGTAATTATCAACCCTGTTTTGACATCTCCCGAAGCTTTATCTTTGGCTAAAATGGTGGAAATAGTATCATTTGGATTTGGGTTAATCATGATGATCACAATGTGTGCAATTATTGCATTTTTAATGTATTCTGAAATCCAAACACATGAACGCACCATAGAACTTTTTAATTTGTTAGGCGCTCCTAATTATTTTATTTCAAAAATATTTCAAGGATATGCTTCTTCAATTTTATTAAAATCATTTTTATTATCTTTGGCTTTAAATATATGCTTATATTATTCCACATATGCTTTATACATTGGTGAAAGCATTTATATAACCCAAAGATTATCCTGGATAACTTGGGGATATATAGTTTTTGGAATCCCGCTTCTAATGGTAACAATTATACAGTTCATTGTTCCTATAACCGTATTAAGTTGTTTAAAGAAAAAATATAATAATTCAGTACACGCATGATAGTTTTTCGATCTTTTTTATTTCATACCTTATTTTACGTAGGTACATTACTAATGATGGTGATAGCAGCACCTTTCTTACTAATACCTCGCCCTCTATTTATATCCCGAGTTTTTACATGTTATGCACGAATATTATTAAAATATGTAGTTGGACTAGATTTTGTACTTGAGGGCGCCAACAACATCCCTAAAAACAAATCTTTTTTAATTGTATCGAATCATCAATCTGCCTGGGAAACCTTGCTTTTCTTCACTATTTTTAAAAATCCAGTTATGGTTCTAAAAAAAGAACTAACCTATATCCCTTTGTTTGGTTGGCTTTTATTACGAACAGGGATGTTACCTATTGACCGCAAAGCAGCTTCTAAATCTTTTAAAACGCTTTTAAATGGTATTAATCAGCGTTTAAAAGAAGAAAACCGTCCTGTGTGCATTTTTCCCGAAGGCACAAGAAGAAAACCCGGAAACCCTGGTGAATTTCAAAAAGGTATATACTTAATCTACAAACACACAAAAGCAGATATTCTTTGTGTGGCACACAACGCAGGCCTATATTGGAGCCCTCATCGCTTCATCATAAAACCTGGCAAAGTAAAGGTCTTTATTTATCCAATACTGCCATCAATTATGGAAGAAGATACCCTTAAGACTATATTGCCTGGTATGATACATACAAAAGCAGCTGAATTAGCAAAATCTGGAGAATAAAATGAATAAAGAAACTTTAAATGCAACAGTAAAAGCCTTATTAACAAAAGGAAAAGGTATATTAGCTGCCGATGAAACACCTTCAAATATAGGAAAAAAATTTGAGGTATTACATATTGAAAATACTCCTGAGAATCGACGCCGATATCGCGAAATGTTATTTACATCTCCAAAAATCGAAAATTATATTTCTGGAGTCATCATGCAAGATGAAACAATTCGTCAATCTTTACCTGAAGGCAAAGCATTCCCTACTTTGCTTAAAGAAAAAGACATGTTAACAGGTATTAAGGTTGACCTTGGCCTGGATCCCCTTAACAATGATCCAATAGAAACCATCACAAAAGGATTAGATGGATTAGGGGATCGTTTAGAGAGTTATAAAAAATATTCAGCAACTTTCGCAAAGTGGAGATCTGTAATTCACATTGATCCTGATAAAAATAAGCCAACCGCACAAGCCATACAAGCAAACGTAGAAGGTTTAGCCCAGTACGCTTACATATGTCAACAACACGATATTGTTCCAATTGTAGAACCTGAAGTATTAATGGATGGCAACCATACAATAGAAACATCTTTTGAAGTAACTTCCACTGTATTAAAAACATTATTTACTACATTAAAAAGTAGAGGTGTATATATTGAAGGCATCCTATTAAAACCTAATATGGTGATCCCGGGTCTTATGTGTTCAGATCAAAAATCTCCCGAAACAGTCGCCGAACAAACCTTAAAGTGCTTCCACAACACAGTTCCCACAAATGTTCCTGGTATTGTCTTTCTATCTGGTGGACAACGAGATGAATTATCCATTAAGCACCTAGCCCTTATGAATCAATCAGCAATTGATCTTCCTTGGGTCTTAAGTTTTTCTTATGGAAGAGCTTTACAACGTCAAGCATTAACTGCATGGAAAGGCCAAGACGCTAATTTACAAACTGCACAAGCAGCATTTATTGAACAAGCTCGCTTAAATTCATTAGCAGCCGTTGGGCAACTTGCTTAGCCATCTTATAAAATTTCTTAAAGATATAGGTCCTGTAAAAAGGTCTATATCTTTTACCTAATTTGCCTGCTATTGTTCAACCTATATAATTGAGAATCTCATTAAAATATGCTATAAACATTGGTCACATGGAGGTTCTATGACAGTTATTACGCGATTTGCACCCAGCCCAACCGGTTATTTACATATCGGCGGAGCAAGAACTGCTTTGTTTAACTGGCTATTTGCGCGTCATTATGGCGGAAAATTTCTATTACGAATTGAAGATACGGATCGTGCACGCTCCACTGATGATGCAATTAAAGCTATCTTTAAAGGGTTACAATGGTTAGGTCTTAATTGGGATGAAGACCCCATCTTTCAGTTTTCAAGAGCAGCTCGCCATTTAGAAGTAGCAGAGAATATGGTAAAAGCAGGTAAAGCATATTATTGTTATTGCAGCCCTGAAGAATTAGAACAGATGAAGCAACAGGCCGTGGCTGAAGGGCGTGCACCCGTTTATGATGGACGCTGGCGTGACCGAGATCCCTCCGAAGCTCCAAAACACATTAAGCCTGTTATTCGCATTAAAATGCCACGCGATGGTGAAACCATTATTCACGATACTGTTCAAGGAATAGTTACGGTTCAAAACACTCAATTGGATGATATGATTTTAGTCCGCAGCGATGGTACCCCTACATATATGTTGGCGGTAGTCGTCGATGATCACGATATGGGAATCACACATATTATACGAGGGGATGACCACTTAACAAATGCCTTTCGTCAAAAGCAAATTTATGAAGCCATGAACTGGCACACTCCAAGCTTTAGCCACATTCCCTTAATTCACGGTCAAGATGGTGCAAAATTGTCTAAACGTCATGGAGCCTTAGGTGTGGATGCCTATGAAGCCATGGGCTTTTTACCTGAAGCCATGCGTAATTATCTTGTGCGTCTTAGCTGGGCTCATGGCGATGATGAAATTTTCTCGACTCAACAAGCGATCGAATGGTTTGATGGCTTGAACATCGGAAAATCCGCCGCACGGTTTGATATGGTCAAACTTACCAGTTTAAACGGTCATTATATTCAAGAATCCAGCAATGATCGCCTTGTCTCTCTATTAGAAGCTCAACATTCACAACTAACTCCTTTACAAAAAGAGCGTATCTTGCTGGGAATGAATGGATTAAAACAACGCGCAAAAACTCTTGTAGAATTATGGGACTCGGCACAAATTTATGTTTGGGATGTGCCCCCTACTTATACAGAAAAAGCAGTTTCCTTTTTAAACGACACCTTGCTTTTGAAAGAGATTTGGAACAGTCTATCCATGATATCAGTATGGGAAGAACCTGCTTTACATGAGTGGGCAAAACACTTTGCAGAACAACATTTCATGAAGTTAGGCGATGTTGCACAACCTATCCGTGCAGCTCTTACGGGATCCACTATATCCCCAAGTGTATTTGAAGTCGCGGCAATCATTGGACGTGACTTAACAGAAAAAAGATTTAACCACGCATTTAAACTATCGGATTAAAAGGAGTATAAGATGTCCGCAGAACAAAATTTAATGAATATGCAACTAGATGTAAACGCACAATTTATCAAAGATTTATCCTTTGAAAACCCACAAATTTTAAAAATGTTACAATCCAGCGAAAATCTTCCTGAAATTGATATAAAAATCAATGTTAATCATGCTGCATTGGAAGCCCAAGATACTCATGAAGTCAGCCTAATTGTACACGCAAAAGGAACTAAAAATGGCAATGAAGTATTTGTCTTAGAATTGAATTATTCAGGTATATTTACCATTAAAAATATTGATGAGTCTCTTTTGCATCCCGTACTAATGATTGAGTGTCCACGTATTTTATTTCCCTATGTACGCAACATCATCTCTGATTTAACCCGTGATGGTGGGTATCCCCCGCTGTTACTAAAACCTGTTGATTTTGAGGATTTATATCGCATGCGTTTAGAACAAATGGCTGCAGAACCCAAAGGTTCAGCTTAATTACTTATTGAGATACTCCCCTTTAAATTGCTAATCTGAAGGGGAGTCTTCTTAGAAGCGCTCCCCCCCTCCCCTTACACCTAATAACTTATGCTAATTAAGGTAGCCCCGATATATGGCGACAATTTATTTATCTTAGCGATTCTTTATTATACCCAGTTCTTTGCAAAGCCCCTCGTTTTATAGTTGGACGTTGCCTAAACAACGTATTGCGTTTATTTAACTCTGCTGCAAAATCGCCGTGATGAATTCTATGACGACGAATAACGGTAAGTGTGCTACGATTATCTTTCAGTCTTAGAAATACGTTCAACTGTTGGATTCCTTTTCTAAAAAAATGCCACTGTTTAGACGTAACACCTCCCCAAAAAGCTCCAGTCACAATCATAAAGGCCGATACAAATATAATAAGGTGTACCTCACCCAGCCCAAACAAAGCCAGCCATGTGATGGACAAAACGGGGTTGGTATAAGATAAAATAGACAATAATTGAAAATTACCTTTTTTTATACCCTTGTCCCAAAGATAGTACGAAAGCCCCGTAATGCAAACTCCCATCCCCCCTAGCACTATCCATTCCAAAAAACTTGGCGCAATTGTTTCCTCTAACGCAAAGTGTAATATTGCACAAATAGCTGCACTAAACAGCCCATAAAAGCCAACAATTTCTGATGGACATTTAAAATTTCTAGATACAACTGTATATACACTCCAAAATACAGCACACATAAATGCCAACCCATACCCAAATAGTATGCTAGGATTAACTGCAGCTATTTCATTGGGTTCGGATAAGAATAGTAAAGATACCCCCAAAAAACCCAAACATGCCGAAAGCAATGTGCGTCTAAAATTTTTTCGCTTCTTGATGAATTGTAATAAGAATACAACCATAATTGGCCAAGTATATATAATTAAATCAGCCTGTACCGGAGGAGCATACTTAAAACTGAAAATATATAAAACTTGCTGTCCTCCAACACCTAAAACACCAACTAACCATACATACCAAGGTTGTTTCAAACGTCTCCATTTTCTAGTTACTATAATTCTTATGGCGCAATATAAGAAACCACATAAAAATGTAATAGCTAAAACTTGAAAACTGGGAAGTGTTTTTAACGCGGCAGCGCATACCGCTGAAAACGACCAAAGTAACAACGCTAAGTATCCAATGACCGTATACTGAATGGTGTGGTTTTGAATCTTAAGTACTGTTCTGCCCCTTCAAATTAATTACTTTACCCTAATAATAAAGATATGAGATAAGTTGTCAAACCTTAATATTAGATTAGCTGTATTAACTTGCAGAAAAAATTGTTAGAACTTGCTACACATGATACAAAATATATGTATAACCCACATAATGATATGCGCAACCTTTTAATACAATATTTAGATAAGCTTATACCCTATTTAAACCAATCTCATCTTGTTGTTGCAGTATCTGGCGGTGCAGATAGCATGGCTCTATGTCTGCTCTTAAATGATTGGATTAAAAACAAACACTTTAAACTAACTGCAATCACTGTGGATCATCAACTTCGTCCCGACTCCTCAAAAGAAGCGAATCAAGTGCATCAATGGCTATCTAATTATGGTATTCATCATGAAACTTTAGTTTGGAGTCATGCCCCTATTTCTACCAACATCCAAGAACACGCCAGAGAAGCCCGATATAAGTTATTAATTGATTACTGCAAAACTCATCACATTCAAACTTTATTTCTTGCTCACCATTTACATGATCAATGGGAAACATTTCTAATGCGGCTAACTCATGGAAGTGGGTTAAAGGGATTGGGCGCTATGTTGCCCATGGTCACACGTCAAGAAATCAATGTTTTTAGACCCTTCTTAACTGTTCATCCCCAACAACTAAAAGATTATCTTTTAGAGAAAAATCAAGGTTGGATTGAAGATCCCAGCAACACGTTAGAGACCTATGAGCGCATTCGATGGAGAAAACAACTAACAGAATTATCTAAAGCTGGATTAACCCCACAAATCATTTCCAAAGGATGTGAAAAATTACATGCGGAGAATGAGGCTTTAGACTGGTGCGTAACAAACTGGGTGCAGGATAATACAGTATTTAACCCTCAGCTAAAATTTATTATATCAAGCATCAAATTAATTCATGTGCCAACAGCCTTAATGAAACGAATTGCTTTACGAATAGTTTCTAAAGTACGTGGTATAAATATTACTTCTCAAGATGTTCGGCATAATATGGATGCGTTATATCAAAAATTACTTGCATCGCCGTTTAAGGCCTTTACCTTTGGAGGCTGTTACTGGATGAAATATCAAGAAAATCTATACGTTATGCGAGAGTGGGACAAATGCCCAACGGATGTAATTTCTAGTGCCAGTCATATCTATGATCATCGGTTTTCATTAACAAATCTTCCTTGTGGGGAAACGCTTACATCTATCGGAAAGAAACACTGGCCACAGGTAAAATCATCATTCCAATCTTTTTGTTTACCCTATCAAATATTTTTATCCCTTCCAATCATTCTTAAGAATAAGAAAGTCATCTGGTGGCTGGGCAAAGAACCAGAGTAAAGATCTAAACACACCACAAGAAAGTCTTGATGATTTGATACTAAAATATAGATAATTTTGATCAGATTACCTTTAATATAAAAGCACAAAGCCTTTTTTCTCTTTAACATTTCATAAAATTTCAGTATGATCCACCCACATACTTAAAAAATAGAGTTTTCAAATGCAACGTTTGTCATCCCCCAAGCTAGCTTGGTTTTCATTATCTTTGTTCTATATGTACCAATATGTATTACGTGTATTCCCAAGTGTCGCAGAACAAGAATTACGAACTGATTTATTATTAAGCGCTGTTGATTTTTCGACGTTGGGCGCCATGTATCTATATGCCTATGGAGGGTTTCAAGTCCCTCTAGGCGCCATTGTAGATCGTCTAGGTTTAAAAAAAGTAGCCTTAACTGCTATTAGCCTATGTATTGCAGGGGCTTGTTTATTTTATCTATCAACCTCGTTATGGCAATTACAATTGGGCCGTTTTTTAATGGGTATAGGTTCTGCACCAGTTTTTATGTGTTCTTTAAAAATTTGTGCGGATTATATTCCCGCTGGTCATCGCGGATTATATATGGGGACTACCTTAACCATGGGAACCTTGGGCGCCTTAGTCGCGGGAAACTTGGTGGTATCTTTTTTAGACATTGTTGGCTGGCGTTTAACTATATTATCCCTCGGCGGATTGGGTCTGTTAATTGTAGCATTAATTTTTTCAAATTTACCTTCTTACACAAAACCTAAAGATCAAGAACTCTTTAATTTAGACGTTTTAAAACAAGTATTTAAAAATAAGATCGTTTATATTTATGGCATCCTGGGGCTAGGCTTTTTTTCCTCATTAACTGTTTTTGCGGATTTATGGGGTACAGCGTATATCGCAAAACGATATGGAGTTGTCAGGGCAGATGCTGCAGCTGCGGCAATGACTATGTATATTGGTCTAGCCTTAGGAAGCCTATTATTGCCTTGGTACTTTGAAAAGAAAGATAAAATCTTTACTGGCATCAAACTGTGCGCCACTATTTTAATGGGGTTGTTTTTTGGATTTATTCTTATCCCTGATTTACCATTTGCCGCTGCAAAAATATTATTATTTCTAATGGGCCTCTTTTCAGGTGCGATTATGATGTCTTTTACCGGAGCATCACTAGAAACCACCAAAGAAACTTCAGGATTAACAATTAGCATTGTAAATGCTTTTAATATGTTTGGAGGGGCTATTTTAAATCAGCTTGTTGGAGTATTACTAGATCACTTTTGGGATGGTACTTTAGATGAGTCTGCAGTTCCTCAATACTCTACTGAAATGTTTAATAAATCATTTTTAATTATTTTAGGCTCGCTATTTGTAATATGTTGTTTTATTGCTTTGCGTTTAAAGAAAAGCAGCCATGTAAAAAAGTATGCAACTCAGACAAAAACTTGACTTTTGGTTTTTTTCTGTTATTAATAAGCTGATTATTCAGACTCTTTATTTAAAATGTTTGGGGTTTGTTTACTATTTTGAACTAATCTAACACCCAAGATTTCATGTTCAGAAATTAAAAGATCAATAAGGATTGAAAAAAAATGTCAACAAAAACAACTGAAAAAGCACCAAATGTTCAAGATTTATTCTTGAACACCCTAAGAAAAGATAAGTCACCCGTAGTTGTCTTTTTAGTTAATGGCGTTAAATTGCAAGGTACCATCACCTGGTTTGATAACTTTTCTATGTTATTACGCAGAGATGACCATTCACAACTGATATATAAACATGCTATATCAACGGTTATGCCACTTAACCCGTTTGCATTAAATGGATCAGCAGAAGAAGAAAATAATTAAAAACGATTTAAATTTTATTTTATCAGAAACCCAGGAATTAGAAGTCCCTACCAAGGTTTTTCCTGGGTCTGATTGTTGGGTTGCTTATGTTCATTATCCCAATTCAAAAGTAACAGATCGCAATGCCCGTGTTGCAGAAGATTGTAAATTGGTCAAGGCTCTTAATTTACAGGCCGTCGGCAGCACTATTTATCTTTTAAAAAAGATTCGATCCTCTACTCTTATAGGCGAAGGACAGCTTAACGAACTTAAAACAAACATCAACAACGCCCAATGTAAGGTAGTTTTTCTGGATGCTTTTCTTACCGGATTGCAGCAACGAAACCTTGAAAAAGCTTTAGGTGGTATTAAAGTCTATGATAGACCTGGGCTGATTATTGAAATTTTTGCAAGACGAGCCCAATCTGCAGAAGGACGGCTACAAGTTGCATTAGCTGCCTTGAATTACGAAAAAACTCGCTTAGTTCGTATGTGGTCTCATCTTGAACGCCAACGTGGAAGTTTAGGCTTTATTGGTGGTCCTGGGGAATCACAGTTGGAAATGGACAAGCGTATGCTAAGTGTAAAAATTCAACGCTTAGAAGAAAAGCTTGCTGATGTAACACGGACAAACCGCCTACAGAAAAAATCTCGCGAACGCTCTGAAATGCCGACAGTTGCATTAATTGGATATACAAATGCTGGAAAATCTACTCTTTTCAATACTTTGACGGATGAGTCTGTTTTTGTAAAAGATTTGTTATTTGCAACTCTTGATACTACACGCCGCAAACTAAAGCTACCTTCGGGAAGACAGATCATTTTATCCGATACTGTTGGATTTATTTCGGATCTTCCCCCTCAACTTATTGCAGCTTTTCAAAGTACATTAGAAGAAACTTTAGATGCGGATTTAATTCTACACGTACAGGACATTTCTTCTCCTCAAAAAGAATCTCATGAACAAGAGGTATTTAGGATTATTCAGGCTATTTTAAAAAAACGTACGGATTACACGCCTCATAAGATTATTCCTGTTTATAATAAAATAGATGAAATACCTAATGAAATGATACAATCATTAAGGGATGCCCATCCAGAAGCTTTATTTATTTCCGCAACCCATAAAAACGGTCTTGAAGCCTTATTGCAAAGCATTGAAGATCAACTGGGATCAAAAGATCAGCAGTATTGTGTATCCTTGAAACTAGATGATGGAAAAGCCTTAGCATGGTTACATCAACATGGTCGCATTACATTGAAAGAATTTGAAGAGGACCATATTAAGGTCATCGTTTATTTAAGTATCCCTTTATATCAATATTTCGAACGGCATTTTCTAAAGAGGTAAAACACTTAAGAACAGTTGATTTAATCGGCAAGAAGCTTAAGTAACTACTTGCCTTGCTAAGATCTTTCTTTATTAAGCGTCTAGCTCTATTAGAGATTTCTCTATAGTTAAAGTGGCCCCTGCGAAGGTCTGTATGGCATGTTGCACAATCTCAGACTTTAAAACTTGATTTTTTTCTTCTGCTTCACGCTCTTGACGTTTTTCATGCAAGGTCGCTGGATTAACTGTTGTAGTATGAACTAACTCAAAGGTCCACGTTTCATTACGACGATCTTGCAACAATTGTTTTAATTGACGCAAAAAATGCTGATCCGCCGAATTACGTAAACTACATTCTATATGACCAGAAGTAAAGCCATGCACGCGTATATCTCTTTTTAGAAAATAAGATAAATCTGGGTGTCTTTCACTTTCAACCCACTCTACTAGCCGCTCAAAAGTTGCAATACTACTCTTTACATGTGAAGAAATGGGCGGTGCAACTTCTGAAGTACCGATTGATTGAACATTATTAATTTTTTGCTCAATATCTTGAATAAGCTGTTTTAGGGGAGGAACATCCGACACATGACACAGCCTTATCATCATAACTTCACAAGATTCTTTCGGCAACGGAGAGCTTATGATCTCTTGTAATGATTGATGTACAATAGACCATAATCGATTCAACTGAGAAACAGAGAGCTCTTGAAAGAAAAGCTCTTGTCCTTCAAAAACACCTATTGTCTTACATAAGGATTGATGCAACGCTTGCAATAAACTTTTGGCAATAGATAAAGCTTCAATATTATGATTAAAAAAAGAGCGGGTTATTTCAATGGCGTGTATTAAATTCCCTTCTTTAATCGCGGTACATAAGTCTTTTAACTCTTCTTTTGGTGGTCGACCTAAAATTCGTTCAACCACAGCGGAAGTCATGGCCTCCCCTGTTGATCGGGTAAAGCTTGCTACTTTTTCCAGAACTGACAGTGCATCTCGCATTGATCCTTGGGCAGCATCGGCAATTAAACTTAATCCATCTAGGTCGGCATTTAATCCTTCCGTACCACAAATGGTATTTAAATGATTTAAAATAGTCTCCATGGACATAGAACGCAGCTCAATTTGCAGACAACGAGATAGTATTGTTTCCGGAACTTTTGAGATTTCTGTAGTAGCAAAAATAAATTTTGCATGTGCTGGAGGTTCTTCTAATGTTTTTAACAATGCATTAAATGCATTCTTAGATAACATATGGACTTCATCAATAATATACACACGATAGCGGCCATACGTTGGAGCATAAGACACACCCTCGATAATATCCCGAACATCATCTACACCTGTATGGCTTGCAGCATCCATTTCAATAATATCGGTATGTTGTTCACGATCAAATGCAACACATGAACTACACTGACCGCATGGATCAACATGTTCAACAGGGTCCAAACAACATAAAGTTTTTGCCAATAACCGTGCAGACGTCGTTTTGCCAATCCCTCGGATGCCCGTTAATACAATTGCATGACTTAGCGTGTTTTGTTTCAGTGCATTTTGAAAGATTCGTACAGCAACATCCTGTCCTAAAACCTCTCCAAATGCTTTTGGTCTATAAGTCCGAGCAAATACTTTATAAGACGAAACAGGGTTCATGATATTCCTTAGATTTAGCGCATAGAAAGGATTACCATGACCCGCTTAACGCCGTTGGCTGCTATCTTTCGATCCTGACCAGGTACAACGATCCACGTCCATGATAATCCCTTGTATTTATCGCTTATTTTTTAAATAGAATCAAGATGTTTTCCATCGTATCGCCCTTAGCTGATTGGAAAAGAATTACCTTCTACATTTCTATAGTCTGGAAAAGAACTGTGCATATGCGCAATACGCCACGTAGTTTTTTCTTTCTTAAGGATAATCGTGCCACGCAAATGATCAAAAACATGCTCTTTTCCGTTTAAAGTAATTTTCGCCTTACAAATAGCAGCTGCCCACATAGCATTATCTACTGCAGGAACAAATGACTTTATATGAATTTCACTTTTTTCAGATTGCCGCCAATCTCTTTCCAATTGTTTTTTTACTCCTTCACGACCAGCAATATATTCATCCTCAGCAGTTCCCCATAAATTAGTATTAATAGTAAATAAATCTACAATCTGCTCTAATTTTCTATTGTTATAATACTCACAGAAAGATTCAAATATCTCTTGTGCAAAACTTTTTCTAAGCAATTTCATCTTGTTTTTCCTTTGTTTCACAAGCTTATTAAAACTTATAAATAAGGAATAATCTGTCCGTATTTTTTACGTACAAGAAATTATACTGGAAAAATCCGCTTTATTCGTAAAGCCTGTTCTCAGTTTGATACGATTAAAATAAGTTTCTACAGTTCTGGGAGAAATTTTAAGAAGATCTGCTATTTGTTTTATGGTCGCACCTTGCAATAACAACTGAACACAAGCGAGTTCTTGACCTGTTATATAAGTCATCTTCTCTCTGCCTAAAATTTTTATTTTATTATTGGATAAACAGATTTTTTGATAATTCACGTCTCGATTTACATAAGGCAGTTGGACTGCATGCTTTCCCACATATTTTAGAAGATTAAGATTATTTTTATCAAAACTATTTATAAAATTTTCAATAATCTTTTGCTTATTTAAATAAAAGGTATTTATATTATTTTTGGCTTCAGGTAAGGCTATTGCAATCATATCATAGTAATTCTTTGACCTGCGAACTAAAGTAAGGCCATGATGAAATCCAAAGCTAGCCCGAGCAAAGCTAACTGGAAAATCCGGCAGTTCTTCATCCCACAAAAACCAATAAGAGTGTTTTTGCGAATATTCGTCATCAAAAGATGAAAAAATAAGCTGTGAGTCAGGAAACTTTGCAATCTCTTCAATCAATCCTGTGTGATTGGTCAACAAGCTAAATGAACCATTTATATAACACCGTAAATATTGAAAATAGTTAAACCCATGCTGCGAAAAAAAGTCCTTACAATAATCACTAATAGGTCCTTTTAATTCGCTAACAATCTGAAGATCAATTGTAGGCATCTCACTCCTTTTCCTAAACTTATTTATTATTCGCCTATTTATTTAAGTAATATAATACACATAAAAACCATTACAAGGTAAAACTAGCCAAGAACACTTGTTTAGCTTATACTAAAATTTGGTGTTAAAAAATTGGTTTAATTAAAGATGACAAATATTGCAGTTTTATGTTCTCTAGAGTCTGAGTACTTACCCAGGCTTTTTCAAACGAATGTATTTTTTTCGGGGCTAGGGAAAGTAAATGCCGCTTATAAAACATTTGAAGTAATTCAAAACTTTAAACCTGACTTGATTGTTAATTTTAGCATGGCAGGAGCTATCAATCCAACAATAGAGGGATTAGTAGAAATAGAAAAAGTACTTCAACATGATATGATTACAGACCCTTTAGCTCCACGTGGAATTACTCCTTTTTCTAATGAACCACTACACCTTTTCTCGGGATATCCTGGGGCTACCTGTGCCACAGGCGATAACTTCATTACGGAAGAAGATCCTTGGTTGTTACAGAATGATATAGACGTAGTAGATATGGAACTCTATGCCATTGCTTCAGTTTGTCAACGCCAAAATATTCCCTGGAGATCTTTTAAATTTATAGCTAATTATGCAAATAAAACTGCAGAATCGGATTGGCTTGAAAATATAAGCCGTGGCCAACGCTTGTTTGACGAAGAGTTAATTGCGTTGAGATAAAAATTATGCCCTTAGGTGCTCTATTAGTTTATCTAGTGCTATTTTCATATCCTGTCGACCAAACCCTATCCTAAAATAGTTTTCTTCCTTATCATATAGACTTGCTGGCATTAAAAGCACTCCCGTTTCATTTAACAAATTACTGCAAAAGTCTGCTACTTTATCATTTTTTAAATATTTTACAAATCCCACACATCCACCCTGAGGTCGCACCCATGAAAAGTCATTAGAGTATTCTAAAAAGAACTTATCTAACAACTCCAAATTACCAGATACTATTTTGTTGTTCTTCTGCAAAATAGTATCCTGATTATCTAAGGCAATTAAACTTAACACTTCTGAAGGAGCACTATTACAAATAGTTGTATAATGTTTAAACAATTCAATTTTCTTTATTACTGCTTTATCCTGGCAAGCAATCCATCCCAGCCTTAATCCTGCAAGTCCCCAAGCTTTACTCATTACCCCCAAGGATATTGCTTTGGGATATAAAACCGCCGCAGGAAGTGCCCAAGCATCTTTTGGAGTTCCTAATAATCTATAAACCTCATCCGCAAACAGCCAAATACCATATTTATCTAATAATTGAATTAACGAATCTAATTCCGGTTGCGTAATCACCTGACCTGTAGGGTTATGTGGAAAATTAATAACTAGCCATTTTGTATTAGATTTTATAGCTTTACGTATCTCTTCCAAGTCGATTCGCCAATTATTTTCTTCCCTTAGCGTTATACAAGTTAGCTCGCACCCTTTAAGCCGCGGTATTTCTTTTAATGATTGATAACAAGGAGTTAAAACAATGACGTGATCGCCAGGATCACACATAGTAAACAACGAACAAAAAATCCCCTCTTCTGCCCCTGAAAAAGTAAGAATATTATCCGCTTCCAGTCCAGGATATAAAGAGCTTGCGATTTTTTCCCTTAAAATTGGCAGCCCCTGAACCTCTGTATACCCAAGCTTTAAGTTATTCCAAAGAAATTTATGTTCTATAGATGCCATATTTACTAATTCAGTCATTGACATACTTTCTGCATCGGAACAACACAGCAAATACTTGGCTGAAAATTCATGCTGAGATAAATACTCTTCTAACTTAAATGTATTAATGGTCATAATTTCTCCATTCTCTTAAATAATTAAAGATAGTAGCTCTTCCCATGTTTAAAATTTTTGCCACGTAATCTGCCGCATTCTTTTGATTAAATGCACCTTGTCTAAATAGCTCTTCTACTAAATATTTTTTTTGCTTATTATTCATAGAATCTAATTTCCATGAATATCTTTTCAGGATTTTATGAACCCAAGTATGCAACCTCTCTTGCCAATCATTTTTAAAAAGAACTTCAGGCTGCTCTTCTAAAGAATGATTAAAAACGCTTGAAACCAAAGCTTCGACTTGAACAAATACTGAAACATCAAAGTTAATACATAACAAAAACTTAGGTCTTTCTTCGTTAAAAGTTAATGGAATGCTAATTGATCTAAGAGGCCTTCCATCCCAATTAAGCTTAGAATAAACAACCTGCTTTACATCTTGAACATTAACATCTAACAAAGAGGCATCTCCAATCTTACGGGGAGACAGATTTCCTTCAATAAAAACTATACTATTCGATTCAATGTTATGAATTACAACCTCTACTAAAGGCGCCATTAATTTTACTAATGCTTGACACAATGGAATATATAAATTTACAGTCATTTTAAATAAAAAAGTATAATTTTTAACAAAAATATACTAAATGGTATACTTTTTCAATATAAATCTGATTGACATAAATAAATTGAGCGCTATGATAATAGTTAAGAAAAGAAAAAAATGATCTGCTCATATCCAATATTAAACCAAACCTTAAGATCTAATCTCCTCCTTAATCTATTATTGCTCCGCTAAGGCGGGCACATCTTTTTATTTTTCCATCTTTAATTTAATGCTAACTAACAAATGAGATTAACATGTCAACTTCACGTATTATCGCTTGGACCGTTTGGATTACTGCCTCTATATTTTATGCATACCAATATGTTTTGCGTGTTATGCCCAACATCATGCTGGACGATATTATGCTGCAATTTAATTTTAATACAGCAACCTTTGGTCAGTTTTCTGGAATATATTATATTGGATATTCTTTAATGCATTTACCTATCGGCATTATGTTAGACAGATATGGCCCACGCAAAGTAATGACAGCGTGTATCTTAATGACAGTTCTTGGCCTTCTTCCTATTATCTTTACAGAAATCTGGATCTATCCCATTATGGGCCGTGCTTTAATCGGTATTGGATCTTCGGCAGCAATCTTAGGAACATTTAAAATTATTCGCATGACATTTAAAGAGGCTCATTTTACGCGCATGCTAAGTTTTTCTGTCACTATTGGACTGCTTGGAGCAATGTATGGAGGTGCTCCTGTAAGCTATATGTGTGAAACTTTAGGTTACCAAAAAGTTGTGGAAATATTCGCGATGCTTGGGGTTGGCTTAGCCTTATTAACATATTTAATTGTACCTAATATCACCGAAAAACATACAACATCCATTCGCTCTGATTTGAAACAAGTTTTTGGAAATCAGAAAGTAATATGGTTGTGTATCTTAGCTGGTTTAATGGTGGGGCCTTTAGAGGGGTTCTCTGATGTTTGGGGAACTGCATTCTTTAAGAATGTCTATAGATTTGATAATACTATTGCCGCGGGATTACCTTCTATGATCTTTATTGGAATGTGTTTTGGTGGCCCGATATTAAGTTTTATTAGTGAAAAAACAGGCAACTACCTCGGCACAATTACTGGTACCGCTGTTATAATGGTACTGATATTTATCACTATGATTTTAGGAAATATGGCGATTTCTTATATTAGCATAGGCTTAATCATCGTAGGAATATGCTGCGCCTACCAAATTTTAGCAATTTATAAAGCCTCTACCTATGTAGATGAGCAAGTAGCTGGCCTTACCACGGCGGTTGCTAATATGATCATTATGATTTTTGGATATGGATTTCATTCAGCTATCGGATTTATTATAAAGATAATGGGAGATTCTGGAGAGCACGTTGCATTTAGCGTAGGAATTTCAGTGATTCCAATTACATTAATTATCAGCGTGATAGGATTAACTATTTTAATATTTAATGATCGCCCCGCAGTTGCTGATAGGATATAAAATGAATTTTACACATAAATTAGTTGCTATTATCAATAAGGATCTAGACACAGGCGTAGCTATGAATTCCATTGCGCATATGGTATTAGGGTTGGGCGCTCATGCAGGACCTACTACTTTAAAGTTAGATACTTATATGGATAAAGAAAAAAATCTTTACCCTAATATTTCGCAAATGCCTTTTATTATTCTAAAGGCAAAATCAAGTGAAATTCGCAAAACTGTACACTCGGCCCGAGAACTCAATATTTTACATGGAGTATTTTTAAACACAATGACAGGGGGATCTTTTCAAGAACAACTAGATAAAACCATAGATACGACAGAAGAGGCATTAATCTTCTATGGTATCGTTTTATTTGGTGATATTGAGCAAGTTAGTCAAATAACTAAAAAATTTTCTTTATATAAGTAATCTTTATATAAGTAAAATATACCTGAACATTTAAGCATAGAACGCGCCCCGTGAGGTGCCCACCTCGACCCCCCGGGAACAACCCCAGGCCAACCCCTCCTCCACCTCAACATAAAGCTTCTCCTTCTTCTTTCAAAGGTTAACACCTTCTTAAAAAGCGATGACTTCATCTTTAAGACTTTACAGTCAGGATTTCTTCATCTACACTCAACCCC